>ENA-OZKX01000246-OZKX01000246.1-human-gut-metagenome-genome-assembly--contig:-NODE-246-length-26776-cov-8.546724_pt1 | contig 26776 bp, 27 predicted proteins | sample MGYA00244831_ERZ653774 | MGnify/ENA primary metagenome ERZ653774 (study PRJEB26926, sample SAMN06165314) | human gut metagenome | biome: ENVO:00009003; feature: ENVO:2100002; material: ENVO:00002003...
TCTACACTCGACTAGTCGTCGGCAGCGTCAGATGTGTATAAGAGACAGACCGAGCGGCGGATGGTATTCAGGAAAATGCGCACATCCTTGATGATATAGGTCGGCACGCGCGGCGGCGGGGTCTTCTGCTTCACCTTGATGAGCCGCTCGATATACGCCTCGCTCTGCGCCACATTGTAGCCGCGCGCAATGATGGTGCGCAGCGCCTGCAATCGGTCCTCCTCGTCCGCAAGGCGCAGCAGCGCGCGGGCATGGCGCTCGGAGAGCCCCTTTTCGCGCAGCAGGCGCGTGCAGTCCGGCGACAGGCGCAGCAGCCGCAGCTTGTTGGCGACGGCGGACTGCGATTTCCCCAGCTTCTCCGCCGCCTGCTCCTGCGAAAGGCCGTAGGCGGCGATGAGCTGCGCGATGGCCGCGGCCTCCTCCAGATAGTGCAGGTCGCGGCGCTGGAGATTTTCGATCAGCGCGAGCAGCGCGCTCTCCTCCTCGCTCGATCTCGCCAGCAGGCACGGCACCTCGCGCAGTCCCGCCAGCATTGCCGCGCGCAGGCGACGCTCCCCCGCGATGAGCTCGTAGCCCTTCTCCGTGCGGCGGACGGTCAGCGGCTGCAAAATGCCGTAGCGCCGGATGCTTTCGCTCAGCTCGTGCAGCGCGCCCTCGTCGAAGTCGCGGCGCGGCTGGTGGGGATTGGGATGCAGCGTGTCCGTGGGCAGGTACATCACGCGCGGTGACAGAAGCGGTTTTCTCTCGGTCATTTCCATGGATTTCCCCTCCTTTTTCCCCATTTTAAGCACTTCACAGTGCAAAAGAAGTCGAAAGCCGCCGCAAACGCAAAAAAATCGCACCCATGGGTGCGATTTTCCTTTGATTTCTTTATTTCCCGTGCCGCTTGACGTGCATACGGCTCACCGCGCGGGCCATACGCGCCATGACAAGGGCGCGCTCCTTCTCGCTCTGCTTTTCGTGCAGCGCGGCCTCGGATTCCGCGGCGATCTGCTCGGCGCGGTGAAGGTCGATCTCCTCGGGCCGCTCGATGGTATCGACCAGCACGAGCGCCTCGTTGTTCTCCATCTTGAGCATTCCCTCGGACACGGCGGCGACCTGCTCCCTGCCGTCCTCGCCGCGCAGGATCAGCTTGCCGGGGATGATGGCGATGACGATGTTCTCATGCAGGGCCATCAGGCCGTAGAGACCGTCGATGGTCGGCACCATGAGCGACTGGCACAGCCCGTCGTAAAACGTCCGCTCGGCGGCCAGGATACGGAGGCGGAAGGTCCTCATCACACATTCCCGCCTTCCATCTGCTTCGCCTTGGCAAGCGCATCGTCGAGCGTGCCGACGTTGTAGAAGGCCATCTCGGGGTAGCTGTCCATCTCGCCGGAGAGGATGGCCTCGAAGCCGCGCAGCGTCTCCTCGAGCGGGACGTACACACCCGGAAGGCCGGTGAACTTTTCGGCAACAAAGGTCGGCTGGGCAAGGAAACGCTGGATCTTTCTCGCGCGGTTGACCGTGAGCTTATCCGCGTCGCTGAGCTCCTCCATGCCGAGGATGGCGATGATATCCTGCAATTCGCGGTACTTCTGCAAGGTCGCCTGCACGCCGCGCGCGATGCGGTAGTGCCGCTCGCCCACGATGTCCTCCTCAAGGATGCGGGACGAGGACTCCAGCGGGTCGACCGCGGGATATAAACCCTGCTCGGCGATCTTACGGCTCAGCACCGTCGTCGCGTCGAGATGGGAGAATGTCGTCGCCGGGGCGGGGTCGGTCAGGTCGTCCGCAGGAACGTAGACCGCCTGCACGGACGTGATCGAGCCGCTCTTGGTGGAGGTGATGCGCTCCTGCAGCTCGCCCATTTCGTTGGCAAGCGTCGGCTGATAGCCGACGGCGGAGGGCATACGGCCAAGCAGGGTCGAAACCTCGCTGCCCGCCTGCACAAAGCGGAAGATATTGTCGATGAAGAGCAGCACGTCGCGGTGCTCCTCGTCGCGGAAGTATTCGGCCATCGTCAGGCCCGACAGCGCCACGCGCATACGAACGCCCGGCGCCTCGTTCATCTGGCCGAAGACGAGCGCGGTCTTGTCGATAACGCCGCTCTCGTGCATCTCGTTCCAGAGGTCGTTCCCCTCGCGGCTGCGCTCGCCGACACCGGTAAAGATCGAGTAGCCGCCGTGCTCCACGGCGATATTGTGGATGAGCTCCTGGATGAGCACCGTCTTGCCGACGCCCGCGCCGCCGAAGAGACCGATCTTGCCGCCGCGCGGATAGGGCTCCAGCAGGTCGATGACCTTGATTCCGGTCTCCAGAATGTCGACGCTGGGGTTCTGCTCGTCGAAGGCGGGGGGCTTTCTGTGGATGCTGCGGCGCGGCTCCGCCTCGCCGATGGGCTCGCCGCCGTCGATGGTGTCGCCGAAAACGTTGAAAAGCCTGCCGAGCGTGCACTTGCCGACCGGCACGCGCAGGCTCTCGCCATCGCTCACAACGTCCATGCCGCGCGCAAGGCCCTCGCTGCCGGTGAGCATGATGCAGCGCACCGTCTCGTCGCTCAGATGCTGCGCGACCTCCATCACGCAGCGCCTGCCGTCAAGCGTAACGGTGAGCGCCTCGCGGATACGCGGCAGCATACCGCGCGGAAAGCGCACATCCACCACGCTGCCGGCCACCTGAATGATCTTACCCGTGCGCATGATGCTGCGCCCCCTTTCCGGAATGGTTCTTTTTGCTTCTCGCGCCGGCGGAGACCTCGGTGATCTCGCTCGTGATGGCGCTCTGCCGCTCGTGGTTGTATTCGAGCTGAAGGTCGCGCAGCAGGTCCTCCTCGTTCTGGTTGGCGGCGTCCATGGCCTCGGCGCGGGCGTTCTGCTCGGCGCAGAAGCTGTCGACCATCGCCGAATAGAGGAAGCCCGTGAGATACGCGGGCACGACCTTGGCCAGCACCTCCTCGGGCGAGGGCTCGTAGCGCATGGCGCTCTCCCCCTCCACCCCCTCGGGCACGGCGACCTCGTTTTTAAGCGGCAGCAGGCGCGCCGTGCGCACGTGCATCTCAACGCCGCTGAAATCGGTGTAGATCATGAAGAGCTTTGTGATCTCCCCGCGGTCGAAAAGGTCCAGCAGCATCGCCGTGATCTCTCTTGCGCGGCGGAGCGTGGGACTCTGCGCGTTGTAGTGAAAGCTCTCCTCCACCGGCACATGATGGGCCGAGAAGAAGTGCCGTCCGTTGCCGCCTACCACGAAAAGGCGGCTGTTCGGATGCTTGTCAAGACGCCGCAGCGTCTCCTGAATGACGTTCTGATTGTAGGCGCCCGCAAGACCGCGGTCCGCCGTGATGACCAGATAGGCATAGGTGCCCGGCTGGTCCATATCGTCGGCGTCGCCGTTATAAAAGTAAGGACTCGCGATCGTACCCGCGCGGCGGAAGATCTGCTCGATCTCACCCGAGATCGCGTCGAAAAACGGGCGCGTTTTGGCAAGGTCTTCCTTCGCCCGCCGCATCTTGGTCGAGGCGATGAGATACATCGCGTTCGTCACCTTCTGCGTGCTGCGGACGCTCTCGATATGCTCGCGGATCTCCTTCATGCCTGACATGGCGGCTTCACCTCACTTTAAGCGCCGAAGGTCTCCTGCACGAATTCCTTCGCGCACTCGATGATGAGCGACTGCTGCTCGTCGCTGAGCTGCCCGCTCTGCTGGATGACGCTGCACAGCGCCCCCTGCGTCTCGCGGAAATGCTGCAAAAGGCGCGGCAGAAAATCGTCGAGCTTCTCCGCGGGAATGTCCTGAAACACGTGGCCCAGGCCCGCGACGAGCAGGATGACCTGCTCGCACTGCTCGTAAGGGTGGTACTGCTTCTGCCGCAGCATCCGCGTAACGCCCTGCCCGTAGGCCAGCAGCTTTGCGGTGGAATCGTCCAGATCGCTCGCAAACTGGGTAAAGGTTTCCATCTCGCGGTACTGCGAAAGGTCGAGTCGGATGGTCTTGGCCGCCTTCTTCATCGCCTTGGTCTGCGCGTCGCCGCCCACACGGGAGACCGACAGTCCGACGTTGACCGCCGGGCGCTGACCGGCGAAGAACAGGCGCGTTTCCAGAATGAGCTGGCCGTCGGTGATGGAGATGACGTTCGTCGGGATATAGGCCGACACGTCGCCGCCCTGCGTTTCGATGATGGGCAGCGCCGTGATGCTGCCGCCGCCCTTCTCCTCGCTCAGGTGCGCCGCGCGCTCCAACAGGCGGGAGTGCAGATAGAATACGTCGCCGGGATAGGCCTCGCGGCCGGGGGAGCGCTCCAGCAGCAGGCTCATCGCGCGGTACGCGATGGCGTGCTTGGAAAGGTCATCGTAGACGATGAGCACGTCGCGCCCCTTGTGCATAAAGTATTCGCCCATGGCGCAGCCCGCATAGGGCGCGACATACTGCATGGGCGGAGCATCGCTCGCGGGTGCGTTGACGATGATGGTATAGTCCATCGCGCCATGCGCCTCGAGCGTCTTTTTGAGCTGTGCGACGGAGCTCGCCTTCTGCCCGATGGCGACATAGATGCAGATGACATCCTTGCCCTTCTGGTTGACGATCGTGTCGAGCGCGATGGCAGTCTTGCCGGTCTGACGGTCGCCGATGATGAGCTCGCGCTGGCCGCGGCCGATGGGAAACATCGAGTCGATGCACAGAATGCCCGTTTCCAGCGGCGTATCGACGCTCTGGCGGTCGATGATGCCGGGGGCGGGACTCTCCACCGCGCGGTAGCCGTCGGCGCGGATATCGCCGCCGCCGTCCACAGGCATACCGAGGGCGTTGACCACGCGGCCGAGGAATTCCTCTCCCACGGGAACGCCCGCCGTGCGGCCCGTGCGCCGCACGGTGCTGCCAGCGCTGACGAGCGCGTCGTCATCAAACAGGATGCAGCCGACGCTCTCCTCCGAGAGGTCCTGCACCATGCCGCGCACGCCGCCGTCGAAGAGCAACACCTCGCCGTAAGCGGCGCTCGCCAGGCCGTCTACGCGGGCGATGCCGTCGCCGACGGTCAACACGGTGCCGACCTCCTGCGCCATGGCCTTCGGCGTCCAGGAGAGGATCGTCTCCTTCAAGAGCGGGATGATGTTGCCGTTGCTGTGCGGCACCTTCGTGAGCGTATCCTTGAGCTGCTGGAAGCGGCCGTTGACGCTCCAGTCGTAAATATCGTCGCCGACCTCCATGCGGAAGCCGCCGGGGAACGCGTCGCTCTGCTGCCAGCTCAGCTCGACGCCCGGACCGTATTTCTTTTCAAGGAAGGCGAGAAAGCGCGTTCGCTGCGCTTCATCGGGCGGTACGGCGGCGTAGAGCAGCGCCGTTGTGACAACTGCGGTCTCACTCATCGCCGCCACCTCTTTCCGCAGCGCTGAGGAACTGGTCGTAGGCCTCCGCAGCGCTGGACTTCAGTACGAGCTTTTCGGTCGCGGCGCTCACGAGGTTCGAGATCTCGTCCTGCGCCTGCGCCATGGTCTTGTCATATTCGGCCGCGGCATTTGCACGGGCGTTTTTCAGGATGGTCTCCGCCTCGGCGCTCGCCTGCGCGCGGGCGGCATCCGCCTCCTGCTGCATGGCCTGCATAGCCTTCTCGCGGCGGTCGCGGATCTCCGTTTCCACGCCCTTGAGCTTTTCTTCATAGCCCGCGCGGGTCTGCTCGGCCTGCGCGAGGTGTTCCTTCGCCTCCGCATCCATCTTTTCATACTGCGCGCGGCGGCCGTCCATATAGCTCTTGACGGGCTTATAGAGCAGGAAGTACAGCGCGCCGAACAGGATGACGAAGTTCAGCGCGTGCAGCACGATCTGCTGGATGTTGATATTGAGCGGCATATCAGTCGCCTCCTTTGCCGGAGTGATCGGTCATCAAAGCACAAAGATGATCAGAATGGCCACGATCAGCGCATAAATGATGACCGTTTCGATGAACACAAGGCCCATCATCATCGAGGTGCGGATGGGGCCTGCGGCCTCGGGCTGGCGGGCGATCGCCTCGGTCGTGCGGGAAATGGAAATGCCCATGCCCAGCGCACCGCCAAGGCACGCAACGCCGATCATCACGCCTGCGGCCATGGCCTTGTTGGACGTGACGTCCGCCTCGCTCAACACTTCCTGCGCCGCAGCGTCGGGCGCGGAGGCGTCCTCGCTGTTGGCGGCGAGGGCCGGAACGGACAGGGCAAGGAGCACGAACAGCAGCGCGAACAGCGCCGCGAATTTTTTCATGGTTTTCATGGCAAATTACCTCTTTCTTCAGATGACCGCTTTGCCGCGGGCCTTCTTGACTTTCTTGATCTTCGGTTTTTTCTCATGCTTTTCCGTCGATTCCCCGTAGAAGGTGGAGACGAGCATCGTTAAAACATACGCCTGAATGAGCGCGTGCAGCAGCGTGAACAGAACGCCCACGATGACCGGCAGCACAAAGGAAAGCGCCGTGTAGTGGTACACAAGCTCCGTGACGAGCGCGCCGGAAAGGAGCGCGCCGAACAGTCGGAAGCTCATCGAGATGGGCAGTGAAAAATCCTTCAGCGCGTGCAGCATCCCGCCCGGTCCCGCGGCGATGAGGCCGCCGAAGAGGATGACGCCGTAGCTCATCAGGCCCATGGCGATGGCGCCGTTGATATCTGAGAGCGGCGCGGGAAGGCTCACAGACGCCCCGCCGGTCGTCACGGTCTGAATGCCCAGCAGCTCAAAGAGCGTGCCGACAAAGATGTAAGTACCCGCCGTAAAGATATACGCGCTCAGGAATCGGTTGCGGTGGGGGCTGCTGCCCTCAGCCAGGCCGTCGAACAGGCTCACGAGCTGCTCGAGCAGCAGCTGGAGCTTTCCCGGAATGACGGTGAACCTCGGGATGACGAATATCCTGCAGATCAGCGCGAACACGATCAGAATGCCCGTGACCACGTAGGCGGAAATGAGCCCCGGGTTGACCTCGAGCCCGAACAGAGCGATCTTGAAGCGCTCGTGCAGCACCGCATCGCGCATCACCTCCTGAATGGAGCCGCCCTCTTCGCCGGACGGCGCCAGGATCGCGAGGATCAGCAAGGCTATCACAATGGCCGCGAACACGAGCAGCTCCCGCGTCCGCTTCTTTTTATCCACGTTATCCTACCTCCTTCTCTCCTCTGCCGCCCCGCCGGTATTCCCCTGCAAAAGGCAGGGCGGTCCACAATCTCATAATCCACATTTATATCACTTGGCCGTTTAGAATACAAGTCCGGACGGGCAACGCTTTGCATCTTTTCGACTTTTTAACACAATCCCTTTTTTCGTGCGGTTTTCGTAAAAAACGGGCGCGGCGAAGAAGGAAGCGTTCCTCCCCTCTCCGCCGCGCGGCCGCTATCAAGGCTGAATAATGCTCTTTTGCATTACAGGACAAATATAATAAGGATCGCCACGATGAGCGCATAGATGATGACCGTTTCGATGAACACAAGGCCCATCATCATCGAGGTGCGGATCTGCCCCGCCGCCTCGGGCTGCTCGGCGATGTTGCTCGTCGCCTTCGAGATCGCGCGCGCCATACCAAGCGCACCGCCGAGGCACGCCACGGCGATGAGCCCCGCCGACGTCCAGGCCTTGCGGATCTTGACGGCATTCTCGTTGTCGGTCTCCTCCGCCGTCACTTCCGCGGGCTCGCTGTCCGCGGCCATGGCCGGAACAGATGCCACGCACAGCAGTGCCAGCAGCGCCAGGATCGTAAAAAGTCGCTTCATGCTTTGCTCCTTAACAAACCGTGTCCGTTTCTTTGCGAAATCTTTATAAAGGCATAATATACCATTGGCAGGCAGGATTGCAAGCACTTTTTTATACATTGCTGCAAAAAAGAAGCGCTCCGGGTATCCCGGAGCGCTTCCTCTGTTATTTTCGCTTCTGCCGGCGGATGTCCTCGCCGAAAAAGAGCAGCAGTTGGTACTCCCCCTGCAGGCGCGAGAGCACCGGCGCGCCGTAGCGCCGACCGATCTCATCGGGCCGCAGATTGGTGGAGATGACGGTCTTTTTCCCCGTGATGAGGCGGGTGTTGATGATCTGGTAGATGGCGCTCTGGACGAAGCTCGTCATCAGCTCCGTGCCGAGGTCATCGAGAATGAGCAGATCGCAGCCCAGCGCGCGGCTTACGGCGCCGTCGTTCTCCTCGTCCGTTTCGCGGCCGAACTTCTGCGCCTCGAAGCGCGCGAAGATGTGCCCCGCCGTGTCGTAGACAACGCTGTGGCCGCTTGCACTCACCACGCGCGCAATGGACGCCGAGAGGAAGGTCTTCCCCAGTCCCGTGCCGCCCGAGAGCAGCAGATTACCGCTCTTGGGGGAAAACTCGTGCGCATAGTCCTGGCACACGTCGTACACGCGCTCCATGTTCGCGCGCGGCGAAATGCCGAGCTCGCTGTCGGGCAGCGGCGAATAATAGTTAAAGTCAAAGGTCTCAAAGCTCTGCGAGCCGAGGTCTAAAAGGCCCGAAAGCTCCTTGTTCTGCTCGCGCACATAGTAGGAGCGGAGGCAGGCGCACACCTCGCTGCCGAGAAAGCCCGTGTCGCCGCAGCGCGGGCAGGCGGGCTTTTCCTCCAGGTAGTCCTCGGGCAGGCCCATCTGCCCGAGCAACAGGCGCTTTTCCTGCTGCAGGTTCAAATTCTCTTCCCGCAGCGCGTCGATGGCAGGGCGCGGGTCCGTGCCGCGGCGCAGGCCCGAGGCGATGATCTTCGCCATCGTGTGCGACAGCTCGCGGTCGATCTCCTCGATGCGCGGGCATTTGGTGTAGACCGCGCGCTCCCGCGCGCGGAAATTTTCCGCACGCCGCTGCTTGTCCTCATCGAAGCGCGCCAGCGCACGGCGCATCAGGCGGCCGTCGTAAGCCATCATTCTCCCCCGCTTTCGTTTACTGGTTCAGGTATTCCTTCATCCAGGCGTTGCCGCCGGACGGTTCCTTCTTCAGCTTTTCCTTCGCATTCTCGGCGCGCACCTCTTCGAGCGTGTGCAGGCCCTTTTCGTGCCAGCGCTTCAAAATGCCGTTGCAGTACGGCCAGCGGAATTCGTGGCAGTGCAGCACCGTGCGGTCGTAGGCCTCGGCCACCGTTTCCGCCGGGAAGCCCATCTCCGCCCACGCGGAGAGGTATTTTTCCTCGCTTGGCGCGCTCGCGCGGCCCTGCATCCCCAGCGCCGCCATGTACTCGGGGTATCTGCCGCGCAGGGTCTGCTCGCGCTTCATGTACTCCCCCGCCTTTTCGATGGAGAAAAGCTCCTTGCGCGCCCAGACGAAGCCCTCTTTCTCGATCTCGCGCATATTGGGGAGCCGCCCCTCGCCGAACTGCTGCGCCTTTTTCGTGATGCAGTAGTTCACCAGCGTGTAGACCACGTCCGCCGGGAGGCCGAGGTTCTCATAGAGACCCAGGAGCTTTTTGACCGACGGGACGGACAGCGGCCCGAGCTTGTGCTCCACCTCGCGCAGCAGGCAGGCAAAGCGCCCGTCGCCCTCCAGCTTGCGCATGATATCCTCGCGCGTGTAGTCGGGCGTTTCCTGCGCCTGCGGCGGCTCCGGCGGAAGGGGCGCGGCCTTCTTCTCCGGCGCGCCGACGAGCTGCATCTCATAGAGCGCCTGCTCCGCCGCGCAGACGCGCTTTTCGTCCCAACTGAGCATTTTGGCGAGCTTTTCCGCCTCTGCCGCGCCGTGCGAGTGCAGGATGGCGAGGTACAGCAGCGCCGCGTCGCCGTTGCCGCCGCCGATGAGCCGCTTGAGCGCCGCCGCCGAGAGGGTGATGCTCTCTTCCTCTTTCAGATGCAGCACGTAGCCTGCCATGCTCCCCGCCTCCTTTCGCGCATTTTCGATTTTCCTATTCTACATGAAAATTTCCCGTTCGTAAACATGAATTTTTTTGCTTCCCCCTTTTCACATTTTCACTCTCGTGTTATACTGTTAGGGACTATATGGGTGGAAATTGCCCTTTTCTGTGCAACAGCGAAAAAGAAAGGAGCACACAGATCATGGAAAACCGTATCACGATCTCCATTTGCGAGGAAGAATACACATTCGTAGCCGAGGAAGCCCCCTCCTATATGCAGAAGGTCGGCTCCTACGTCAACGACAAGATGAGCGAGCTGCTCGACAGCGCAAAGGTCGGCCGCACGGACGCCGCCGTGCTCACGGCCGTGAACATCGCCGACGAGCTCTTCAAAGAGCGTGAGGCAGGCGACGCGCTGCGCCGCCAGGTCAAGCAGTACCTCGACGAGGCCAGCCAAGCCAAGAGCGAGGTCAGCGAGCTCAAGCGCGAGATCTTCAAGCTTCAGCAGCAGAAAAAGTAAGCCTTGACGACCGAGCTGTTGGCGCCTGCCGGCGGGCAGGAGGCGCTCGTCGCCGCCGTGCAGAGCGGCGCGGACGCCGTTTATATGGGCTTTGGCGCGTTCAACGCGCGCCGCAGCGCGAGGAACTTTTCCGATGAGGAATTCCGCGCGGCGGTCTCTTATTGCCATTTGCGGGGCGTGAAGGTCTACCTGACGCTCAACACGCTCGTCACCGACCGCGAGCTGCCGCTGCTCGTCGAAGAGGCGCGCATCGCGTCGGATTGCGGCGTGGACGCGATTCTGGTGCAGGACTGGGGCGTGCTGGCAGCGCTCCGGAAGATCATCCCCGACGTGCCGCTGCACGCCTCCACGCAGATGAGCCTGCACACGCTCTCGGGCGTGACGGAGGCGACCCAGCTCGGCATGACGCGCGCGGTGCTCGCGCGCGAGCTGAACCGCGAGGAGATCGCCGAGATCTGCGAGAAGAGCCCCATCGAGATCGAAACCTTTGTCCACGGCGCGCTGTGTATGTGCTACAGCGGCCAGTGCGAGATGTCCGCCGTCATCGGGCGGCGCAGCGGCAACCGCGGCGCGTGCGCCCAGCCCTGCCGCCTGCCCTACGGCTTCGATGGCAAGGCAAGCGGGCACCCGCTGAGCTTAAAGGACGCAAATCTCGCGCCCTTTGTGCCGGAGATGCAGGATATGGGCGTTGCCTGCCTCAAGATCGAAGGGCGCATGAAGCGCCCGGAATATGTCGCCGCCGTGACGGAGATCTACGCGCGCCTTCTGCGCGAGCATCGCGCGCCGACGAAGGACGAGCAGAAAAAGCTCGCCCTCGCCTTTTCGCGCGACGGCTTCACCGAGGGGTATTACCGCGGCACGCGCGGACGCGGGATGTTCGGCACGCGCCCGGAGAACGCCAAGTGGCCGGAGGACTGGTTCGGGGAGCTGCGCGCCCGCTATGAAAAGGAAGACCAGCGGCTCGTGCTGCTCACTTTCGACTGCATCATCCGCGCAGGAGAGCCGATGCGCCTGACAGCCGAGGACGCGGACGGGCATACCGTGACGGTCACCGGCGCCGTGCCCGAGGCGGCGCGCTCCCGCGCGATCACCGCGGAAGAGGTCGAAGCACGCCTCAAAAAGACCGGCGGCACGGCCTTTGCGGTCGCGTCCTGCGCGGTCGCGCTGGATGACGGCCTCGCCGTCAGCGCGGGCGCGCTCAACGCGCTGCGCCGCGAAGCACTCGCGCAGATGGAAGCGCAGCGCACCGCCGTGCCTGAGCGCCGCGCATTCGACTTTGTTCCGCCGGAGAAGATCAAAAACAGCGCGGACAAGCCGCTCCTGACCGTTTCCATTCACAAGGCGGAGCAGCTGAGCGAGGCGCTCGTTTCGCTCGCTCCCGCGCGGGTGTATGTCCCCATTGAACTGCTGCCGCAGCTCGACCTGACGCCGTATCTCGGCAGGACGCAATTCTTCGCTGTGCTGCCGCGCATCTACCGCACGCAGGATGAGCCGATCTTGCGCGCGTTGCTCGAAGACGGCGTCAAAAAGGGCGTCACAGGCGTGTCGATCGCCAACCTCGGCCATCTCTCGCTCGTGCGCGGACTTGATGTAACGCTGCACGGCGACTGGGCGCTGAATGTCTACAACTCCGCCGCGCTCGCCTTCTGGAAAGAGGAAGGGCTCGCAAGTGCGTGCGTCTCGTTCGAGCTGCGCGACGCGCAGCTCCGCGATCTGAGCAAGTGCCTCCCGTGTGAGGCCATCGTCTACGGCCGTCTTCCCCTGATGATCACGGAAAACTGCCTGAATGCGAACGAGCTCGGCTGCCGATACTTTAAGGACCGGCCCGCGTCCGTGCCGTGCGACGGCGCGTGCGCAACTGCCCCGGAACTGACCGACCGGCGCGGCGAGCGCTTCCCCGTGCTGCGCGCATGGGGCTGCCGCAGCGAGATCGAGAACGGAGAGATTCTCTACCTCGCGGACAAAGCGCATGACTGGCAGAGCCTTGGCCTGCGCTATGCCTGCCTGCGCTTCACGACGGAAAGCCCCGAAGAATGCGTGCGGATGCTGCGCGCGTACCGGGGCGAGGCGGTCGAAGCGCCGGAAAATATCACGCGCGGTCTCTTCTACCGCGGCGCAGAATGAATCCTATTCGTAATTTTTCTTTTTGATTATACCATTTATTATCAATTTGTGAGGCAATATCATGGCAATCGTTTTGGCATCTCAGTCCCCGCGCCGGCAGGAGCTTTTGCAGCGCATCGGCGTGGAGGACTTCCGCACGCTCTCGCTCGACATTGACGAGAGCTATCCCGCAGGTCTTTCTCCCGAGGACACGGTGCGCTACATCGCCGGCAAAAAATCCGACGCGGCCGCCGCGCTCTGCGCGCCCGACGATCTCATCATCACGGCGGACACGATGGTCTTTCTCGGCAGCGACCGGCTCGGCAAGCCGCGCGATGAGGAGGACGCCTTCCGGATGCTGCGCGAGCTTGCGGGCAGCCGTCACACGGTCTGCACCGGCGTCAGCCTTCGCAGGGGCGCGCAGGAAGAGCGCTTCGCCGTGTCCACGCGCGTCTTTTTCCGCCCGATGACGGATGACGAGATCCGTGCCTACATCAAAACCGGCGAGCCGATGGACAAAGCCGGCGCCTACGGCGTGCAAAGCCGCGGCGCGCTCTTTGTCGAGCGCATCGACGGCGACTTTTTCAACGTCATGGGCCTTCCTGTCGAGCAGCTCGGCCTTGCGCTCGCGCGCTTCGGCGTGAAGCTTCTGTGACCTCTCCCCTGCCCTACGATCGAAAGGAGGGTAAGCCTTGAAAGAATTTTTCCGTCAGCACGGGCTGCGCATTCTGGCCGTCGCAGCGGCGGTCGCTGTGCTTTTGAGCGTGCTGACCTATTTTTCCTCCACCTCCTCGGTGCTGGAAAACATCGCGGGCGTGCTGACCTCGCCCTTCCGCGCCGCGGCCACCGCCGTGAGCGATTGGGCCGCCGACAAGCGGCAGTATTACGAGGATGTGACCGCCCTCAAGGAGGAAAACGCCGCGCTCAAAAAGGAGATCGCGGATCTGCGCGCCCAGCAGCGCCAGGCACAGGCGGACAGCGAGGAAAATAAGCTGTTCCGTAAGCTCCTGAAATTGCAGGAGCAGCGGAGCGACTTCACCTTCGTCTCCGCCGCGGTCCTTGCCCACGGCGAGAGCAACTGGACCTCCTCCCTATCGCTCAGCCACGGCACGGATTCCGACATTGCCGTGGGTGACTGCGTGGTGAGCGCCGAGGGCTATCTCGTCGGCGTCGTGTCCGAGGTCGGACTCAACTGGTCGACGGTGCTGACCGTCATCGACACGGACACCGAGCTCGGCGCGCGCATCTTCCGCACCGGGGAAACGGCCGTCGCCGAGGGCGACTTTTCCCTCATGGGCGAAGGAAAGCTCAAGCTCTCCTATCTCACCTCGGACGACGAGGTGCTCACGGGCGACCAGATCGTCACCTCGGGTCTCGGCGGTTACTATCCCAGCGGCCTTGTCATCGGCGCAGTCGAGTCGGTGCAGACCGGCGACGACGGCCTTGCCCGCTACGCCGTCCTCACCCCCATGGTCGACTTTGACGCGCTGACCGAGGTCTTCGTCATCGTCGACTACGATATCGTCGAATAAGGGGGCAGCGCATGAACGTAACGCAGACGACCGCCCTCAAATGGACATTTTACGCGCTCGCGGCGCTGCTGCTCTGCTTTTTCAAAAGGGTCCTGCTCGGCTCGGTGAGCGTCTGGGGCGTGCTCCCCTTTTTGCCGCCGGTGCTGCTCGCGGTCATGTCCTCGTTCGAGCAACCGAGATCCGCGGTGCTCTCGGGCATCGTGTTCGGCGCGCTGTGCGATCTTGTGCTGCCGGCAAGCCTTCCCTGCCTTTACACGCTCGCCTTCACCGCCGCCGCGCTGCTCATCTCCACGCTTTTGAGCAATCTCCTGCAGCAGGGCTTTGCCCGCGCGCTGCTCGCGACGGTGCTGGCTTTCCTTGTCACCGATCTTTTGCAGGCCCTTGCGCTGCTGCCGCGCAGCGGTATGAGCGCTCTCCTGCCGATGCTGCACCTCTTTGCGAAGGAAACGGCGCTCTCGTGCCTGCTGCTTCTGCCGAGCTACCCGCTGCTGAGCGCGGTGCACCGTCTCTTTGCCGACTGAAGTCCCGTTTTTCCCGTTTTTTCCCCTGTTTTCCCCACTCCGCTCGGAAAGGAGCGATCAAAATGGACCCCAAACGCTTTACCCGCCGCCTCGTCGCGCTCGGCGCGGCGATGTTCCTCGTTGCGCTCGTCTTTGTCGTCACGCTCTTTGACGCGCAGATCGTCCACGGCGACGACTATCTCGCCAAATCCATCCGCACGAACGCCAAGGTCGAAACCGTCAAGGGCACGCGCGGCGTCATCACCGACCGCAACGGCAAGGTGCTCGTATCCAATCGCGCGGTCTACACGCTGAATTTCGACTTATCGCTCGTCTCGTCCGACGAGCTGAACGACGCGCTGCTGCGCCTCATCGAGCTGATGCACGCGCAGGGCGTCGAGATCCGGGATATTCTTCCCCTTTCGCAGGAGGCGCCCTACGTCTATGACACGGCAAAAGGCGGAGTCAGGGCGCTCGTCAAATACCTCGTCTCCCTCAAATGGATGGACGAAAAAAACGTGGACGAGGACGGCCTGCCCACGAGCATCACCGGCCCCGCGCTCTATCTGCGCCTTTGCAGCGAATACGGCGTCAGCGAAGCGCTGCCCGACGACACGGCGCGCACGCTCGTGGGACTGCGCTATGCGCTCGCCTCCGCCAGGCTGAACGGCTCGACGGTCTTTGAATTTGCGAGCGACGTGGACGTTGCGCTCATCTCGCTCATCAAGGACGGCTCCTACGCCGGCGTGCAGGTGGACACCTCGTCCGTGCGCGTTTACGAGACCGATTACGCCGCCCACGTGCTCGGCTACACCGGCAGCATCGAGGACTGGGACGATTACAAGGATAAGGACGGCTACACGCTTGCGAGCATCGTCGGCAAGTCCGGCGCGGAGAGCGCATTTGAAGAATACCTTCACGGCAGCGACGGCAAGCGCCTTGTGACCTTCAACGACTCCGGCAAGGTGACCGGCGAGCTCTACTCCGTGGAGCCGAAGCCCGGCTCCACCGTGGCGCTGACCATTGATATCGACTTTCAGGAGGATGTGGAGCAGGCGCTGGAAAGCACCGTCACCGCGATGACAAAAGCCGACGGCATCGACCGCGGCGCGGCGGTCGCGGTCGTGCAGGTCGGCACGGGCGATGTGCTGGCGCTTGCGTCGTACCCCACCTATTCCCTCTCCACCTTCCGCGACGAGATCGCCGCGCTCACGAGCGACACGATGCAGCCGATGTGGAACCGCGCCACACAGGGCACCTACGCCCCCGGCTCGACCCTAAAGCCCCTCACGGCCATCGCCGCGCTCGAGTCCGGCGCGACCACCGTGCGCGAAACGCTCTACGACTCGGGCAAGTGGGTCTATCCCGGCTACTCCGCGAGCTATACCTACTGCTGGAAGCGCAGCGGCCATGGGTCCCTCAACGTGCGCGGCGCGATCATGAATTCGTGCAACTACTATTTTGCCGAAATGGGCTACCGCATGGGTATGGACACCCTGCGCAAGTATTACGCGGACTTCGGTCTCGGCTCGCCGACGGGCATCGAGATCGGCGACGCCGCAGGCCGCCTCCCCTCCCAGAATGAGGGCGAGAACCTTGCGCCCTGGGCGGCCTTCGGCCAGGCAAACCAGCTCTATACGCCGCTCCAGCTCGCCAACTACATCGCGACGCTCTCCGACGGCGGCGACCGCTACACGACACACTTGCTCAAAAACGTGCGCGAGAGCGGCACGGGTGCGCTCGAATACGTCTACGACGCCGAGCCCGTGCAGACGATCGCAATGAGCGAGGAAAACCTCTCCGCCGTGCTCGCCGGTATGCACGACCTCGCAACAGACGGCGCGGTATCCCAATACTTCAAGGATTGTATCGTCGACGCCGCCGCCAAGACCGGCACCGTCCAGACCGGCGACACCAAAAACAACAACGGCGCGTTCGTCTGCTTCGCTCCCTACGACGACCCGCAGATCGCCGTGGCCATCGTCATCGAAAAGGGCGGCACGGGCGCGGCGCTTGCCTCCACCGCCGTGCAGGTATTGAACGCCTACTTCTCCAACGCCGCCGCCAACACGACGGTGACGGGCGAGAACACACTGCTTGGCTGAGCGCGCCGCAAGGCGCGCTTTTCCTTTTTCTCTGGGCCGCCTCGGGCGGCGGAAAGGAATATTATGTCAACTTATTGGTTTGACCCCCGCGACCCCCACTGCAAATCGCCCTTCGGCGCGGTGCCGTGCGGCACGCGCGTGCAGCTCTGCCTGCGGCCCGAAGCGGGCGCGGCGGTCACGCGCTGCGAGCTGCTCGCCCACGCAGAATTTGCCGATACCTGGACCGCGACCGAACTTTCCCCTGCGCAGGAATGCGGCAACGCGGTCTTTCGCGGGGAGTATTCTGCGCCGCGGGACGCGGACCTTGTGTGGTATCACTTCCGCCTGACGTGGGCCGACGGCGGCACGAGCTGCTGCGGAAAATCAGGCCTCTGCGCATGGGACACGGTCGAGCCTTGGCAGCTCACAGTCTACGACGATACGCACAAAACGCCCGAATGGTTCGGCCGCGGCGTGACGTATCAGATCTTCCCCGACCGCTTCCATCGCGCAAAAAAGCGAGACGCCGCAGGCCTTGTCGGTCCACGCACGCTGCACGAGCGCTGGGACGAAGCCCCCGAATACCGCCCGAACGCCGAGGGTGAGATCACGTGCAGCGACTTTTTCGGCGGCGACCTGCAGGGCATCACGGAAAAGCTCGACTATCTCGCCTCCCTCGGCGTGACGACGCTCTACCTCTGCCCGATCTTCGAAGCTTCCACCAACCATCGCTACGACACGGCCTGCTACGAGCGCATCGACCCGCTGCTCGGTGACGAAAAGGACTTTCGCACGCTCTGCGCGGAGGCAAAGAGGCGCGGCATCCGCGTGCTGCTCGACGGCGTTTTCAACCACACGGGGCGAAAAAGCGTCTATTTTAACGCTGACGGCTTTTATCCCTCGCTCGGCGCGGCGCAGGGTGAGCAGTCCCCCTACTACCGCTGGTACAGCTTCCACTCCTTCCCAGACGATTACGACGCATGGTGGGGCATCAAAAACCTGCCCGCCGTCAACGAAACAGAGCAAAGTTATGTTGACTACATCATCGAGGGTGAACACTCGATCATCCGCCGCTGGCTGCGCGCGGGCGCGTCCGGCTGGCGGCTGGATGTCGCCGATGAGCTGCCCGACGAATTCATCGCGGCCATCCGCCGTGCCATCGAGCAGGAAACGCCCGACGGCTACCTCCTTGGCGAGGTCTGGGAGGACGGCACGACGAAGATCGCCTACTCAAAGCGCCGCAGATACCTTCTGGGCCGCGAGACGCACGGCCTAATGAACTACCCCTTCCGCACGGCGCTGCTCACCTATCTTCTCGGCGGCGACGCAGCCGGCTTTCGCGACAGCATGGAAGAATTACGCGAGCATTATCCCGCGCCCGCCTACTACAGTGCGATGAACTTCCTCTCCACGCACGACACGCCAAGGCTTTTGACCCTTCTGGGCCATGAGGGTAACGCGCCCGCGACGCGCGATGAACGCGCGGCCTACCTCCTGAGCGAGGAGGAAAAGTCGCGCGGCACGGCGCTTTTGAAGCTCGCGGCGCTCATCCTCTATACCTTCCCCGGCTCGCCGATGCTCTACTACGGCGACGAGGCCGGGATGCAGGGCTTTGAAGACCCCTTCAACCGCGGCCCTTACCCTTGGGGACACGAGGACGCGGCGCTCCTGCGCTATTTTCGGCAGCTCGGCGCGCTGCGAAAGGCGCACGAGGCCTTGCAGTGCGGCACGATCGACTACTGCGCGGCGCAGGGGCGCGTGCTGGCCTTCCGCCGCGCATCGAACAGCGAAAAATGCATCACGGCGGTCAACGCGGGCGGAGAGCCCGCCTCCCTCACTCTGCCGTGGGATGCACCCCTCGCGCAGGACGCGCTCACGCGTCAGTCCTTCTTCTGCTGCGACGGCTTGCTCCGCCTGACGCTCGAGCCTTACGGCGCGGTACTGCTCGTCGAGCCGGAAAACTGACCCTCTGTTTCACGTGAAACACTGTTTTAAACGTCATGGTAAAGGCCAATGCCTTTACCATGGCGTTTTCGCGTCCCGTCCCCCATTCCCCCATGATCTGCCATATCCCCGCCCAAAGCAGACGTAAAGGCCCGCGCCTTGTCATGTTTCACGTGAAACAAATTTCGTAAAATTGCTCGTTTTCTGTTGAAATCGAACGGGTTTGTGTTATACTAAGCAAGAATGAAAATGGTTATTTGTATCCGGAACTAAGGTAGGTGTTCTTTTGGCTAAGATCGTTGCGATCGTCAATCAGAAGGGCGGCGTCGGCAAGACGACGACCTGTGTGAATCTGACGTCCTCATTAAAAGAAAAGGGAAAGCGCGTCCTGCTGTGCGATTTTGACCCGCAGGCCAACTCCACCTCCGGCATGGGTGTGGACAAGACCAGCGCGCGCAGCGTATACGACGTGCTCATCAACGGCGCGGACGTGACGGCCAGCGTTTCGCACACGCGCTATGGCGATGTGCTGCCGTCTTCGAAGGCGCTCGCCGGCGCAGGCATCGAGATGATCGACCGCGAAAACCGCGAATTCCTGCTCAAGCAGGCGCTCGACGTCCTCTCCCCCAACTACGATTTCATCCTCATCGACTGCCCGCCCTCGCTCGAACTGCTGACGGTCAACGCCCTCTGCGCGGCAAACTCGCTCATCGTGCCCGTGCAGGGCGAGTACTTCGCCCTCGAGGGGCTTTCCGACCTGATGCACACCGTGCGCATGGTGCGCCGCAACCTCAACCCCGGCCTTGAGCTGGAGGGCGTGCTGCTGACGATGTTCGACGGGCGCACGAATCTTGCCCTCCAGGTGGCCGAAGAGGTCAAGCGCTACTTCCCCGGCAAGGTGTACGCCACCGTCATCCCGCGCAATGTGCGCCTTTCCGAGGCGCCGAGCCATGGCAAGCCCATCAACTACTACGACCGTGTCTCGCGCGGCGCGGAGGCCTACAGCAACCTCGCCAATGAGTTTTTGAAGCAGAACAAGTGATACATTAAAATATAAAGGGCATTTTCCGCCCTTTCACCCCCGCAGAAAGGAGATGTTCCCATGGCAAACGCAAACCGAGGGCTCGGCAAGGGTCTGGGCGCGCTGCTGGGCGACGCCGCCCTGCACGCCGACACGTCCGACAGCCTCTACCTCCCCATTTCAAAGATCGAGCCCTACGCCAATCAGCCGCGCCATCACTTTGACGAAGACGCTTTGCAGGACCTTGCGGATTCCATCCGCGAGCACGGCATCATCCAGCCGCTGACGGTCCGACGCCTTTCTTCCGGCTACTATCAGATCATCGCCGGCGAGCGCCGCTGGCGCGCCGCGCGCATCGCGGGCCTGCACGAGGTCCCCGCCATCGTCATCGAGGCGGACGACCGCAAGATGACCGAGCTTTCGCTCATCGAAAACCTCCAGCGCGAAGACCTTGACCCCATCGAAGAAGCCGAGGGCTACAAAACGCTGATGGACAACTACCATCTCACGCAGGAGGAGGCCGCCGAGCGTGTCGGCAAGTCCCGCTCCGCCGTGGCAAACAGTCTGAGATTGTTAGGGCTTTGCCCCGAAGTGCGGCAAATGCTGCAAAACGGCGACCTCTCCGGCGGTCACGCCCGCGCACTGCTGCCGCTCAAGACCGATTTGCAGCTCGACGCGGCAAACCTGATCGTCAAGCAGGGTCTCAGCGTCCGCCAGACCGAGGCGCTCGCCAAGCGCCTGAGTAACCCTAAGGAAGAGCGCAAACCCACGAACGACGAGCTCATCGCCGAGAGCTACGGCCGTCTGGCCGCGCAGGAGCTCAGCGATAAGATCGGCCGCACCTGCCGCATCGTGTCCGGCAAGAAAAAAGGCCGCATTGAGCTCGACTATTACGGCATCGACGACTTAAACGATCTGCTCGAAGCGCTCGCCGCCATCAAACGCAGAAAGAACGGAGGCGAATAACCATGTCCGATTTGATTCACGAGGGTCCCAAGGACCCGAATAAGCCGCCCGTGCCCGGCGAAGAAAAGCCCACCACCGAGCGCGAGCGCATGAAAAAAGTATATACTTACGTTGCGATCCTCTTCACCGTGGCATTTTTGCTGATTTTATGGACATTTCTCATGAATCAGCGCAGCATCAACGAGATCAAGGACGGCAACACCGCCCTGCAAAGCACCTTACAGCAGAACGACTCACTGGAAGCGCACATTGCCGAACTTGAAGAGCAGCTCGCCAACAGCGAGGAGGACAAAAAAGCGCTCGACGAGACTGTCGGCCTTCAGTCCAACCAGCTGCGCGCGCTCGATTGGCTGCTTGAGATCGAAAACGCCTACAACACCGGCGATCTCGACGCCGCGAAAGACAACATCCGCTCATTCGAGGAGACCGGCACGGTGGAATTCCTGCCCAAGGAGCCGCTGCGTACCGGTATCACCGGCGACGACGCCCCCTCCCCCGCCGCGCGCTACCAGTCCATTGTGGACAAGCTGTTTCCGGACGGCGTAAAATAAGAAGTCAAATGGTCATTTACTTTACAACGATAACGAGGTAAATTATTATGCTGGATATGAAATTCCTGCGGGAAAATCCCGATCAGGTCAAGGAAAACATCAAGAAGAAGTTCCAGGACGAAAAGCTCCCCCTCGTCGACGAGGTCATCGAGCTCGACGCCAAGAACCGTGCCGCCATCACCGAGGCGAGCGAACTGCGCGCCAGCCGCAACGCCCTCTCTAAGCAGATCGGTATGCTGATGGGTCAGGCGAAGAAGGACCCGAGCAAGCTCGAGGAAGCCGAGAAAATCAAGGCGACCGTCAAGCAGAACGCCGACCGTCTCGCGGAGCTTGAAAAGCTCGAGGAAGAGTACGAGCAGAAGATCCACAAGATCATGCTCCTCATCCCCAACATCATCGACCCGAGCGTGCCCATCGGTCCGGACGACAGCTGCAATGTCGAGGTCGAGCGTTTCGGCGAGCCGAAGGTCCCCGATTTTGAAATTCCCTACCACACACAGATCATGGAGAGCTTTGACGGCGTCGACATGGACGCCGCGGGCCGCGTCTCCGGCGCGGGCTTCTACTACCTGCTCGGCGACATTGCGCGCCTGCACGAGGGCGTGCTCGCCTACGCGCGCGACTTTATGATCGACAAGGGCTTCACGTTCTGCATCCCGCCGTTCATGATCCACGGCAACGTGGTCGAGGGCGTCATGAGCCAGAACGACATGGACGCCATGATGTACAAGATCGAGGGCGAGGACCTCTACCTCATCGGCACGAGCGAGCACTCGATGGTCGGCCGCTTCATCGGCGAGATCCTGCCCGAAAGCAGCCTGCCGCAGACGCTGACGTCCTACTCCCCCTGCTTCCGCAAGGAGAAGGGCTCCCACGGCATCGAGGAGCGCGGCGTTTACCGCATCCACCAGTTCGAAAAGCAGGAGATGATCGTCGTCTGCAAGCCCGAGGAGAGCATGGACTGGTACAACAGAATGTGGAAGTGGAGTGTCGAGCTGTTCCGCTCGATGGACATTCCCGTCCGCCAGCTCGAATGCTGCTCCGGCGACCTCGCCGACCTCAAGGTCAAGAGCTGCGACATCGAGGCCTGGTCCCCGCGCCAGAAGAAGTATTTCGAGGTCTGCTCCTGCTCGAACCTCGGTGACGCGCAGGCCCGCCGCCTCAAGATCCGCGTCAAGGGCGAGGACGGCAAGATGTACCTGCCGCACACGCTGAACAACACCGTCGTCGCACCCCCGCGCATGCTGATTGCATTCCTTGAGAACAATCTGCAGGCCGACGGCAGCGTGCTGATCCCCGCGGTGCTTCAGCCCTACATGGGCGGCAAGACCGTGCTCACACCGAAAAAGTAATTCCTTATAGTAATATTTTCATCATTTTATACGATCAGTTGTCGTATTTCCCCTCAAATCCCGCCAAAGGAGCCTTCTGAATGAAGAAGTTTTTTGAAGAGTTCAAGGCCTTTGCCATGCGCGGCAACGTGCTCGATATGGCCGTCGGCGTTGTCATCGGCGGCGCGTTCGGCAAGATCACGACCTCGCTCGTGGGCGATATCATCATGCCGCTCATCTCCATGCTGACCGGCGGCGTCGACTTCTCCGCGTGGAAGTGGGTGCTCAAGGAAGCCGTCATGGAGGGCGCGGAGGTCGTCACGCCCGAGGTCGCCGTCAACTACGGCAATCTCATCGCCGTCATTCTCGACTTTATCATCATCGCCTTCGCCGTGTTCTGCATGGTCAAGGCCGTGAACAAGATGCACGAAAAGCTCGCAAAGCCCGCCGAGCCCGAGCCGGAAAAGGAGCCCGAGCCGACGAAGGAAGAGCTTCTTCTCGCCGAGATCCGCGACCTTTTGAAGGAGCAGAGCAAATGAACGAGCTTCTCTTGCAGGGACTTTCCGAGCTGGGGCTGGATGTAAGCCGGGCGGAAACGCTCGAGCGTTTCTCCTCCCTGCTGCTTGAAAAAAATCAGGTGATGAACCTCACGGCCATCACAGAGCCTGACGCCGTCGCGCAGCTCCACCTGCTCGACAGCGCGGCAATCCTGCAATTTGTCGATCTCAAGGGCAAAAAGGTCGTCGACGTCGGCACCGGCGCGGGCTTTCCCGGTATGCCGCTGTGCATTCTGGAGGATGACTTTGACCTCACGCTGCTCGACTCGCTCGGCAAGCGCGTCAAGTGGCTCAGCGAGGTCTGCGATGAACTGCACCTTTCGCGCGTTTCCTGCGTCCACGCGCGGGCGGAGGAATTCGCCATGCAGCACCGCGAGCAGTTCGACATCGCGACCTCGCGCGCCGTCGCGCAGCTCTCCGTTTTGTCGGAGCTGTGCCTGCCGCTCGTCAAGGTCGGCGGACAGTTCGCCGCGATGAAGAGCGTCGACACCGAGGACGAGATTGCAGCGGCGAAGAGCGCCATCAAGACGCTCGGCGGCCGCATCGCCAAGGTCGAGGATTACACCATCCCGACGAGCGACGTCGTCCACCGCCTCGTCCTCATCGAAAAGGTCTCCCCTACCCCGCGCACCTATCCGCGCGCCTTCGCCAAGATCAAAAAAGCCCCGCTGTAATTTGTCAAATCCGCAAAAAGGAGGGATGAGCCTTGTCTCAGGTCATCGCCGTCGTGTCCGGCAAGGGCGGCACGGGAAAAACTTCATTCACGACGCTCACCGGCATGGCGCTCGCGCAGCTCGGCAAAAAGACGCTGCTGCTCGACTGTGATATCGGCCTGCGCAACCTCGACCTCTACCTCGGCGTATCGGACCGCGCGCTCATGGACTTTACGGACGTCATTTCCGGCCGCACGTCGCTCGCGCAGGCCGTCGTGCGCCATCCGCTCTACCCGAATCTGTATCTGCTCACCGCGCCTGTGAGCTTCGGTACGCGTCTTCCCAGCAGGCGCGAAATGCAGCGGCTCATCGACGAGATCCGCCGCTACTTCGACTTCTGCCTCATCGACGCCGCCGCCGGCATCGGCGAGGCCTTCTCGCTTGCCACCTGCTGCGCCGACCGCGCCGTGGTCGTCACCACGAACGACCCCTCCAGCCTGCGCGACGCGCAGCGCACCGTGATGGAGCTGCACCGCTTCCCGAGCGGGCATCTGCACCTTGTCGTCAACCGCGTGCGGCGTCGGCTGCTGCAATCGCTCCACACCACCATCGACGACGCCATCGACGCGGCGGGCCTTCCGCTGCTCGGCGTCATTCCCGAAGACGAGAACGTCTCGGCCGTGCTGGGCCGCGGGCTCAGCTATACGCTCAAATACCGCTCCGGCGCCATCTGCGCCTGCGAAAACATCGCCCGCCGCCTGTGCGGTGAACGCGTGCGCCTGATGCGGCTGTAGCACCGGCCCGCAAAGGCAAACACTGCTTTTCCGCAGCAAGGCCCCGCCCCAAAAGCCTGCTTGCCCTTGCCGACCGACGAGACGCCGCTGAAATAGAAAATTTCACACCAGAAAGGACTGTAACAAAATATGAACATTGCCCTCATGGCACACGACAACAAAAAGGAACTGATGGTCCAGTTCTGCACGGCTTACGCCGGCATCCTGTCCCGTCACACCCTTTGCGCCACCAGCGTGACCGGTAAGATGGTCAGCGAGGCGAGCGGGCTTCCGATCCACCTGTTCATGGCGCGTATCCACGGCGGCGCGGAACAGATCGGCGCGCGCATCGCCTACAACGAGATCGATATGGTCCTCTTCTTCTGCGACCCGAGCAACCCGCAGTACAACGACAGCCTGACCTATATCACCAAGCTCTGCGACCAGAACAACATCCCCTTCGCCACCAACCTCGCCACCGCCGAAATGCTCATCATGGGTCTTTCCCGCGGCGACCTCGACTGGCGCGATATCGTCAATCCGAAGACCAAGCCCTTCACCACCTGAGCGCAAAACCGGGCATTTTCAAATACAGTTAGTAATTTTAATTTATCAATATACAATTAGGAGTGGATTTTACCATGATGCAATCCCGTACACACAACTGCGGCGAGCTTCGCGCGCAGAATGCCGGCGAGCACGTCAAGCTCGTCGGCTGGATGGAAAACGTCCGCGAGGTCGGCGGCAGCCTTGCCTTCGTCGTGCTGCGCGACTTCTACGGCACGACGCAGATCGTCGTCGAAACGAGCGAGCTGCTCGCCCAGATCAAGGGCTACAACAAAGAGAGCACCATCTCCGTCGAGGGCACCGTGCGCGAGCGCGCGAGCAAGAACCCCAACCAGCCCACCGGCGATATTGAGGTCGTGCCCGAGAAGATCGAGCTGCTCGGCCGCTGCCGCTACAACTCCCTCCCCTTCGAGGTCAACCGCAGCCGCGAGGCGGACGAAACGCAGCGCCTCAAGTACCGCTATCTCGACCTGCGCAACCCCGCCGTCAAGAAGAACATCATCCTGCGCTGCAACGTCATCGCTGCGCTGCGCAAGGCCATGATGGAGCACGACTTCCTTGAGGTCACCACCCCGATCCTGACGGCCTCCTCCCCCGAGGGCGCGCGCGACTACCTCGTCCCCGCCCGCAAGCACCCCGGTAAGTTCTACGCCCTGCCGCAGGCGCCCCAGCAGTTCAAGCAGCTTTTGATGACCTCCGGCTTTGACCGCTACTTCCAGATCGCGCCGTGCTTCCGCGATGAGGACGCGCGCGGCGACCGCAGCCCCGGCGAGTTCTACCAGCTCGATATGGAGATGGCGTTCGCCTCACAGGAGGACGTTTTCGCCGTCTGCGAGGATGTCCTGCCCCCGATTTTCGCGAAGTTCGGCACGTATGACATCGCATCCCAGCCCCCCTTCCGCCGCATCAAGTATCTCGACGCGCTCGAGATCTACGGCAGCGACAAGCCGGATCTGCGCATCGACCTGACCGCGACGAACGTCTCCTCCCTCTTTGAAAACAGCGCCTTTGAGGTGCTTGCAAACAAGACCGTCAAGGCCGTCGCCGTTTCGAACTGCGCGCTCACGCGCAAGCAGATCGACAAGCTCCTCACCGACTGCGAGGTGCAGGCGGGCGCGAAGGGCTACTGGTTCAAGGTCGACGAAAAGGGCGACCTTGCCGGCGGCATCGCGAAGTTTGTCGACAAGGAAGCCGCCGCCAAGCTCCTGCCGCTTGAGCCCAACACGCTTGTGCTCGTCGCGGGCGGCGAGCTGGCCACCAAGCTCGTCGGCGTGATGATCAAGACCTTCGGCCCCGCGTGCGAGGGCCACATGGACAAGGAGCGCTACGAGTTCTGCTGGATCGTCGACTTCCCGATGTATGAGATCGGCGACGAAAGCGGCGAGCTTGAGTTCTGCCACAACCCGTTCTCCATGCCCGCCGGTGGCCTCGAGGTCCTGCTCAAGGCCGAGCGCGGCGAGATCGACCCGCTGACCATCACCGCCGACCAGTACGACCTTGTCTGCAACGGCGTGGAGCTCTCCTCCGGCGCGGTGCGTAACCACGATCCCGAGATCATGATCAAGGCCTTTGAGCTCGTCCGCCTCGGCGAAGAGGACGTGAAGGCCAAGTTCCCCGCCATGTACAACGCCTTCTGCTACGGCGCGCCCCCGCACGCCGGTATCGCCCCGGGCGTCGACCGCATGGTGATGCTGCTCGCAGGCGAGGATTCCATCCGCGAGATCATCCCCTTCCCGATGAACAAGAACGCCCAGGATATCATGATGGGCGCACCCAGCGAGGTGACGCAGAAGCAGCTCGACGAGCTGCACATCGCCGTCACCGCACACGAAGAGGAATAAAACAGGGTTCCCCTGCAGGGGACGCAATAAGGGAGGGGTATCTCTTTTTGAAAAAGAGATACCCCTCCCTTAGAC
>ENA-OZKX01000254-OZKX01000254.1-human-gut-metagenome-genome-assembly--contig:-NODE-254-length-26534-cov-21.153782_pt1 | contig 26534 bp, 19 predicted proteins | sample MGYA00244831_ERZ653774 | MGnify/ENA primary metagenome ERZ653774 (study PRJEB26926, sample SAMN06165314) | human gut metagenome | biome: ENVO:00009003; feature: ENVO:2100002; material: ENVO:00002003...
TGCCAGTGCCAAAGTAAGAGAATCGTATATCAGGATCAGTGCAGGGCTTCAAAGTCATACATTGACCAAGGACGATTATGTTTGGCTGGAGAATGCTCTGTTGTTTCTGCGCCCGTACTGGTGGAGTGACCGCGAGGATGGGAAAATGCTGATGGATGCGTTCCTGCATACGCAAACATTAGCAAAAAAAGAATTGCGAAAAAGATGAAGGATGTACCATCTGATACACCCTTCATCTTTTTTCATTGGTTTATTTGCGTTTCGCCCCTTCAAGATTTTGTCGGGGGTCATGGCCACGCCGATATGCTCCGCTGGGCATGATCGCCCATCCCGCGCCTGCTCTGCTCCGTCCTCAACACCTAATGACCTCAAGTGCAAGGCCATCGTAGCGAAAAGCTGCCGGGGCTTACAGGTGGAAAACACTTCTTCGCCGCGAGAACCGGCTTATCCATTCATATCATCGTATCCATGAGTGCTGCCAAAGCTGCTTGCTGCACTGATGTCAGACAATTCCATTTATCCAACATCTCACGCTGCGCGGGAGTCAGAGCCACACGAATGTCGTCCTGCGCAAAGAATTGCGACAATGTAACACCGAAAGCATCGCAGATCTTCTCAAGCGATGCAAACGATGGCGTCATAGATTTTTTATACCACGAGGAGATGGTAGACTGTGGCAGGCCAGAGCGTTCAGCAAGCTGATATTCCGACCATCCCCGTGCCTCACGATTCTGCTTGATGATTTCAAGAATATCTGTCACAACTTCACCACCTTAGATTTTTCGTTTATTATACTTTGGAAAATCGTTGCATTTTAATAACTATTGTCGTATTATTTATTGCGACAATAATCTTATGAAGGTGTGACTGCTTTGGAAGAATACCGACGTATATACCGTTGTGCAGTCATGGGACAGCACCCCATGCGCTTGCCGTGGGGGTTTGACGAGGAAGATGACCGCTGCCAAAAACTGAAAATGGAGCTGGCGCAGCAGATCATGGTGCTGCATCAGCGCGGTGTGTCTCAGTTTCTGACCGCCTGCGACTGCGGCGTAGGTCTTTACGCAGCCGAGATCGTCAATGGCCTGCGGGAAACCACCGATCAAGACCTGATGCTTTTCTGCTATACACCACATGAGGAACAAGCCACAAAGTGGGCGCCGTATCTGCGGGAACGCTATTTTACTATGCTGGAAAAATGCACCCATATTTCTGTTGTGTGTCCCGTGGGTACGCCGGATGCACAGCTGCAAGCCTATAGGAAGATCATCGACCTTGCCGATGTGGTACTATGTGTTCATGATACGGACTTGTCAGCAACGGACAGCGGGGAAAACAGAGCCTTTGCTTTTGCTGTGGAAAGCCATACGCCCACGCTGGTCTTGCATCCGAAAGAGCTGACCGCAGAGTGGGTCGGCGAACAGTTCTATCCCAGACGGTCTTGATAACAGGATGATTAGCCCCGGTCACGACGCAGCAAGCCGGATCGCGCCTTGCCTGCAAAACAAAAAAAGCCGTAGGCATCTGTGCCTACGGCTGCATGAAGAATAGTTCGTTTTTCGTAAATCATATACAATTCACGACAGAAAGCTTACCGCAATTCCATTCCTCACTATACATTGACTTGCTAAAAAAGTCAATAAAAAATGCAGAAAAATTGTGAAAAAGCAAGAACCCTCTGAATTACAATTCAAATTGCTTCGTATTGTTTCCATCATTTGGAAGTTCAAAAGAAAGGATACCACGGCATCTTGTTTATTGCCGTCAAAAATACCGTCAGAAGGAAGGGAAGATTATTATGCCACGGCGCGGAGAGAACATTTACAAGCGGAAGGATGGCCGGTGGGAGGGTCGCTATATTCGTGGCCGAACACCTGCCGGCAAGGCAGAATATGGGTATGTTTATGCCAAGAGCTATGCCGCCTGCCGTGAGAAGCGGCGAAGGATGGAAGATGCGCTGCCACAGAAGCCTATGTTGACAGGTGAAATGTCGGTATGTCAGGCAGCAGAATTCTTCCTGTCCGAGCGCTGCGGCGCACTGAAGGCATCAACGATTGGGCGTTACGAGTATATGATACAGCACTATATCGTCCCTGAACTGGGAACGCTCTTGCTGCGTGATCTGACGGCGGAAAAACTTTCTGCGTTTTTTTCGCGGCTGCAAGATAGAGGTTTGTCATGCAAGAGCACAAGGGATGTTGGAGTGCTGCTGAAGACGATCTTCAAGGTTGCAAAAAAGAGCTGCCATTGCGATTGCCCCGGCAGAGAGGCGGAGTTGCCCGCGTACCGCAGCAAGAAGATAGAGGTGTTTTGCGATCACGAGATAGCCCTGCTGGCGCAGAAGATCCTGGAGGCCCCGGACATCACAGGGCTGTGTATCCTTCTGGTGCTGAACACGGGGCTGCGACTTGGTGAGATCTGCGCTCTACGCAAAAGTGACATTGACTTCCGTTCAGGCTTTCTGCGAATTGAGCGCTCGGTTGCCCGTGTGCGGGATGCTTCCGGAACACATTTGGTGGTTCAATCCCCTAAAAGCAGCAGTTCTGTACGTCTTGTGGCAATTCCCAATGATATGCTGGAGTTGTTGAAAACAGCCACCAGGAGCATCCGCGAGGACAACTATTTGCTGGCCAACACGGATATGCCAATGGAGCCGCGAACGCTACAGTACCGATACCGCAAGCTGCTGGAGCGCTGTGGCATCCGTTACCGAAATTTTCATGCCCTCCGACATACCTACGCGACAAGGTGCATGGAGAATGGTGTGGACATCAAGAGCCTCAGTGAGCTTTTGGGCCACGCTGATGTTCGGACGACATTGCAGACGTATATCCATTCTTCTCTGGCCCATAAAAGGCAGGCTGTTCAGAGCATATGTTTCTTACCCATGGAAGGGGCGGGCAGCGTTTTAATTCCGTCAAAAATTCCGTCAGAGATCTCAGCAATTACCGTGCCGTCAAGCAAAACAGGGACTTGTTTCGTGAATTGTATATGATTTACGAAATACCCAGAGCGTGTGCTGACACTTTGCAGTATGCACAAACCGCAGTGGCCTCATTCATTTGCAACAGACAAGTAAATATGATCCGGTGACACCGTGTGGCTGTGTTGGTCGTAAAGATCTTTTTATATGCAAAAGATCAGGCAGCAGCCTAAAAGGAATTTGGGTTAGAAACCCTCTGCGGACGGCACTGTGAGCGCAAGGAAATGGTCGAAGCGGCGAAAGCTGTTGGGTAATACCGCCATTGGGAGGAAGCTTCTGAGAAGGTAGATCATGTACGAAAGGCGAAAGCCTTGTGGCGCGAGGGCAGGAGAATTGCACGGTCAAGGATCTTTGGTACACAGTGGCGCTCTCTCGCTGTGACGAGGGCAGGAGCGTGCGCTGACGGATTTTGTCAGCGTTTTTTCTTGCCAAAATGTCGCTGGTCATCCCCTGAGAAGGGGTTTGTCCGGCATTTTTTCGTAATAAGGAGGAGTGTTACTATGTCTCAACGCGGCGGACGTCCCATTGATTTTCAGGCGTGGGCACAAAACCAAATAGTCAAAAGGGCTGTAGCAGCACTGGAAGCGCGTGACGAAGCATTTGCCGAGCGAAACGCAGATACGCCGCTGCCGCAGCTGGCGCGGTATCTGAGCCGGTGTGCCATCTCGCTGGGTCACAGCCCATCCCCCAGCGAAGTGGATGGCGGTACGTTTATTGAGCAGCGTTTTGGCAGCTGGGCAGCCGCGATGGCGGCGGCAAGGCTGCCGCAGCCTCGTTCCATGCGCAAGCTGCGCGACACCGCTCGCTATAAGGCGGAAAAGGTAAAGCAAGAACCGCTGTTTCGCGAGGAGCGAAGGCAGAAGCGGCAGCGCAAGCTGGAGCAATCCGAGCAGCGAAAGAAGGAGCAGGCTATCAAAAAGCGTGCGGAGCGGGCTGCTAAGGCAGAATGGGCGGCGAAAAAGAAGGCGGAGGCTGAAGCAAAAGCTCTCACCTTGGCAGCGACCTCCGCTGAAGCCGCACTTGATACAATATCCGCAGCAATTAACCCCAGTCAAGCCGAGACAGTCTGAACGGAGACTGTCAGCTTTCCATAGGGGGACGGGGTTTAAGCCGCCCCATCCCCCATCCTCAAATCCGCAAAAGGCAAGTCGAGACGGCAAATGCCGTTGTCTTTTCCATAGCGGGAGGGGTTTGCCGGCCCCTCCCGCATCCTCAAAATCAACAGCCCTAACGGCTGAAGGAGAATTGACATGAAAAAGAATCTGAGATATATCATCGCGTTCCTGCTGGCAATTATGATGCTGTTGAGCCTGTGCGCCTGCGCCCAGACCGGCACTGCCGGCAATAGCGGCGGATTGGATCTGGATTATGTGGGAGAGGATACCGACCAACCCGAAGAGGAAAAGCCGTGGTATTCCTGGTTTACGGAGGCCTTCAGCTTCGGCAAAAAGGAAACAACATCTACCCCGTCCCAAAGCAAGCCTGACAGCGTGGCGGATTTCTATGCCCAGGGCTCCGGAGATGCATCGCAGGGCAACAAGGGCAATAAGACAGACCAGACGCCTTCTACCACACCTGAGGAGGATACCGCCAATAAGCCGTCCAACTCCGGCGGCAAAAAGGACGACAATAAAAAGGATGACCAGAAGGGCGAGGACAGCAATACCCCTACGCCTACCCCCGAGCAGAAGCCCGAAAGCCAGAAAAACACCGTCACCATTACCATTCGCTGCGATACGGCGGTGAATAACGGTATGCATCTGGAGAGCAAGTGGGCGGGCATCGTCCCGGCCTCCGGCGTGATCCTGCCGGTAACCACGGTGGAGGTGAAGGAGGGCGACACGGTTTTCGACGTCCTCGCCTTTGTGTGTGAAAAGTACAAGATCCACATGTCCTATCGCGGCGGCACGTCCAGCGGCTGCTATGTGGAGGGCATCAATAACCTTTATGAATTCGACGGCGGCCGCTGGAGCGGATGGATGTACTGCGTCAACGACTGGTATCCCAACTACGGCTGCGGCGTGTACTACGTCAAGCCCGGCGAGGTCATTGAGTGGAATTACACCTGCGACCTTGGCCTTGATCTGGATGGCGGTTGGTGGGAAGGTGCTCAGGATTGGAAGGATAACCATGACTGATACCCGGATGCGTTTCTTCGGGAATCTGCATCCGGCGGTCAGCATGGCATACTTCGTGCTGGTGCTGGGCCTGACACTGGCCTGTATGCACCCGGTCACGGTAGTGCTGTCGTTTCTGGGCGCCAGCTGGTTTTCCATCCGACTGCGGGGCTGGAGGGCCTACGGCCACACCATGCGGTTTGTGGGGCCTATGTTTCTGCTGATCGCCCTTGCCAACCCCCTGTTCAACCATCGGGGCGTGACCATGCTCTTTACCATCAACCACCTGTGGTACACGCTGGAGGCCGTGTGCTACGGTCTGGTGTCCGGCTGCTCCCTGTGCGCGGTCATTATGTGGTTTACCTGCTATCAGGAGGTCATGACCTCCGATAAGTTCCTGTACCTGTTCGGCAAGCCCTTCCCCGGTACGTCGCTGCTGATCACCATGACGCTGCGGTTCATCCCACAGCTTCAGCAGAACCGCCGCGAGATCCGGCAGTCTCAGGCCATGTTGCAGGAGGAGGGCACGCGGCTGCTGCAAAGGCTGGGCAGTGCCTTACGGAACCTGTCGGTGCTGCTGACCATGAGCATGGAGGCGGCGGTGGAAACGGCGGACAGCATGAAAGCCCGGGGCTATGGCGCCAAGCGGCGCACCACCTTCCACCTGTTCCGCTTCGATGGCCGGGACGCCCGGACGCTGGGCCTCATTCTGGCAGTGGCAGGCATCTGCATTACCGCCCGCGCCTTCGGTCACGGGTATATGGAGTTCTATCCCGCCATGACGCCGGTGCTGCTGGGCAGTGCCAGCTATACCATGTTTTTCTTTTACGCCGTGCTGATGTTCCTGCCCGGTATTCTTGAAACAAAGGAGGCCATCAGATGGCGCTCTTACGGTTTGAACACCTGAGCTTCTCCTACCCGCTGGCTGACACGCGGGCACTGGACGACGTCTCATTGGAGATACATAAGGGCGAGTATGTGGTGCTGTGCGGCCCCTCCGGCTGCGGCAAGACCACGCTGCTGCGCCATGCCAAGCCCGGCCTGCTGCCTGTGGGGGCAAGGGCCGGCGAGACCTTTTATAAGGACGCGCCCCTTTCCCAACTGCCGGAGCTGACCGCCGCGGCGGAGATCGGCTTCGTACAGCAGAACCCGGATAACCAGATCGTCACCGATTTCGTATGGCACGAGCTGGCCTTCGGTCTTGAGAACATGGCACTGAGCGTGCCGGTGATCCGCCGCCGTGTGGCGGAGATGGCCGCTTTTTTCGGCATGGAAACGTGGTTCCGCAGTAAGACCACGGAGCTGTCCGGCGGCCAGAAGCAGCTGATGAATCTGGCTTCGGCGCTGGCCATGGAGCCGCGGCTGCTGATACTGGACGAGCCCACCTCCATGCTGGATCCGCTGGCGGCTCGCAATCTGCTTGCCACCGTGCAGCGGATCAACCGCGAGCTGGGCGTAGCTATCCTTTTAACGGAGCATCGGCTGGACGAGGTATTCCCCGCCGCCGACCGTGTGGTGACTATGGATCGGGGCCGTATCCTGTCAGACGGCGCACCGGCTGAGATCGCGCGGCAGCTATCCGGCAGCGCGGAAAAGAGCCGTATCTATTTCGGACTTCCCGCCGCCGTCCGTATCTTCAGCGAATTGGAGCAAACGGACGATCTACCCCTGACGGTGCGGGACGGTCGCCGCCGCTTGGAGCGGCTGCTGCCCATCACGGCGGAGGATTCCGCGCCTGAAACCGCGAAACCTGAGAAAGAAGCAAAGCACCCCACCGTTTTAGAGGGCAAGGAGCTTTGGTTCCGATATACCGAAAAAAGCAAAGATATTCTTCGCGGCACAGATGTAACGCTTCATCAGGGTGAGCTGCTGTGTCTGCTGGGCGGCAACGGTGCAGGCAAAACCACGCTGATGCAGGCACTGGCCGGCTTCCGGAAGCCCTATCGTGGCAAGGTGAAGCTGGCGAAGGGGCAGCGGCTGTGTATGCTGCCCCAGAACGCACGGTCGCTGTTTGTGGCCGATACGGTGGAGAAGGAGCTGCTGGACAGTGCCGAACAGGACAAAGCCAAGGCCGTGCAGATGGCGGAAAAGCTGGAGCTGACGCCTTTGCTGGCGCGGCATCCCTACGACCTGTCCGGCGGCGAGATCCAGCGTCTGGCGGTGGGCAAGCTGCTGCTGCGTGAGGCCACGGTGCTGCTGCTGGACGAGCCTACCAAGGGACTGGACGCCTACGCCAAGGCGGAGCTGGCAAAGCTGCTGCGGGCGCTGTGCCAGGATGGCACGTCCATTCTGATCGTGACCCACGATGTGGAGTTCGCCGCCCGCTACGCCACGCGCTGCGCCCTGATGTTTGATGGGCTGTTGCTGTCTGAGGGTGAGCCACATGCCTTCTTCGCGGGCAACCGCTTCTATACCACCGACGCCAACCGCATTGCGGCGGAGCATTTCCCCACGGACATTACCTGTGAGGAGGTGATCGCGTCGTGTCGAAGCTCTTTGTCAGCAAAAGAACCAGAGCCGCCGCGTGGGTGATCCTTCTGGTGCTGCCCGCCCTGATGGTAGCCTATGGCTATTACCAAGGGCACCGGCCTACGGTCAATCTGGTAGGGTCACGTACTTTCTGGGATTACCTCATTCTGAGCTCGGACATCCTGCTGGGCCTGCTGTTTCTGATAGCTTCCTCGATCCCCTTCATTCTGGTATTCGACAAGAAGAAACCCCAGGCCCGTGAGATGGTTCCCATCGCGGTCATGGCGGCCATTGCCGTTGTGGGCCGCACAGTATTCTCCATTATCCCATTGCCAAACTTCAAGCCCTGCTCTGCTGTTATCATCATTACAGCAATAGCCTTTGGGCCGGAGGCAGGGTTTCTCACCGGCGCACTGACAGGTTTTGTCAGCAATTTCATCTTCGGACAAGGCCCATGGACGCCGTGGCAGATGTTTACTTGGGGACTGGTGGGCTTCCTGGCCGGTATTTTGAAGAATGCCGGTGTGTTTGCGGAAAAGAACCGCCCCCACTTCACGGCAAAGCTGTGGGACAGACTGTGCCCGGAGAATACGAACCGGGGCGACCTGCTGCGTTTCGTGCGGCAGCTCACCGACCACGCACCGCTGCGACTGTGCCTTTATGGCTTCCTGTCCGGCTATTTGTATGGCTGGATCATGAACCTTTACTACATCGTTGGCTGGGTCAAGCCCATTACATGGCAGACAATAGGTGCAACCTATGTGTCCAGTATCTTTGTTGATTTCTGCCACGGACTGTGTACGTTTCTGGTGCTGTGGGCATTGGGCACCCCGTGGGTACGGAAGCTGGAGCGCATCAAGATCAAATTTGGCCTGACGGCGGAGGAGCGGAACTATGTGCTGCCGCCCTCCACATTTGAGATAAATCAAAACAGCGATTGATGGTTTCGTTGGCGGATATGCCAAGTAGATTGGCTACCTCAGCACAAGAAAACATATAGCTGGTTGCCGTATCTTAAACTGGCATCATCATTATAGGGGAGAACTATGAGTGAACGTAAGACCATCATAAGGACGATAGGGCTGAAAAAATACTATACCGTGGGCGGAAACACTGTCCGTGCTTTGGATGGCGTGGACGTATCTGTGCTGCAGGGTGAATTTGTCTGCATTGCGGGCCGCAGCGGTTCCGGAAAATCGACTCTTCTGAATATGTTGGCAGGACTGGAGCCGCCCACCAAAGGGGAGATCATCGTCCGAGGCAAGCATCATCTGGAGGCCATGGACGAGGAGTTACGGACAAAGTTCCGCCGCCGCTATATCGGCTTCGTCTTTCAGAACTACAATAATTTGCCCCAATACACGGCGTTGGAGAATGTGGCACTGCCACTGGCCATCCGGGGCGTACCGGAGGATGAACGGAACTGGCTGGCGTGGCAGGCCCTGAGCCGTGTGGGACTACGCGGACACGTAGATCACCGGCCTGCGGAGCTGTCGGGCGGCCAGCAGCAGCGCGTCAGTATCGCGCGGGCCATCATCACCGAGCCATCTATCGTGCTGGCGGACGAGCCCACCGGCAATCTGGACAGCCGCACCGGTCAGGAGGTCATGGAGCTGCTGTGTGAGATCTTCCGGGAGAGGAACACCACTTTTGTTCTCAGCTCACATGACCCGCAGATGCAGTGTTATACAGATCGTACCGTCTATTTCAGTGACGGGAAAATAGAGATAGAAAATCACCACACCGGAGAGGAGAACGCACAGTGAAAAGAGAAACGGTAAAACGGGTACTGGCCCTGTTGATCTGCGTATTGATGACAGTATCCCTGCTGCCCGCCGTCGCTATGGCGGAAGAGGTCACAGAGGATGTGATAGATGACAGCACCATTGAGGCTTACACGTCTTACGAAAACGGAGAGGACGCCGGCGTCAGCGGGGTCTCGGTTACAGACGAAAAGCCCAACACGGATATCAAGGTCATACCCAGCGACGCCAACGCCCTGATCCTGATGGATACCGGCGCACAGTCCCCCAAAGGCGTTCCCGGTCAGGTGGTGAAGATCGTGCTGCCGCTGGCGGTGAACAAGGAATATCTGCCCAGCGAGAAATACATGCTGCGCAACATCAACATCTATCCCGATGTGCCTACCGACGCCAGCGTGTCCAACTGGCCCTTTGAGCTGATCTACGCCAGCGATGTGCAGCACTTAAAGGATATGTCCTACAACTCCACGGCGGAGGTGTGGTTCGAGTTCAAGGTCAGCGAGTTTGCCAGTAAGGGACGCTATGCCGTGCCCTTTAAGATCAACGCCACTGTGTGGCGGGAGGATGCCGTGAACGGCACTACCATCACCGAGGACGTGACCTTCAAGGTCAGTGCCTATGTGACCGTTACCGACAACGGCAATATGTCCGGCGTTACCACCTCCTTCGGCAGCCTTCAGGTGGCGGGTACCAATGCGGGCGGCTCCTATACCGTGCCTACCGGCACACCCAATCAGACTATCTCCATGCGGATCCCCGTGATCAATGTGGGCGGTACCCTGACCAGCGTGACGGTCTATCCCGTGGTGTCCGCCGCGCTGGACGAGTTCCCCTTTGTGATCGACTCCACCAATTTGGGCAAGTATTTTGACTACTGGCCAAGCGGCGAGGTGAAGTATCTGGACTACACCTTCACAGTCTCGCCCTTTGCCACCTGCGGCAACAAGTCCATTAAATTCAAGGCAAATTATTTCGAGAACAGCGCCCCGGCAGAGGGCTCCTTCTCCACGCAGTTTACCGTGATCGACGGCTATGACGCCTCCGCCATGTCGGTGATGGTGCAGAGCTATAAGCTGTATGTGGACGATACCGAGGTATCCGGCCTGATGGCAGGCGAGGAGACGGAGCTGCGCCTGACCCTGATCAACAATTCCAAGTATGACACGGCCAAGAAAATCATCTCCAGCCTGGTATTCACCAATTCCCCCGGTCTGACGCTGTGCGTAGGCGGCACGGATACCGCCTATGCCGATTCCATCAAGCCAGGCGGCACGACGATCCTGAAATACAAGATCATGGCCAAGCAGGACGCGGAGGTTGGCCCCGCCATGCTGGGCATCAATCTAACCTATGAGACCACCGAGGCGGTGGCCGGTAAGGCGGCGCAGAACATCATGCTGCCGGTCAGCCAGAAGATGGATGTTCTGGCCGGTACGCCGGAGGTGTACGGCACACCCAGCAAGGATAAGGAAGCTACCATCTCCGTGCCGCTGACCAACATGGGCCGCGCCAAGGCTATGAATATCCGGGTGCTGGCCACGGACGGCATGACCGCCTCCACCCCCTGTTATGTGGGTGACCTGCTGGCAGGCGGCTCCACCAGTGCCGATGTAACGGTGGGCTTCTCCAAGATCGGCGCGTTTGTGGGCAAGATGATCCTCCAGTATGAGGACGCCAACGGCGAGACGTATTCTCAGGACATCTCCGTGCCCCTGAGCGTGGCGGAAAGCTCTGCGGATACAGATGCCAACAGCGTCAACGCAAATAAAGACGGCACAGGCAGCCGCTGGTGGCTGTGGCTGCTGATAGCGATCCTTGCGCTCATCCTGATCGGCATTGTGGTCTATGTCATCATCCGCTATAAACGGGGTGAGATCGGGCCCGGTGCTGAAAACACCGCTGCCTTGGACGATTTTGACGACGACTTTGACGCAGACGGCGGCGTCCCGGACATCGGGGAGAAGCCGCTGACCTACGACGGAAACAATAAGGACGGGAATGTATGAAGCCAAAAGACCTGTTTCGCTACGGCTGCACCAACCTGTTCCGACGAAAGACCCGCACGGCGCTGACAGCCCTATCCATGGCGGTGGGCGTCATGTGTATCGTGGTGCTGATCTCCGTGGGTCTCGGATATGAACAGGCATACCGCGAGAGCATCGAGGCACTGGGCAGCCTGACAAAGATCGATGTGACGCCTGCCACCGGCGATTACGGACGCAAGGCACTGCTGAACGACAAGGCACTGGAGGCGTTCCGGGGCATTGACGGTGTGGAGGCGGTGACGCCGGTCTATCAGCAGTCCGCCTACATCGTGTCCGGCAACTATGTGAACATGGTGCGCGTCTACGGCATCGACATGACCACGGCGGAAAACTTCATGCTGACGCCGGAGCGGGGCATTATGGCCGAGGACGGCACGCGCCTGCATCCGGAGGTGCTGTTTACCGACGATGTGGCCGCCGGACTTGCCAACAAGGCGAAGGACTGGGAGCTGGCGGTGGATGAGAACGGCAACGCCCTCATTGATCTGCTGGAGGTGCCTGTCCGCATGACCTTCGATTCCTCCAGCCTGACCGGCGAGCCGAAGGCTGACACCGACGGACGGGCACTGCCCTCCAGCAACCTGTATACCCTGCGGGTGACAGGCATCTGCTCCACCCTGAACAACAACTTCGCCACCGCCGCGTTCATGTCCTTTGACCGCTTGCAGGAGATGACGCAGGCCAACGCCAATTACATGGGTGCGACAACTCAAACCAAGACGGCGGAGGAGAAGGCCAACGGCCCCACCTACGATCTGGTCTGGGTGAAGGTCAAGAACGTCAACGACGTGCAGCGTATCGTCAAGTTGATCCGTGACACGGGGCTGAACACCTATTCGCTCAATGATATGCTGGAGACGGTGCGGACACAGTCCCGGCAGATCCAGGGGATGCTGGGCGCGCTGGGCGGCATCGCTGTGCTGATCTCCGCCATCTGCGTGGCAAACACCATGATGATGTCCATTACGGAGCGGACGCGGGAGATCGGCGTGCTGAAGGTGCTGGGCACCGTTCGCAGCGACATCTTCAAGATGTTCCTGACGGAAGCGCTGATCGTGGGTGTGATCGGCGGCGCGGCTGGCCTGATCCTGAGCTTTATCGCAAAGTGGCTGATACCGGTGATCTTCGCGTCCCAGGAGCTGCGGTGCGTGCTGCCCTGGTGGCTGGCGGTCTGCGGCGTGGTGTTCGCAGGCGCGGTAGCCATTGCCGCCGCGTGGATGCCCGCCCGCAAGGCGACGCTGATCAGCCCCAACGAAGCCATCCGCTCTGAGTGAGGAGGTAGCTTTTATGAAGAAAATATGCTGTGTAGTGCTGGCTCTGCTTTGCGTGTCACTGTGCTTGGCGGGCTGCGGGAAAGCGGATGCCGCCAATGAGGAGCCACTGATCCGCAGCTTTGTGATCGGCAACAGCACGGCGGAGATCCAGGCCCACACGGAGGATGGCGAGACGCGCTATGTGATCGCCATTACGCTGCCGACGGACACGGATTTCAAAAACTGTGCCGCAAATGTAGAGCTTGCTCCAGATGCGGTGCTGTCCATGGATAGTCCCTGCATCGTGAACGAGTTGGGCGGTCGGCCTATCCTGAATTTGACATTGCCGGAGCGTGATTTAGTGGTTACCTGCGGTGAGCAAAGCCAGACGTACAGTTTTCAGGTCGGATTAGAATGAGGAATAATTCAATGAGAAAGATTTTAATTATCTTTACAGTGCTTATTATCGCACTGCTATCAATGCTGACGGCCTGCGGAAAGCAGGCAGATGATCCTGCCAGTGCTAATGGCACATCAGCGAATGCCATTTCCTCAGTAAGCATCAATGGCGTATCATGCCGTGTCGATGCTGCGAAGAATCCGGGCGGGCAGGAAACCGGAATGCTGTTCAGCATTTCCATCCCGAAATCGGCGGTTCAGGACGAGACGAACGTCGCCCTGACGCTGGAACTTGGCTCTGATTGGTCAATTTCAGAGGATAGTAATTGTATAGTACAGATGGATGGCAGTAATGTCATTGTGGATTTAAGGATAGAAGCGCCGGTAATTATCTTAAAGGCTGATGCCACGGATATGACACGCTGCTACCATCTGGCTGTAGAGTAGTAGGAAGTTCATGTTTGCTTTTCTGATTTTACGGAGGTGATGCCAATGGGCTAATGATAGCGAGCAACACAAACAACACGAGCAATATAGGTAACAATATGTATAACAAAATGAAAAAAACAAGGAAAGGAATTATAGAAATGAAAAGTACCATTTCTAAGCGCCTTGTAGCGCTGTGCATGGCATTTGCCATGATGTTCTCCTTGATGACCGTTGTTCACGCAGAAGATGTGAGCGATGGCCTGTCTAAGCCTACAACTCACACCGAGGTTGCAAAGCCCGCTACAGTTACTTCTATTTCTGTTGGGTCTGCGACTGCATACTATGAGACGGATGATAATACCGGAAGTACTACTTACATCCGTGCCCAGCTAACCGGCAAGACCGAGTATGATCTGAAGAGCGTTACGGTTACTGTCAATCTGGAGAACAGCGGCACGACCGTTGCTTTGGACGGTATCGCTATTGACGGCAATACTACGGCTCGCACTTTTACGACGAACCTGCTGAACAAGGCGCATACGTTGACCATTGACGGTACTGATTATGTTCTTGCGGCGGGCCTGCCCAGTGGTCGTGTTTCCTTCAGCCCTGATGATCCTCTTAGCTTGGGTACTGTAACGATGGCCGGAACGACCATGGATGTTTATGGTGCCAATGCACAGAATCCCTGCATGGGCAACCCCTATTATGTCAATAGAAATGAGAACTGGACGTTTATTAACTATTTCATCACCGGTATCCTGCCTACTGGACTTAGCAGCGTTGAAACCACTTATGCTTTGAAGAGTGGTGCAAGTATTTCCGGAGCTGGTGCTACCAATGTTACTGCTTCAACCTGCACCTTTGACTTCACTGTAGGTAATATTCTCACCGTTACAAACGGTAGCGAGAGTCGCGCTTATGATGCCGAACTTGCTGTTGAGGGACAGTCTGTCATAGTGAAGCAGGCGGAAGATGGTACTCGTAACTATGACATCAATTTGAGTGAAGTTATTAACTCTACCTACTATAGCGCTGTTGAAGAAAAGGTCGATGCCATTGCTGATGCTTGGGAAGCCTATATTCTGACACCGCGTACTTTTAGTGCAGGTACCAGCGTCATGGAGATTTTGCAGGCATTTGATACATGGGCTCATGATACAACAGATCCTGTAAGCCACGAAAAGTATTTTACCGGTGACTCTGACTTTGGCGGAGGTACTTATCTGTCCAAGCTGAATGGCTTAAACTGGAATGATTGCGGCAATCTGGCTGGATATATGTATACCAACGATGCCAACGGTTACTACTGGACATCCGCCGACAATCATTCTACAATTCCCCCCGTTGGTGCTGCTGACATGGTCTTCACCAGCTCTACGCGAATTGTATGGTTCTATACGGTGAACTATCAGAACTGGTTCTAATATCCACAGAATGGCGTGTTAATATGCGCTAAATGACTCAGATGTGTGGGCGGGCGGAATCCGCCGCCCGCCCACACATCAATCTTTCTAAATGGAAAGGGGACCCCCAACAATGAAAGCAATTCGGCGCATCCCGGTATTCTTACTGGCCTTGATGATGCTCCTTTCCTGTATCACGCCGGCACACGCGCTGGAGTCCCAGTATACCCTGTGGCCGGTTTTCAGTCCTATTTATGATGATTACTATATAGCGCGCCAAGGATTTGTCCACTTTGAGGGATGGGACAAAGGCGTGTTTTTCACCGCAATCAAAAACAGCTATGTACAGCTAACACTACCAGAAGGAACGGGCGATTTCAATTTGACGCCCTCGTACTATACCGCCACGGCGGGTGCGCCTGGCTGGGCAGATACAGGCATTCGCTTTGAAGATAGCACACGACGGTATCGAATCGAGCCGGTGGTCAAGGGAGCAGCGGACTATTCTCAAACACAATTCTGGCGCTTCTATGATGCCAAGTCAGATCGAAGTTTCGTGTTGCCTGTGATCACCATGGTTGAAAACCCCTCCGAAACCGAGAATACTGTTGATAAGCTTGAGGCATATACTGCCCGAGTGGACAAGTTGATTTCGACCATGAAGCAGTTCGACGAGATATTCGACGCCTTGGTAGACTCGCAAAACAGCGCGTCAGTGCAATATGGTGGTCGCCATCCCAGTGATGTCAACCTGGCCTGTATTGTGGCCAATATGATTCAGACAGGGTTTGACATCAGGATCGCATGGCTCGATACGCATAGCTATTGGGTAGAGGGTGCTGGCTGGGCAACAGCTACTGCTGAAGACATTATTAAACATTGGACGACCTATAAAGCGCCAGATACGGGTGACAAGCCCGCCTGCAATCCTGGAGATAAGATATCACAGCAGAGGCTAAAGGAATTGGACATGCTTCTGGATGTGATTGCTCCCTATTATCTGAATTATTTAGAGAATCACCGTATTGTAGAGCCTACTGTCACTTACTATGAAGTCGGCGGTTCACGGGGCTTGATTGACACCGCCAACAAAACCATAACACTTCGTTTACCGAAAGATACCGACTGGGACAAGCTTCCCGCGCCTACGGTTGAGACAAATGATGAGTGCCAGTTTGTCCAAAATCTTGGCAGTCTGAAGGATGGTCAGGCTATTGCCACAGTGACACCGGGTGACCGCGCAACGGGAACCTATTACAACGGCAGCGACACTACCGGATACGGATTCAAAAAGAATCTGAGCCAAAGATGGACGATCAACGTCGAAGAGGGAGCTCCTTACACAAAGGTACTTACCTTTGACATTGAGACAGACGACGGCAAGGTTCGCTCTGCCCGCATCACGGATGGCGTGAACGGAAGCGACGGGACGATCAAACTGAATCTGCCCGTCGGAACCACTTTAAACGCTCTGTCCCCTACGGTAGATTATGCCGGCGAGGGATTCTATTATACTGTTAACGGCCAGCGAAGTGACCAGACCGAAAAGATCGACTTTAGCCAGAAGATCAAGCTGATCGTCTATAGCACGAAGTACGGGACAGAGGCCACATATGACGTTTCTGTCACAGCGGAAAAATCTGCGGAGAATGACATTCTCTCCTATAAGATCGGTGATGCGGTCGGTACGATCTCCGGCAACAGCGTGTCCATAACGATTCCATATGCCACGGACCTTACCACGACAAAGCCGGATATAACGGTATCCGAATTTGCGGAAGTGACACAGAAGCCCGCAGGGCTTCAGGTCGGTGAAAATCACTATACCGTGACTGCGCAAAACGGCGCTGAGAAGGACTATATCGTGACGATCACCCGCACTCCGGTAGCGACGGGGCGACAGATCAAGTCTTTCCGCTATGGCGGGTATGAAGCCACGATCAACGAAGGTACGGCCGAGATCACCATGACGCTGCCAAAGGGTATCTCTCCTGTTTTCGCGCCGACCATCGAAATTTCTGAGTTTGCCACGGTTTCTCCGACCTCTGGCGAGGTACAGAATTTTAGCTCGCCTGTCAAGTACAAGGTCACGGCACAGAACAAATCGTCTAAAACTTATACGGTCAAGGTCACGATATCCTCTGAAGCTGCTCCCAATGCGTATATAAGCAAGCTTGAGCAGATACGTGATAATATCATCATCCGATATCGTAGTAAGGCTAATGATGATTGGGAGTGGATGGACCTCGGCTTCTATGAAAACCGGCCAAAAAACTACAATACCTCCGATCACCCCTTCGACATTGCCGCAAAGCTTGCAAAGCTGGACACGACCACAAATGTGGCAATGACCGAGTTTGACCGTACCATCATGATGCTGACTGCCCGCGGTTTTGATTGCACGAAACTCTCGCAGTACAACAATGGAAAACCGTACATCGACAGCAAGGGCAATGAGATCGACAACCTTGTCGCAGCACTCTACAACTATTCCGGTGAGTACACCATCAACGGCCCCATTTTTGCGTTGCTGGCTCTGGACATGGGAATCTACACCATTCCGGAAAATGCCAGATGGACGCGGGAGAACCTGATAAATGTCGTTCTGGACTACGGCAATTATGACGAGTTCGGCATTGACATGGTGGGAGCTATCATGTACTCTCTGGCCCCTTATCAAGAGGATGCAGTTTACGGTGCGCAGATAAAGGAAAAGCTGGATTTGTGTCTGGAGATCATCCTAAGAAAGATGAATTCCGACTTCTCCTTCGGTGGGTGGGGTACGATCAATAGCGAGTCTGCCGCATGGGTCATGATGGGCCTTTGCAGTATGGGTATCGACTGGAATGCCGATCCCCGGTTCTCAGATGGTCAGGGTCACAGTGCGCTGCAGCACTGGATGGATAACTTCGCTAACGTAAGCGGCGGCTATTTCCATCATACGACCAGCGTGACCAACAATGCTATGGCGACCTATCAGGGCTGCTATGCCACCATGTGGTATCTCACTTTCCTTGAGAAAGGTGGTCAAGGAAATCCCTGCTATTTCTATTACCATCGCTTTCCCTTTGCCCGGCAGATGTCTATGGATGCTTCCATCACCGGCTTTGAGATCGAGGGCAAGCCAGGCGTTATCACCGAGGGCGGTGAAGGCGGCGAGAATACCATCACTGTTACAGTGCCCAACGGTATGCCCTTGACGAACCTGACTCCGAAGGTGACGATGGCGGAAGGCGCGACCTTGCTGGCTCCGAGCCTGCCCACGACCTTTGTGGAAGGCGTTAAGCAGCCGTTTACCGTGCTGGCCGAAGATGGCAAGACACAGAAAACCTATTATGTCACCGTGAAACACGGCGATGTGGGCGCTTCCGGCGCCGAACTGGATGTCAACAGCATCAAACTGAAAAACAGTGTACTGAACGTAATGGACATTCTGGAGAAGAAAGTCACCAAGGCGTCCGATGGAGCAACGGAGATCCTGCTTACGGTGAGAGCCGGTGTGGATACCTCAAAGATGTATCTCAGTGCCAACATCTCCTATGCAGCGACAGTTGATCCCTCTCTGGATGGTAAAGATGCGATGAACTTCTCCGACTGGCAGACCTTCACTGTGACCTCCGGCGACGAGACGGTGCAAAATATCTACCGGATCAAGGTTGTGTCCAAGGCACAGGCGGAGATCACCAGCTTCCGTGTGCAGGCAGGTGGCGAGTGGTACAATGGCATCATTGACAATGCCAAGAACACCATTACTGTCACCGGTGTGGACGATTCCAAGCTGACCAGCACCAAACTGGTCACAGATATCGAATTCACCGGAAAGACTTGTTCGCCGACCTCCGGTATTGCAGTGGACTTTGCCAATGCAGCCACGTTTACACTGGGCGGCGACGATGATTTGGCAAGCCGCACCTACACCGTCACTGTGTTGAATAAGAGCGGTCAGCCGATCTCCGCAAAGAGCAGCGGAGGCGACGATGATACGCCCACCACCAGCACAGCGAAAATCACAGGCTTCTCCGTCCTGGGCGTGGAGGGTGAGATCGACCAGAGCGCCGGAACTATCACTGTCACACTGCCGGTGGGGACGAATGTCACGGCGGTCGCGCCGGTCGTTACCGTTCCTGCGGGAGCCGTGGTCAGTCCGGTATCCGGCGAGATCGTAAATCTTACAAGGCCTTTGACCTATACCGTAACGCTGGGTACGGAGAGCAGAAACTATACCGTCACCGTTATCTTTGAGCGCAGCATTTCCCAGCAGCTCTGGGATAAGGTGGCAGAGAACAGCGACGTAGCCGATCATCAGACCAGCTACGGACACAGATTTAATTAAGTAGAAAGGAGAAAGCCATGAAAGCAACAAAATGGCAAAGGGCAGTATCACTGCTCCTTTGCCTGCTCATGGCGATGAGCTTCCTTACAGTTACCGCACCTAAAGCGTATGCAGCGGATGATGCCACAGCGACGGTACAAGTGGACTGGCCGCAGTTGAAGAGTCTTAAAATTAAAGATGGGTATTTTTATGACGGGACTACCGCGGCTGCATCGACTTTTGCATGCAAGGTGAAGGACATAGAAATCACCAACTACGAAAGTATTCATACGAACGAAGAGGGACTGGCAGGCACAAAGGTAATAGGTGAAGTGTGCATCACTGTCATGGACCCCGTAAAAGTTGAAAACGGAACGCTGACAAAAACCTCGGCGGATTATCCAGATGAATTGCGTGTAGCCAAGAAAGGCTATAGTGGTGAAACGACTGTTACCGGAGCCTCGCTGTATGTAAAGAACATACTGTATGCAAAACGAGTTACAGGAGAGACTTATTACGGAGATGGCGTAGGAATTCTTCCCACAATACGCATTGACAATGGGACTCAGAAGTATTATTACCACCTTAAAATAGTTCCTGTTACGGAAACGGCAGAGAACACTCCGCCCACTATTAAGGAGGGTGTGGAGAATCCCGTGACCATTGATGTCACCGTCAACACGGCGTGGCAGCTGGATTTGACTAGCATCTTTGAGGATGCGGACAAGGATACGCTGACCTACTATGTGAAGATAGGGGATGCCGAGGCGGTTGCAACAGGGGCCAATTACAGCTACAGGCCGGAAGCTGCCGGAATGACCACGCTGGTGTTCACCGCCTACGATGGCAAGGCCTACAGCCAGGAGTATAAGGTGACGCTGAATGCTACGGCAGGCGAGACGCAAAGCTACGAAATTACCACCACGGCAGAGGGAACATATAGTCTATACGAAAGCTCCAAATCTGCCCCCATGGGAAGCGTAGAGGTCGAAGTAAATGGCACATCTAGCAACAAGGCGAAAACGGGAGATACCGTTGTGGTCAAAGCTGTTTCTCAGAAGTTCGGGGTCGGTGACAATAATTTCTATGATGCCAAACTCGACAAATGGGAAGTGACAGGCATTCCCGGTCTATCGGACTCCAAATTGAAAGAAGCGAGACTGGAGTTCACCATGCCGAATAATGACGTTTCTCTCAAGGCTGTATTTGTAAAAGCCGGCTCTGCTGTCACATTAACTGCAAATTTTCCTGTTGCAAGTGATTTGTTATTAACCGTTTCAGGCATTACAATCGCTGCTACATATGACGTCAATTCTGGTAAGCAGCACAAATTTGACTCTGTTGCGGATACAGTGGCTATCGGCACAGAAGTCTCCGCAACCATTGCGCCAGTCAGTAATCCTAAAACGGGTAACAAGTTAGTCGGATGGGAAATCACAAACACAACGAAAGAAGAGACCGTAAGTGTTGAATATAAGGATTACCCCACTCAGATCGGCACTATCCAACGGCCTTACTTCACTGTTGACGGAACTTCAAATTATACCATTAAGGCCATCTTTGCAGCGAAGGATTATGGTGATGTGAATGTCACGGTAAATGATGAGAGCATGGGTACTGCTACAGCTCAGATTGGCTCAGAAGAAGCGGCAACAAAACTTTTCGGTGTAGTTGAAGGAACGGAGGTCAAGCTGCAGGCGCAGCCAAAGACCGGATATGTCTTCCAAAGCTGGAGCGCGACTTATGGTTCCGATAATACTCAGGTTGATATTGCGAATAGCACTGCGACTCAGACAACCTTCCTTATGCCGGAAACCAATCATCAAGCCGTCAATGTGGTCGCCACTTTCGCGGAAGATCCCAACTATCTAAGTGAAGCGTGTGATTTGGAAAAGGTTGCCCTGCTTGATGCCAATGGCAGCCCGGTCGGTGAATACGATCAGGATGGTACGGTATTTACTATCACGCTGCCTGCTGATATGGATACAACCAATCTGGCCAATATGATCCTGAAATTGACGTATTCCAAGAATGCTCAAGTCTTTAAGGAAGGATCTAAGACGGCGTGGGATGCGAACGGACAAGCCTGCAATATGACGCTGGGCACGGCCACAAAGTTCATCGTGCGTTCGCAGAAGGATCTTGCGGAAGGCGACGAAGGTCCTACTCAAGAGTACACCATTACCATTCAGCAGGCTGCAGCGCCTGGTACACCCACCCTGTCCAACGGTTCTGCTACCCGCAGCAGCAAGACCGCCGCAACGGTGAAGTTTACCACCAATGAGGCAGGCACCTACTACTATAAGGTAGTGAACCACGGTGCGGCGGCTCCCACGGCGGATGAGATCATGAAGTCCACCACCAAGGGTACGGCCAGCGCAGGCGAGACGACCTTCACCCTCAGCAATCTGACTGAGGATGCACGCGACATCTACATCGTGGTCGTAAGCGCAGCCGGTGGCGAGAGCGCACCCCTGAAGGTGGAGATCCCCGCCTATGGCAGTGGCACCGATACGCCGGATACCGGCGCGTATAAGATCTCGATAAGCGCACCCAAGGGTGGTACGATCACCACTAACCGCACCAAGGCGGATAAGGGCGACGAGATCATCGTTACCGTAACGCCCGACAACGGCTATCAGATGGTGTCTGGTTCTCTGACCTATACGCTGGCAAAAGAGGGCGGCGAAACCAAAACCATCACTAACAACCGCTTTACCATGCCTGTGGGCGATGTGTCTATCACCTGCAAGTGGGAGACTGCCACAACGACCGCCAAGGGCATCACCAGCTTCTCCATCAATGGCGTGGCCGGTGCGGTGAACAACAGCACCAATACCATTACCATCACCATGCCCCGCGGCACAGATGTGACGAAGCTGACCCCAGTTATCGCCACAAACGGTGTCAAGTCCCTAACGCCCGGTAACGGCGAGACGGTGAACTTCACCAATGCCGTGACCTACACCGTCGCCATGGAGGATGGCAGCAGCAAGACCTATACTGTCACGGTCTACGTGGACAAGGGGACGCTGGCCGATCAGTTCTGGGATAAGCTGACTGATTTCGCCACCCAAGTTCCCTGGTGGCAGTATGCCGAAAAGCAGCAGAGCACCAGCAAGTATCCCAAGTATTGGTAAGTAGATGGCTCCCGACCCCACAGACACCCTGAAATACCAATCGCAAAACGAACAAAAGAGCAGCCATTCCTAGGAATGGCTGCTCTTTCTCTGTAATGACTCAGGCACGGGCGTGATGGGCGTTGGCCTCCCCGTGTGCCTGAACCCCGCCTACCCCCACGGCATGACACTATGGGGCTCTGAAGGGGCTGAGTGCGACTGCGAAGGCAATTGCTATACGCCGCGCGACTCACGAAACGTAAATACGCATTTGATGTGTCAGAGCAGGGATGCCAGTTAAGCATTGAGCCAGTTGTCGAGAATAGGCCGCATCGGTTGAATAAATGAAGGAAGACCACTTGCCGAAAACAGCAGGTAGCCTTCCCTTAGATAGAGAGTGATTTCCTTGGAATTTGTCCTTCCGAACGTATTGACAATATACTCGATTATGCTACGCTGGGATTAGGGGGCAGGTGCGGGGGTACGAAGTTACATTTCCCCGCCTGAGCGTGACTGTCTAGGCCGCTGGGGTCACTGCGGAGTTGCGGAAGGCACGGTGCTCGTGCCACTTCCTTGCTCAGACCGCTTTTTGAGCCCCAAATCTCCATCTGAATACTCATTAATGATGGTAGAAATTTCATCGTCAACCCGAAGAACAGTCAAAGAAGCATAGCGCAGATTATTTCTCCAATCCTTTCTGCGAAAGGTTTGCTTTACATCCTCAAAGGCGTTTTCGCTATTAAGAATGATAATCATATGAACCGTCGAAATATTCTCGTTGGATAGCAAGTTGAAGACAACATCTGAGGCAAGTGTGTCACGGCCTTTGAAGTAATAGAAGAACCATGCTTCTTCATTTGTGCTATTAATCAGAAAATAGCGCATATTCTCATAGCTTTTTTCTGAATCTTCCGTATCTTCCAAGTGCTTTGGTGGATAAGGAATAAGGCCAGCCGTTTCAAATGTTCCTTCTATAAAGCGAGTCAGACGCTCACCATAGTAGATTTGTTGCCAAGACCAAATTAACTCAATTAGTTCTCGTGCGTTTCTTATATACCTTGCTAAATCAATATCCAACCCCAGTCTATATGCTACCCGATTCCATTCTGCTTTTGATTTTACATTATCTGTCCTTAGAAATCGAGAAAACAGGCTTGGGGCGAGTTCATATTTGGTTGCAATATCCACCTGCGAAACTCTTGGATTTTGCTGTAGGAACAAGTTGATTACATCTTTTACCAGTTGAGGATCTTTGGGGAAATTATCTCTACTTCCTGTAATTTCCATCGTTCGCATATAGTAGTCTTCAAATTTTTCCAATTCTTTTGGCATCTTTGCATCTTCACCCATATACAAACCTCCCAATTTGTTTGATTAATAGTACCACAAGAACGAAAAAAAGTCAACATAAGATAAGCGAAATGGCGTTTGGCAGAAATGATTGTATTAACATTTTGAGTGTTATGATTTATTTTTTTACATCTATATATTGACTTTTATCGCCACCTGTGTTATTTTAGAGGAGAAGACAGATAGTCTTCAAGTTATTTCTCTGAAATAACGACAAAATACGGGCCGGCTCGCCCGGAATCAACGCCTGCGGAGATACATCTATCTACGAAACAGGAAGTGGCTGATAGCCATCAGAGCCTTAAGCAAGAGTACGGGAAGGCCGTCTCGGAATTTACGCCTGTGGAAATGCTATCATTGACGAAGCAGGAAGGCTGAACGAAAAGCCTCGGCCAATAAAAAAGCACCTCCCGCTTGCCGGCGGGAGGTGCAGGATACAAGACAGCGAGAAGCCATCAAGTACCAGTGCAAGGTTATTTTATCATGGCGTCTCGGAAAAATCAATTAGAAAAGGAGACGCCATGAATCCCATTTTACTCGATCGCCGGGACTCGGCGAAATACTTAGGGATCTCAGTTTCAAATCTTGACCGCCTTCGCGCAGCGGGGGAACTTCCTGCTGTCCAATACCGGCGCAAGGGAAACGTCCGCTATCGCGAAGAGGATTTGAGGAAATTTATCGAACAGCGGCTTGATGGCGTGGCTCGCGGCAGAGCGGATTTTTGCCCCAGCTTTCGCGGTGGTAATGGAAAGAGGGGGGCGTAATTGATGCCCCGGAGAAAAGAAAAGACAGTAGTTCGAAATGGAATCGAGTACTATTATAAAAGCATTCGCGATGAACGCGGAAAGTATATCACTGTCTATGGTAGAACAATTGCAGAGCGCGACGAGAAGGTAAAAAAGCGGGAGGCCGAGATTCGTCTTCGCCGCAAAATTAAGGAATTCCCAACTTTCAGCGAACGCGCAACGGAGTGGCTGTCGGATAAGTCCGCTGACCTAAAGCGGAACACCTATAACAATTATGAACAGATCATCCGCACACACTTCATCCCTGTGCTTGGTGACAAGCGATTGATCGACATCACCGGCGAAGATATAAAGAAGGCTATGGCTGTAGCAGAGGCGCAGTCCGCGTCCGTTTATCGCAAGGCTTCTATGCTAATCAAACAGATTTTTGCCGATGCCCTCACCTGTGATTTGATCCAGGTTGACCCAACGACAAAGTATACCTTTAAACGCGTGAGGCGCGAAAAAGAGGATACAGGGGAGGAATACTTGACGGACGCGCAGGTTGCCACGCTACTTGCCGCGATCAAAGGAATTTATCCTCTGGAAACGTTTGTCAAATTGGGGCTTTATGCAGGACTGCGGCGCGAGGAGTCTCTGGCACTCCAATGGGACTGCGTTGATCTCAATGCGGACACTCCGCAGATCGAGGTTACGCGTACATGTATTTTCTGCCACAATCGTCCGGAGATTTCCAATGTGACCAAGACCGCAACTGGCCACCGTAATATACCTATTCCAGTGCCCCTTTTCAATCATTTGAAAGAAATCAAAAAGAGCATTGCCTCTGATTTTGTTATTTGTAATAGCAGTGGACTTCCCTTGAGCGAGACTCAGTTCCGGAATATGTGGCGAAAGATAAAGCGACGCAGCGTTGGACCGGACGAATATATCCGCTATAAACAGCATGGAAAGAAGTCTCATTCCGTCAATCGGGAAGCAGGCCAGACTGCTGCCCACAATCCCAATGTACGCTATATCATTGACTTCCCGGTTAAAACACACATGCTTCGAAAGACCTATATCACAAACCTGATTTATAGTGGGGTCGATGTTCGCACGGTAATGGATTATGCCGGGCACAAGAATCCCGATGTTACCCTCAAAATCTACGCACAGGCCAAGAGCGCAGAAAAACGGACAGAGTCTGCAAAGCAGATCAATGAGGTTTTCCCGTCCGATCCTACCACATAACTATCCCCCGCAGGCACCATACGCACACCTTAAAAGACAAAATCGACGACAAATTTATTCGTCAAACCCGCAAGTCGTTGCAAATACAAGGGTTTCTGCCAAGTGAGCGCAAGAAGTACGGCCTGAAGGCCGCTCGCCGCGCACCTCAGTTCTCCAAGCGCTGATCGGACGCAAATTCACAGCTCAAAAGCTCAAAAACCCCGGAAAATCCGCATTTTCCGGGGTTTTCTTATGCTTATTTTTTCATAAAATATGACTGATTTTCTCCATTCTTTCCTTTGACCATCGACCGTTTTGCAAAGCTTATTATACCACGCAAGCATAAGGCCTATGTTAAGCAAGAGGTCTTTGGGGCGATTGGAACAGCGAAAGACTGGCTTTTACTACCCGGTTGACAAAACGGACCATTTCCTCTTTGCTGTACTTGTCATAGCCCTCCACAACGACATGCATCAAACCGTTTGACAGATGGGTATACATCATTTCCAGCTCTGTCTCACTGGCTCCGGGCAGTTCTTTCCGCCAGTAAGCAATGCTGTCCGCCTTGGCCAGGGCAATCATCCGCATAAGGACGGTTGCGTTTGTATTCCCCAGAATTAGAATTCGACACGCCGCCTGATTCTGATCGACCATATCGTAGATGGCTTCGATCAGAGCCGTCACATCAAGCGAATTGACATAGCGAAGGGAGTTCTCAAATGTATCGATGAGTTCATTCTCAATGCTCTCCATCAGGGCAAAGCAATCGCTGTAATGGGCATAGAAGGTGGCACGGTTAAGCTGCGCCAGCGCACAAACCTCCTTCACCGTAATTCTGTTTACAGGTTTTTCCTTCAGCAGCTTCAGAAAAGACTGCTTGAGCACCATTTGCGTATAGCGTTTCCTTGCATCCATCTTCTCCATATAGAGC
>ENA-OZKX01000271-OZKX01000271.1-human-gut-metagenome-genome-assembly--contig:-NODE-271-length-25792-cov-7.409255_pt1 | contig 25792 bp, 24 predicted proteins | sample MGYA00244831_ERZ653774 | MGnify/ENA primary metagenome ERZ653774 (study PRJEB26926, sample SAMN06165314) | human gut metagenome | biome: ENVO:00009003; feature: ENVO:2100002; material: ENVO:00002003...
CCTGTCTCGTGGGCTCGGAGATGTGTATAAGAGACAGCTTTAAAATATGCTGTTTCATGGTATTTATCCTTTCGGTTGCCGGTTACCCGGTTTTTTTACAGTGATTGATAAAAAGAAAGAGCAGAACGGTCAAAAAGAATCCGGTCGAAAAGCCGGCGGTGTCGATCCACACATCGGAAACAAGCGAACCGCGGCCGGAGAAAATTTGAATGGTCTCGTCCGTGACGGCGCACAGCATGCCGATGAGCGGAAAGTCGAGAAGATTGCGCCCGTACTGGAAATTTTTGCCGTTTTTATCGTGCTGCAGGCCGAGCAGAAGCGAAAATTCCACGCCCAGAAGGCCGTATTCCGAAAAATGCGCCGCTTTGCGCAGTAAAAATTCACTGATTTCTGTGTGCAGAAGCTGCTCGAGCCACGTTTTTAAGGAGCCGCTCATGCCGCCGGAGACTGCGCGGCTCTGCATGGAGTTGCCCCAGATGAATGCAAGCGTGAGCGCAATGAGAATGCCGAGCACCCATCGCACGCGGGTATTGTGCATTGTTTGTTTCATGCGGAATCCTTTCGAGATATTTTCTCCATTTTACCACGCGCGCGCCGGTTTCTCAATGCTGTCACAGAAATTTAATTTTTATATGACGCCAAAGCGCCCCTGACTGCTTGCGGCGGTGCGGGGGATATGCTATACTTATATTGATATTGTAAATTTGCGCAGGAGGTGACGGCGATGCGCGGAAAACTGAAAAAACTTTTTGCAGCGGTGCTCGCCGTGCTTTTGGCGCTTTCTTTTTCGGGGTGCAGCGAGCTGACGGGTCTTGATGCGCAAGCGCTGATGTCTCCGCCAAAGACGACGGCAGACAGAGAAGCGATATATGCCCTGATGGGCGGCGGCGTGGGTGACGTGACGCTCGTTTACCCGAAATATGGCGATTACCGCTCGGCGATCATCTCGCGCGATTTAGACGGGTGCGGCACTTCGGAGGTCGTGAGCTTCTGTGCAAACGGCGACGCGGGCGGCACGCGGCTGGAATTTTTTAAGAAAAGCACGGACGGTGTTTGGAGCTCTATGGCGCGGTTTACCTCGGCGGCAACGCAGGTGGACAAGGTGTTTTTCGGTGACCTGACGGGCGACGGTATGGACGAGATCATCGTGGGCTGGGGAGATCCGCTCACAGCGACGGCAAGCGTTTCGGTATATTATGTGGACGGAGACACGATCCGCGAATTCTCCATGACAACGGTCTCTTACAGCGAAATGCTGCTGACGGATTTTGACAGCGACAATATAAAAGAGCTGTTCGTTTTGCAGGCGGCGCAGACGAGCGGAGAGGAGATTATGGCGCTTGGCGGGTTATACCGCTTTGACGGCGACCAGCCGTATGTCTCCAAAACCGTGCCGCTCGATGCGGCGGTGACGCGTTACACCTCCGTAAGCTTTTCGCAGGTAAATTCCTGGCGGCGCGCAGCGGTGCTGGACGGCGTGAAAGCGGACGGGCGCATGCTGACGCAGGTCATTGGGTATGACGAAGCGTCGGACAGACTCATTTCGCCGCTGTCGAACGAAGAAAACGTGACGGATCGGCCAACGGCGGCCGCGGCGGTCTCGCGCGATGTGAATAAGGACGGCATTTTGGAGATTCCGACGGCGGAGTTGACGATAAACGGCAGCGAAACGACGGCGGATTCCACCGGGTATGTCATCACGTGGAACACGTATAGCTTACAGGACAACACGTTGACGCCGGTGTGCACGAGTATTTTGAATACGGCGGAAAACTACAACCTGTTTTTGCCGAGCAGCGAGGATAACTACGGCTGCCAAAATGACACCGTGACCCGCACAGCGACATTCTTTACATATACACAGATCGGCTTTAACGGCAATTACCTCGGCCGGGAGGATAAGTTCTCCATTCGGGTATATACGGAGGAAGACTGGGCGGAAAAAGAACAGGATGACGAAGATATTCTGTTGAGCAGCTCCGCCGGACGCGTATATGTGCTGCGCATTTTGGACGATTCCATGGCGGAAAGCGACGAAAAAACGCTGCAAAGCGGATTTGAAGTGCTGGAATAAATATAGACTGAAAATGGGGGACAGAAAGGGGAAACGAACATGAAAAAGATATTGGTGGCAGAGGACGAACAGAATATCCGCGAGTTTGTGGTCATCAATTTAAAGCGCGCGGGGTACGACTGCGTGGAAGCCGCAAGCGGTGAGGAAGCCTTGCGCGTGTACGAGCAGGCCGGCGGCGATTTTGACGTGGCCGTGCTGGACATCATGATGCCCGGCAGTCTGGACGGCCTTGCCGTATGTAAGGAATTAAGACAGAAAAACGCGACCATCGGCATCATCATGCTGACGGCGAAAACGCAGGAAATGGACAAAGTGACGGGCCTGATGATGGGCGCGGACGATTATGTGACGAAGCCGTTCAGCCCCTCTGAGCTCGTGGCGCGCGTGGACGCCGTTTACCGCCGTGTGGCACAGTTTACGAGAGCCGCAGAGCCGAATTACTCCGAAGAGCTGCGCTCCGGCCGCTTCGTGCTGAACCTGCGCAACCGCTCATTCACAAAAGACGGCAACCCCGTGGAGCTGACACAGGTGGAGTTTCAGATTATGGAATACTTCATCTCAAATGCCGGTAAGGCGTTAAAACGCTCCGAAATTCTAAAGCACGTCTGGGGCAGCGGATATGTCGGTGAGGAAAAAATCGTAGACGTGAATATTCGCAGATTGAGAATGAAGATCGAAGACGAGCCCTCGAACCCGAGACATGTTGTCACCGTGTGGGGCATCGGCTATCGGTGGGATAAGTAATCAAAAGGTTGCGTGAAAGCAAACGAATGAAGTCTTTGATTAAACTTTCTTCAGAAAGTTTATGGGGTCTCGGGGCAAGGCCCTGAGGCGTCGTCCGCAGACGACGAAATCTTTTTGCCTAATAAAAAACTAGGAAAGTAGGTTCAACAGTCCGGTGGACTGTTGAACCGCAGAAAACCCAGTTGCATGGGTTTTCTGATGACTTGCAGGGCAAGTCATTCAAAATGATAAAATAGGCTATTCCACAAAAAGAAGCACAGAAAGGAGGAAAGCGCGTGTTCAAAAAAGGTATCGCAAGACGCTGGCTGTTTAACAGCCTCGGTGTGATGATTTTATTATTTACAGCCTGTATTGCGGCGCTTTCTTTCGTTGTGCAGAGCTATGCCTATAACGGCATCCAAATGACGCTCATCGGCCGCAGCGACGAGCTGCCCACCGTGCTTTCCGGCAGCATGAAAACCGTAAGCGAGTTTAACGCTGCAGCCAGAAGCTACACCGAAAATTTCCCGGATAAAGACCTCATGGAGGTCATGGCGGTCTCGCGTTCGGGCAGCATTTTGTCTACCTCCTCCGGCTTTGCGCCGGACCAAAACCAGAGCAAGCCCGATTTTGAAAGTGCCTTGCACAGCGAAAACGGGTACGGCTATTGGATCGGCAAGCTCGCGAGCGGCGAGAAGGTCATGGCCGTCTCGCGCGTGGCGCGCGGCGCAAACGGCGCAGTGCTCGGCGCGGTGCGGTACATCGTCTCTATGGAGCGCGCAGACCGGCAGATTACGTATGTCGTGCTGGTCCTGATTGGTATCGGCGTGCTTATTTTGGTGCTCGTCACGCTTTCGGGCATTTATTTTGTGCGGTCTATTATCACGCCCATTCGGGAACTCAATGCTACGGCGGAAAAAATCGCAAAGGGCGATTTTGACGTGCGCGTCAAGAAAGAGAAGGACGACGAGCTCGGCGCACTGTGCGACTCCATCAACGACATGGCGGCAGAGCTTGGCACAGCGGAAAAAATGAAAAACGACTTCATTTCCTCTGTTTCGCACGAGCTGCGCACACCGCTGACGGCTATCAAGGGTTGGGCGGAAACGCTGCAAACAGGCGGCATCGGCCGCGAAACGTATGATAAGGGCATGAACGTCATCGTGCGCGAGGCAGAACGTCTTTCCGGCATGGTGGAGGAGCTTCTGGATTTTTCCCGCATGCAAAGCGGCAGAATGCGGCTGATCCTCAAGAAGATCGATCTTTTGGCGGAGCTGGATGAGGCCGTGTACATGTTCACCGACCGTGCGCGAACGGAGCATAAAAACCTCATTTACGATGAGGAGGACACGATGCTTTCGCCGATTTTGGGCGATGTGAATCGCCTGCGGCAGGTGTTCATCAACGTCATCGACAACGCTTTGAAATACACGAATCCCGGTGGTACGGTGCGTGTTTCCGCGTATGAGGACGACGGGTTTATCCGCGTCATCATTAAGGACAGTGGCTGCGGCATCCCGGCGGAGCATCTGCCAAACGTCAAAAAGAAGTTCTACAAAGCAAACCAAAATGTGCGCGGCAACGGCATCGGCCTCGCCGTCGCAAATGAGATCATGGAGCTGCACTCCGGCTCGCTTGATGTTGACAGCGAAGAAGGCATGGGCACCACGGTCATCATCACGATACCGACCATGAAAAAGCTTGAGATGAATCCCGAGCTTTCCAATACAACGCAGATTCCCACCGCCACCGCGCAGGTGCAGGTCGTGGAGAGAAAACAGGATTAAATATTGTTTATAAGCAAAAGGAGAAAGAATGGCAAAACGCGTAACATCTATCGGCGGGCAGGCCTTGCTTGAGGGCATTTTGATGGTTGGCCCGAAGAAAAACGTAGCGGCTTTTTGTGACGAAGCCGGAAATATTACAACGGAGGAGGTTTCCACGCCGTCGCTGCGCGAAAAATACCCCATTTTGAAAAAGCCGTTTATACGCGGCGTGTTCTCTATGGTGGATACCCTACGCCTCGGTATGAAGGCGCTGACGCTTTCGGCGGATAAAGTGGGCGGCGAGGAAGAGGAAGAGCCCTCGAAATTTGAAAAGTGGCTCGAAAAGAAATTCGGAGACAAGGTGATGAATGCGGTCGTCGCCGTGGGCGGTGTGCTGGGCGTGGCGCTTGCGGTGCTGCTGTTCTTCTTTTTGCCGGCGGTGCTCTTTAACGGGCTGATGATGCTCACGGGCGACGGCATCAGTGGTTGGCGTTCGGTGTTTGAGGGCCTTTTACGTATCGTCATTTTTGTACTGTACATTGTTGTCATCTCTAAAATGCCGGAGATTGACCGCACATTCCGCTACCACGGCGCGGAGCACAAGACGATTTTCTGCTATGAAAACGACCTGCCGCTTACCGTGGAAAATGTGCGGAAGCAAAAGCGCTTCCACCCGCGCTGCGGCTCCAGCTTTATGATCTTAATGCTTTTGCTCGGCATCATCATCGGCTTTTTCATTCCGTTTTCCAATCCGTTCCTGCGCACATTCTGTAAGCTCTTGTGCCTGCCGATCGTTGTCAGCATCGGTTATGAGCTCATCAAGCTTTGCGGCAAGTACGATAACGTGCTGACGCGCATCATTGCGGCGCCGGGCCTGTGGTTTCAGCGTTTGACCGTAAAAGAGCCGACCGACAAGATGATGGAAGCCGCTATTGCGGCGATGAAAGCGGTTATCCCGGAAAACGGCGAGGATATTATCCGATGACGCTGAACGAGCTGTACCGCGCAGCGAAAACGGCACTTGAACCCGTCACGGAAGACCCGACGTTTGAAGCCGCGTGCCTTTTGGAGCATTTCTGCGGCGCGAACCGCACAGAGTTATTGCTGCACGGCGATAAGCCGGCGGAGTCTGAAGCGGAGCAAGCGGTGCTTTCCGCGCTCGAAAAGCGCAAAACGGGCGAACCGCTGCAATATCTGCTTGGCGAGTGGGACTTTATGAGCCTGACGCTTTCCTGCGGAGAGGGCGTGCTGATTCCGCGCGAGGACACTGCTGTTTTGGTGGAAGCAGTGTGCAAGCGTTTGTCGAAAACCGAGAATTTGTCGAAGGGGCTTGACCTTTGCGCCGGCACGGGTGCGGTGGGGCTTTCCATCGCGAAAGAAGCACACGCCGAAGTGACGGAAGTGGAGCTGTACGACAGCGCATTCAACTATTTAAACGAGAATTTGGCGCGTTACCCGGAGCTGCCGGTGACGGCGGTAAAGGGCGACATGTTAGATAAAGCTTTTGCGGAGACGCTGCCGGATGGGTTCGATTTCATCGCGTCGAACCCGCCGTATATTGAGACAAGCGAGCTGCCGCTTTTGCAGCGCGAAGTGCAGAAAGAGCCGAAAACGGCGTTGGACGGCGGCGCGGACGGCCTCATCTTCTACCGCGCGATCTGCGATATTTGGGCGAAAAAATTGCACCCGAACGGCGTGCTTGCCGTGGAAATCGGTGAGACGCAGGGGCAGGCGGTAAAGGCGCTGTTTGAAGCCGCCGGTCTGCGCGATGTGCGGATTCACAAGGACTTGGGCGCGCTCGACAGGGCGGTTTCGGGGGTTAGATAGAATAAGTCGATTTTTTAAAGGCGGATTTGGCCGCCTTTCGGGGAAGACTGGGTTCGATTTTTATGAACTTGTGTTACAAGTTCATAGGGAAACCCCTTAGTAGGGTTTCCCTCGGACGAAACGTCCACCGGAAGTTTCGTCCTCCCTTCCTGACTTTGCGAACGCAAAAAGATTTCGCTTTCTGCGGAAAGCGACGTAGGGCGCTGCCCTAAGAACCTGCAAGCTTTTGAAAAAGCTTGAGCAAAACTTTTAGCCATGGTTTTCTTTAGCTATGCAATAATTTTATCCGAAAGGAAGTTTTTCAAATGGTAAAGCATGTTTTAATGATCAAGCTCAAGGACAATTCCAAGGAGCAGTGCGAAAAGCTGCGCGATCTTTTTATGACGATGAAGGGCCGTGTGCCGCAGGCACTTGACGTGGAAGCCGGTGCGGATTTCCTCCACTCCGAGCGCTCCTTTGACGTCTGCCTGACCGTTACGCTCGAGAGCCCCGAGGCGCTCGAAGAATACCAGAAAGACCCGTACCACTGCAACACGGTGAAGACCTATGTTGCGACAGTTCGCGAAAAGGCGGTTGCGGTCGATTACATCGTTTGATCGAACAAAACACACGCGGCGCTGTGCGGCTTTTGCATGGCGCTGCTTTTTTACACGGCTTGTTGCTGAAGCCGAAACCGCGCCAAATTAGCCAAAAAAGAATAGGAAAATTCGGCGTTTACACCCCTCGAAAACGACATACAGGCATTGAATTGCAGCATTTTATCCGATATAATGGTAATTAAAGTGTCTTTTGAAGGGAGCTATTTTGTGGTTCGCAATATGACGAAGGGCAGCCCGGTAAAGCTTTTGTTGGCATTTGCACTGCCTTTGCTTGTTGCCAATGTGTTTCAGCAGTTATACTCTGTGGCGGATGCTATGGTGCTCGGCCGCGGTGTAGGCGTCAACGCGCTTGCGGCGGCGGGTTCCACGGGTTCGGTACATTTCTTTATTTTTGGTTTCATCAACGGTTTGACGCACGGGTATTCCATTTTGATTTCGCAACGCTTCGGCGCAGGCGACGAAAGCGACATGCGCCGCACGGTGATGAACGCGGGCTATCTCGGCTTTATGAGCGCTGCGGTCATCACGGCGTTAAGTCTCATTTTCTCGCGCCCGCTCATGACACTGATGGGTACGCCGACCGATATTTTTGACGACGCACTTTTGTACATCCGCATTATTTTCATCGGTATTTTCACGACGGTGTTTTACAATACGCTTTCGAGTATTCTTCGAGCGCTCGGCGACAGCATGTCGCCGCTCATTATCATTCTCATCAGCTCGGCAGTGAACATCGGGCTGGACATTCTGTTTGTCATGGCCTTTAAATGGGGTGTGGCCGGCGCTGCGTGGGCGACCGTTTTGGCACAGCTGCTTTCCGGCCTGATGTGTCTTTTCGTGTTGCGCCGTATGCCGGTTTTGCGTTTTAAAGCCGGCGAAAAGCGCATGGATAAGTCTATTATTTTCGGCTTATTGAAGCTTGGTTTGCCGGTCGGGTTCATGAATTCCATTACGGCCATCGGCGGCATGACGCTGCAGGGTGTTGTGAACAGCTTTGGCTCCACAACGGTGGCAGCGTACACGGCGGGCTCAAAGATCGTCGGCCTTGCGGAGCAGCCGGGCAGCATCATCGGTCTTTCTCTCGGCACATATGTCGGGCAGAACCTCGGTGCGGGGCGCGTTGACCGCATCAAAATGGGTGTGCGCCGCGGCATTTTGATGGTGCTCATCGTCGATTTCTTCATCGGCGGCGCAATGATTCTGTTCGGTCGCCAGCTGACGGCGGTGTTCGTCTCCGGCGTGGAGCAGACGGTCATCGAAGCTTCGTATCCGTATTTGCTGTGCGGCGGTGCGATGATGTGGGTGCTGGGTTTGCTGTTCGTCTACCGCTTTTCCCTGCAAAGTCTCGGCGACACGGTGGTGCCGATGCTCTCCGGCGCGCTGGAGCTAATTCTGCGCATTTCCGTTGTGCTCGTGCTCTCTAAAGTGTTCAATCTGGGCTTTCTTTCCATCTGCATTGCAGAGGTCTCCGCGTGGTTCGGCGCGGCGGCGCTGCTGTGCGTGACATATTACATTCGTATTCACAAATTGCCGGAAAAACTTTCGGCGAAATCATGAGGGGTTTATGGCAAAAACAGAACGCATTCAAAATATGACAAAAGGCAGCCCTGCAAAGCTGATTTTCACCTTTGCGATACCGCTGATGCTGGGCAACGTGTTTCAGCAGTTCTACACGGTGGTGGATACCGCCATTGTGGGGCAGGCGCTCGGTGTAAACGCACTGGCGGCGCTCGGTGCGGCGGACTGGCTGAACTGGCTCGTGCTGGGGCTTATTCAAGGCTTTGCGCAGGGCTTTTCCATTTACATGGCGCAGCGTTTCGGCGCGGAAGACCACGAGGGCCTCAATCGCGCCATCGGCGCGACGATCTCGCTTTCGGCGGTCATTTCAATCTTGACCGTCATTCTGAGCCAAGTCGCCATGGCACCCGTGCTGCGCGCCATGAACACGCCGGAGGAGATCATCGGCGGCGCGTTCACATACCTGCGCATCATGTTTGCGGGTATACCCATCATCATGGCATATAACGTGCTTGCAAGCATCCTGCGTGCGCTCGGCGACAGCAAAACGCCGCTGTATGCCATGGTCATTGCATCTATTCTGAATATCGGGCTTGATCTGCTGTTTGTTATGGTGTTCCACTGGGGCATTGCGGGTGCGGTCATCGCAACGGTCATCGCACAGCTTTTTGCAGCGCTTTACTGTTTGCGCGCTGTGCTGCACGTGAAGGTCATCCATCTGAAAAAAGAGTATTTCCGGCTCAATCCGGAAATAGCAAAGCGCCTTTTGGGACTCGGTACGCCGGTCGCCGCACAGAATGTTATCATCGCCGTGAGCGGCATGGTGGTGCAGTCGGTCGTCAACCGCTACGGCACGTTGTTTGTGGCGGGCTTTACGGCGACGAATAAGCTCTACGGCATTTTGGAGATCGCGGCGATTTCGTTCGGCTACGCCGTGACGACGTATGTGGGGCAGAACCTCGGCGCGGGACTTTTGCACCGCGTGAAGAAGGGCATGCACGCCGCAACGTGGATTGCGCTGCTGACCTCGGTTGTCATCACGGTTTCCGTGCTGATTTTCGGCAAATACGGCATTGCGCTGTTCATTTCCGGCACAGCGGAGGAAGTGGCGGTATCGTCAAAGGTCGCGGTGCATTACCTTAACATCATGAGCATCTGCTTGTCTATCCTGTATATGCTGCATATTTACCGCTCGGCGCTGATGGGCCTCGGCGATACCGTCATGCCGATGGCTTCGGGTATCATGGAATTTTTGATGCGTATTGGCGTGGCGTTGTTTCTGCCGCTTATTATCGGGCAGGAGGGTATTTTCTATGCGGAGGTCACTGCTTGGGCCGGTGCGGCTATTTTGCTTGTCACGACGTATTTTTTGAGAATGCATAAGCTGACGAAAGGACTTGACACAAGCCAAGGTAAAGCGGGCGAATAAAAGAAGCCTTTCAGAAAAATATGAAGCTAAAAAGCGTGCAGAAAACAAAATCTGTGCGCTTTTCTTTATTACATGCGCATAAGAACACGGCAAAGACTAAAGAATGAAGAATGTGAAACTCACTCTTGAAGTTTGTCCGTACAACCTGTATACTGGGTGTAGATTACGCGCGGGAAGCCGCGCTGACGGAGGTATTTTATTATGAGACCCCTTACACCGAAATTTCCGAAGCTGCTGCATGGCGGCGATTATAATCCCGAACAGTGGCTGCGCTATCCCGAGATTCTCAAGCAGGATGTGGAGCTGATGAAGAAAGCGGATATCAACTGCGTGTCGGTCGGTATTTTCTCCTGGGCGCATCTGGAGCCGAATGAGGGAGAATACGACTTCGACTGGCTGGAGAAGATCATCGACAATCTCTACAAAAACGGCATTTATACCGTGTTGGCCACACCGTCCGGTGCAAAGCCGCTTTGGATGAGCGAAAAGTATGAGGAGATTCGCCGTGTGCAGAATAACGGTGTGCGCGACCTTTCCGGCGCGCGCCATAACCACTGCTATACATCCCCCGTGTACAGAGAGAAGACCCGCGAGATGGATAAGCGCCTTGCAAAGCGCCTTGCAAATCACCCGGGCGTCATTTTGTGGCACCTTTCTAACGAGTACGGCGGCGAGTGCTACTGCCCGCTGTGCCAACAGGCGTTCCGCGATTGGCTGAAAAAGAAGTATAAGACGCTCGACGACCTGAACCACGCGTGGTGGACGGACTTCTGGAGCCACACGTATACGAGCTGGGACCAGATTCACGCGCCGCAGCCGAACGGCGAAATGAACGTGCACGGTCTGACGCTCGATTGGAAGCGCTTTGTCACGTACCAGACCGTCGATTTCATGAAAATGGAGCGCGACGCCGTGAAGGAAGTAAACCCGGATATCCCGGTGACGGCGAACCTGATGGGCTTCTACGACGGCCTCGATTACTTCAAGTTCGGCCCGGAGCTCGATGTTGTTTCCTGGGACAACTACCCGCAGTGGCATACGACCGACAACGTAGAGATCGCGGTTTCTTCTGCGATGACGCACGACGTGATGCGTTCGATCAAGCACGAAAACTTCCTTTTGATGGAAAGCACGCCGAGCATGACGAACTGGACGCCCATCAGCATGCTGAAGCGTCCGGGTATGCACCTGCTTTCCTCTATGCAGGCGGTTGCACACGGCTCAAATTCCGTGCAGTATTTCCAGTTCAGAAAAAGCCGCGGCTCCTGTGAAAAGTTCCACGGCGCGGTCGTCGACCATGTCAGCCATGGCGGCGTGTTCGACTCCGTCACGAACGAGAACACCCGTGTGTTTAAGGACGTGCAGTCCGTCGGTGCTGAGCTGAAGATCATGAATGAGCGTAACGACGTGTATAACACCGAAGTCAAGCCGCAGGTCGCCATCGTGTACGACGTGGAAAACCGCTGGGCGCTGGATGCTGCCGCGGGCCCGCGCAACAAGGATAAAGACGAAAAATATGTAGAGACGCTCTTGACGCACTACCGTCCGTTCTGGGATAAGGGCGTGCAGGTGGACATCGTCGATATGGACGGCGATATCTCGAAATATAAGCTTGTCATTGCGCCGATGCTCTATATGTACCGCGCAGGCTTTGAAAAGAAGATGCGCAAGTTCGTCGAAAACGGCGGCACGCTCGTCACAACGTACTGGAGCGGCATTGTGGACGATACCGACCTGTGCAAAATGGGCGGCCTCCCCGGCGACATGATGGACGTGTTTGGCGTGTGGAACGAAGAAATCGACAGCCTGCCGGACGGCATGAAAAACGGCATTGTGTTTAACGGCAGCCGTTACGATGCTATGGAACTTTGTGCACGTATCCACCCGCTGACGGCGGAGGTGCTCGGCACATATGAAAAGGATTTCTACGCAGGCGAAGCGGCGCTGACGAAAAACAAGTTCGGCAAGGGAGAGGCGTATTATATTGCGGCCCGTACCGGCAGCGATATGCTTTCTGTCCTGTACGGCGAAATGATTGAGACGCTGCACATTGAAAAAGCGCTCGATTGCGCCCTGCCGCACGGCGTAACGGCACATATCCGCCACGGCGAAAAGGAGAATATCATTTTTGTAGAAAACTACACGGAAAGCGGAAAAACCGTGGAATTGCCGCGCGACTACAAGTTGTACGGTACAGATCAAACGGTAAATTCAATCAAACTCGCTCCGTTTGGCATTGCCCTCTTATCGGATTTAACAAAAGTTTAATAGTTTGCGTATTTGCTGTGGAAATTCTCGCTATTTTGTGCTATATTGAAATAGACAAGAGCCGACATTGTTCGTGTAAAACGGACAGGCAAATAACGGAATATGCAGTTTGAAGGAGTAATCAAATGGCAATGGAATCACAGACGTTTTTCAGTGCAGAGAATCGCGTAGCACCGCTTGGCATCGTACCGCTTGCCGGTGCGCGTGAGCTTTCCGAAAAGGTTGAGGCCCATCTGGTGCGTTGGGCAAAGCGTGCCGGTATGGATGTGGACACGTTCATCATCGAAAACAGCTGCCCGCGTTTCTCTTCCGGCGACAGCAAGGGTCTTATCAAGTCGACCGTGCGCGGCTATGATCTGTTCTTTGTTGTAGACGTAGGCAATTATAGCCTGACCTACGACTACTTCGGCAACGAGAACCACATGTCCCCGGATGACCATTATCAGGATTTGAAGCGTCTCATTCAGGCGGCAAGTGGTAAGGCACACCGCGTTAACGTTGTGATGCCGCTGCTTTACGGCGGCCGTCAGCACCGCCGCAACTACCGCGAGTCTTTGGACTGCGCATACATGTTGCAGGAGCTTCAGCAGATGGGCGTTTCCAACGTTTTGACTTTCGACGCACATGACCCGCGCGTGCAGAACGCTGTGCCGGTTATGGGCTTCGATAACCTGATGCCGACTTATCAGGTTTTAAAGAAGCTCTTCAAGGACTTCCCGGATCTTTCCACCGATAAGAAAGACTTCATGATCGTCAGCCCGGACGAAGGTGCGTTGAACCGCAACATGTACTATGCTTCCGTGCTCGGTGTGGACATGGGCATGTTCTACAAGCGTCGCGATTATTCCCGCATTGTAGACGGCCGCAACCCGATCGTTGCACATGAGTACCTCGGTACCCCGGTTGAGGGCAAGGACGTGTTCGTTGCCGATGACATCATCTCTTCCGGCGAGTCCGTGCTCGACATTGCAGAGAACGTCAAGGCCCGCAAGGCACGCCGCTTCTTCGCTTACGGCACGTATGCCATCTTCACGAACGGCCTCGCAAAGTTCGATAAAGCGTATGAAGAGGGCCTCATCGACGGCATCTTCGGCAGCAACCTGACGTACCTTAACCCGGAACTGAAGAACCGCCCGTGGTTCCATGAAGTCGACGTTTCGAAGTACATCGCTTACTTCATTTCCGCTTTGAACCACGACGCTTCCATCAGTTCCCTGCTCGACCCGCACGCCAAGATCGATGCACTGCTCCAGAAGCGTGCGCTCGAAAAGGCAAAGATCATCGACGAGCAGCTCTAATTTTTGAATCACAGCTAAAATAAACAGGGTATGCACTGTAAAAAAGTGCGTACCCTGTTTTTGTGTGCGCGTATTTTAAAAGCACCAAAAGAAAAAAGCCGCATAAAATGGCGCGGAGAGGTGATCTTTGGGCTTGCGTTTTTAAAGGGGCTGTGTTAAAATACTGACATAAAGCAAACGCTGAGACCGAACGAGTACCCCGGGGGCAGTCGATAGAGAGCGGAGGTCATGGGCTGAAAGCCGCCGCAGAAAAGAGCCGGGCGAAGTGCATTCGCGAGCGGATGCGGTGAGCGAAAGTGAGCCGCATACGGGTACGGCACGTTACGCCGTTTGAGTGATAAACCGGAGTGGAACCGCGGATTTATTGTATCATGAATGTTTTGGTACATTTCGCCCCCGAGCGCCTATGTTGTGCGCTCGGGGCTTTTGTTTTTAAGGAGAGATTTACGTCATGTTTTCTAAATTAAAGGCGGAGCTGGACGCCGTGATGGCGCGCGACCCTGCCGCCCGCAGCCGTGCGGAGGTTTATTTTCTGTATTCCGGCTTCAAAGCGGTACGGTCTTACCGCAAGGCAAACTGGTTTTTCCGCCATAATATGAAATTTATCGCGCGCTATATCTCGCAGCGCGCGCGCCGCAAAACGGGTATAGAGATTCACCCGGGCGCGACGATCGGCAAAAATCTGTTCATCGACCACGGTATGGGTGTCGTCATCGGCGAAACCACCGTTATCGGTGACAACTGCACGCTGTATCAGGGTGTGACGCTCGGCGGCACGGGCAAAGACCAGGGAAAGCGTCACCCGACGCTTGGAAATGACGTGCTCGTCGGTGCGGGCGCAAAGGTGCTGGGGCCGTTCCGCGTGGGTGATAACGCCCGTGTGGCGGCGGGTGCCGTGGTGCTGGATGCCGTGCCCGATAACGCAACGGCGGTCGGTGTACCGGCGCGCATCGTGCGTGTGGGCGGCAAGCGTGTGATGGACAACAGCACGCTGGATCAGATCCACGTGGCCGACCCGGTGGCGCAGGAAATGTGCCGCATGCGGCTTGAAATTGAGCGCCTGCACGGCGAGCTGAACAGCTGCCGCAGAGAAAAAAGCAAGCTGACCGCACAGAAAGCGGAGAAGAATAAGGAAGAATAAGCAGAAAGGAAGCACCTGTATGCAGCTCTATAACACAAGAACACAGAAAAAAGAAGAATTTATTCCGCACGAAGCCGGCAAAGTCAAAATGTACACCTGCGGCCCAACCGTGTACCACTATGCGCACATCGGCAACCTGCGCTCGTACATCATGGAGGATATGCTGGAAAAAGCCTTGCGCTACCTCGGCTATGACGTGACCCGCGCCATGAACATCACGGACGTCGGCCACCTTTCCAGCGATGCCGACACCGGCGAAGACAAGATGCTCAAGGGCGCGCGCCGCGAGCACAAGACCGTCATGCAGATTGCGCAGTTCTATACCGACGCATTTTTCAGTGACTGCGAAAAGCTTGGCATCAAGCGCCCGGAGATCGTCGTTCCGGCGACGAGCTGCATCGATACGTTCATCCACATGGTAGAGGTGCTCCTTGAAAAGGGATATGCGTATATCGCGGGCGGCAACGTCTATTTTGATACCTCCAAGCTCGAAAACTATTATGTTTTCGGCAACATGGAGGAAGAGAGCCTCGCCGTAGGCGTGCGCGACAGCGTGGAAGAGGACGAAAACAAGCGCTCCAAGAGCGACTTCGTACTGTGGTTTACAAAGTCGAAGTTTGACGACCAGGAGCTCAAGTGGGATTCCCCGTGGGGCGTGGGCTACCCGGGCTGGCACATCGAGTGCAGCGGCATCAGCATCAAGTACCTCGGCGAATACCTCGACATTCACTGCGGCGGCATCGATAACGCGTTCCCGCACCACACGAACGAGATTGCACAGAGCGAAGCGTATCTCGGCCACCCGTGGTGCAAATACTGGTTCCACGTGCTGCACCTTTTGGACGCGCGCGGCAAGATGAGCAAATCAAAGGGCGATTTTCTCACGGTCTCGCTGCTTGAGGAAAAGGGCTACGCGCCGCTTGTATACCGCATGTTCTGCTTACAGTCCCATTACAGAAAGCCGCTGACGTTCTCGTTTGAGAGCCTTGACAACACCGCCACGGCGTACAAAAAGCTCGTTTCCCGCATTGCAGCGCTGAAAAATGAGGGAGAACACGACGAAGCTGCTATGGAGCCGCTGCGTGCCTCGTTCCGCGCGGCGCTGGAAAACGATCTCAACACGTCCTTGGCACTCACAGCGCTGTACGACGTACTGAAAGCCAAGCTTTCCGACGCGGACAAGCTTGCGCTCATCAAGGAGTTTGACGAAGTGTTGTCCCTCGGCTTGCTGAAAGCTGCAAAGGCGCTGCGCGAGGAGCAGAATGCGCAGAAGTCCGCTGTGCCGGAGGGCATGACCGCCGAGGAAGCCGCGGAGATCGAAGCGCTCATCGCAAAGCGCACGGAAGCCAGAAAGGCAAAGGACTGGGCAACTGCCGACGCGATTCGCGATGCGCTTGCCGCACGCCATATCGTTGTGAAGGATACCCCGCAGGGCATCACGTGGTCTGTGCAGGGCTAAAATAAGGAAATAAGGCAAAAGTCATAACCACTCCTCTTAGGTGTGGTTATGACTTATACAACAAAAGGGCACGGAGCTTTAAAACTCCGTGCCCTTGGTTTTTGCGGAACTTACGCGTCTTTGTTTTCTTTTTCATCGTCGCAGCAGTGGCCTGTTTTGTGCTTGTGAATGTCTTCCGTACCGGCGGCAATGGCTTCCTCATAGTATTTGCACTTATAATCGATTACTTTAAGCTGATCTTCAAGCTCCTTGATTTGTGCCATAACGGCCTCGCGGCGCTCAAGAAACAGGTTGTAGCGCTGCTCCAGGGTGGAGTCACCCATTTGTGCCCACACCGCGTACTGGCGAATATCTTTAATGGACATACCCGTGCATTTTAAACATTCGATAATGCGCAGCATGGAAAGATCCTGTTCGGAAAACATTCTGTGGCCGGATTCCTTTCGCTCTAAAAACGGCAGGATGCCTTCTTTATCGTAATAGCGCAGCGTGGTCGCCGGGATGCCCGTGATGTCCGAGGCTTCTTTAATGGTGTACGTCATCTGCAAGCGCTCCTTTCTAAGTTAGATATAACTCTATATATAAGCATACGTTTTTTTGCGCGGTTTGTCAATGTGTTCGTGGAAAACTCCTGCGCCAAAATTTCGGAAAAACAAAAAGAACGCCCGGCTGCGTAAACAGCCGCAAGGCGTTCGGATATAGGTTAAAGCTTAAAACTCAAGTGTAACGGTATCGGATTTCGTGATCTCGTTCCACATTGTGAGGTCGCAGAGGATTCCGTTTCGGAGGAAGCCGTGCTGCCGGCGCTGCTTTCGGAATCGTTGCTTCTGGCACCGCCGTTACTTTCGCACGCCGCAAGAGAGAGAACGAGCAGTGCAGAAAGCAGGAAAGACATGAATTTCTTCATTTAAATTACTTCTTCTGCTTTTTGAGAAACACCGCGAAACATGCGGGAATTTCTCAGAAAACGGTGAAATTTATATCTACAACATTATATATATAATGTCAATAGTTTGGAGCGCATTTTTTTGAAAAAATCGACGGAAAAAGCCATGCGGAAGAATTTTGCACAGGGCCTGCGTATAAGACAAAAACAAGATAAAATAATAATTAGTATACACAGAAAAGACAGGGGGTGCGGCATGAAAGAAAAAATTCAGCTGTTAGCGGCGGCGCTGGCGCTTATTTTGCTGCTTTGCGGCTGTGCGGCGCGGGGCACGGCATCAAACGACGCCAAGCCGGCGGCGGGCGATGTCACGGACAGCAACGCCGCGCCCTACGAGGTCCCCGCTTTTCGGGATTCCGTCTTCAACGAAGATGAAGCGACCGCGTTCGACAGCGGAGAGATTGACCTTTCCCAGCTTGAAGGCGGCATCATCGGCGTAAAAGCGCAGAGCGATACGCGATTAAAAATGCAGATTGTCTGCGGCGAGGATAAATATAACTATGACTTGCCGAACGACGGCACTGCGACATTTTTCCCGCTCAATATGGGAAACGGCACATACACGTTCCGCCTGATGGAGCAGGTGGGCGACAGCAAATACGCATACATCGGGAGCGAAGACCGCGACGTAACGTTGAAAGATGAATTTCAGCCGTACCTGCGCCCGAACCAGATGGTGAATTACAACAAAAGCTCCGATTGCACCAAAAAGGTGAAAGAGCTGGCCGCAAGCTGCACCACCGATGCGGACATTGCTGCCGCCGTGTATGACTACATGGTGAAGAATATCCAATACGATACGGAAAAAGCGGCGACCGTGCAGAACGGCTACCTGCCCTCCCCGGATGAGACCTTAAAGACCGGCAAGGGCATATGCTTTGATTATGCAAGCCTTGCCGCCGCCATGCTGCGCAGCGAGGGCATTCCGTGCAAGCTCATCACGGGTTATGTGGGTGAGGAGACCTGCCACGCGTGGAACAGCTTTTATGTGGAGAGCGAGGGGTGGATCACCGTGGAGATCCGCGCAAAAGCGGATGAGTGGCAGCGGGTGGACATCACCTTTGCCGCAGGCGGCATGTCCGCCGGGGAGATTCAAAACGATTCGGAATACACAACGCGGTTCACTTATTAAAGGAAAAGCGAAAGGCCGAGGAACATGGCAGAAAAATTTTTGACTCAGGAACAGCTCAGCGTATTTTGCAGCAGCCTTGCGATGCTGCTGCGCTCCGGCGCGTCGCTTTCGGAGGTTTCTTCCCTGTTTGAGGAAGACGGCACGGACACCGCCTTGCGGCAGACTTCTACCGAGATCAGCCTTTCGGTTGCGGCGGGCGAGACGTTTTCGGCAGCGGCGGAAAAGACCGGCGTTTTCCCGGAATACGCCTTGAGCGTTTTTAGCACGGCAGAGCTTTCCGGCCGATTGGACGAAGCGCTTGACCGCCTTGCAGACCACTATGACCGCCAAAGCGCGCTATACGACCGTTTGCGCAGCACCCTTACATACCCGGCCGTTTTGATGCTGATGATGTGCGGCGTGCTGGCGGTGCTCGTTTTTGCCGTGCTGCCCATGTTTGAGCGCGTGTACGACAATTTAACGGGCAGCCTGCTTTCATCTTCCTATGCCTATGTGCTCGCGGCGACGCTCATCGGGCGCATCAGCTTGGTGTTTGCGGGGCTTTTGGGCATCGTTTTGCTCGTTTTGGCGTTTGGTATACGCTCCGATAAAGGTCGGGAAAAGCTCAGAAACACAATGGAAACGAGCCGCTTCACGCGCAAAGCTGCGTGGCTTTTGGCGGTATCCGAGGTGATGGACACGCTCTCCGCCTTGCTTGCGAGCGGTACGGATGAAGACAGTGCGCTTGCGCTGTGCATCGAGCAGACGCGCCACAAAAAGCTGCACGAAGCGCTTGAAAAATGCCGTGAAGAAACACAGATGGGCGTCGGCATTGCGACGGCGTTTGCGCACCAAAAGATATTGCCCGCCATGTACGGCAAAATGCTGCTTGGCGGTGCGCAGAGCGGCGAGCTCGTGCAGGTGACGGAAAACCTCGCGCGCCGCACGGCGCAGGAGGCGGAAAACGGGCTGTGCAGCGTCATCGACCGCACGGAGCCGATTTTGATCGGATTTCTTACCGCGTCTGTCGGTTTGACGCTTTTAAGCGTCATGCTGCCCTTGCTCGGCATTTTGAGCGCAATCTGAGGGAAAAGTTATGGGCATTTTGAATCGAAAAATAAGCTTCCGGCTTTTCGCGGTCGGGCTTATTCTGGTGCTTGCGGTAATTTTTACCGCGGTGTGCGTGCCGGTTTTTCAGGAGGATATCCGCGAAACAGGCCGTGCCGCCGTACGTGAAGTCGTTTTGCGCAGCGCCGTGGAGTGCTACACCTTAGAGGGCGCATACCCGGAAAGCCTTGAATATTTGGAAAAGCACTACGGGCTTACGGTCAATAAGAAAGAATACATCGTGACATACGAGGTTTTCGCCGATAACCAGCTGCCGACCGTTCAGGTGCTGGTGCGCGGCGAGGAATAAGGAGGGCGCATGACGGAACCGAAAAAGAGAAACAGCACTTCTCTGATGCTGCTTCTGCTGTATGCATTGCTCATCGCATCGCTTTTGGTGTTGACGCTTGCGGGCGCGCGGCTGTATTCCGATACGATGGATGCCCGCGACGCACACGCAAAGCAGCGCAGCGCGCTTTCGTATATTCAAAGCCAAACGGCAGCGTGCGGCGGCAAAGGGAACATCCGCCTGATCGACGGCCCGGAGGGCCCGGCGGTGTGCCTGCGCGAGCCGGAAAGTGACTTCGAAACGCGCATCTATTTATATGAAAACGCGTTGCGCACGGAGTTTTCACGGGTCACGGCGGAGATCGACCCCAATAACGCCGAAAAGCTGTGCGACCTTAAAACGTTTAAAGCCGAGCTTTCGGAAAGCGGGCTTTTAACGATCACTGCGGACGGCATGACCGCCGGCGCGTATTGTGACGGAGGTGGCGCGGCATGATAGATTACGAGGAAAAGCGCAGTGAAACGCGCCACCGCATGGGCTTTATGACCCCACTGCTTGTGTTTGTTCTGGCATTTGTCGCGTGCTGCGGTGTCATTGCGTGCGTGTTCCTGCACGCGGCCGTCATCAGCGATGAAGCGGCGAGGGAAAGCGCAGGCATTGCGCTGTGCCGCAGCGCTGCAGAGGAGTTTCGCGTGGGAGAGATCCCCGAAAACGGCGAAATAGCATATTTCACAAAAGATATGGCAAGCTGTGCGGAAGCGGACGCTTATTATTATATAGAAACCGAAGTGACCGCCGCCGAGACCGAAACGGGAGCGTTGTATGCCGGGAAAATCACGGCGTACACGGCGGAGCAGGATAAAGAAATTTATGCGCTGGAGGTACGGTGCTACCAGCCGAAGGAGGGAACGCCATGAGCCGAAATCGATTCCGCATCGGCAGCATCGCGGTGCTGTTCGCGGTCGTTGTGCTGTGCATCGCCATTTTCGGCGTGCTTACGGTGTCCTCTGCCGTATCCGATCGCCGTGCCGCAGAGCGCTACGGCGAGCACGTGGAAGTGCTGTATGCCTGCGAAAACGCCGGGCAAGACTGGCTTTCCGAAGCAGATGCGTATTTAAAGGGCGCGGGAGATCTGCCGGAAAACACGGAAGAGACCGAAACCACGCTCAAAACGGAAATCACGCGCGGCAACATGCAGCTTGAGATCTGCTTAAATAAGATAAACGGCAGCTATGAGATTGCAAAATGGCGCTGCACAGCGCGCTGGCAGCCGGATGACTCCCTGAACCTCGGGTAAGAAAGGCGGAGTACAATGAATATGACTGAAATTTTGAAAAGTGCCGTGGAGCGCGGCGCTTCCGATATTTTCGTGGTGGCGGGCCTGCCGCTGACGTATAAGGTGCGCGGCGAACAGCAGCGTGAAACGGCGGACGGCGCCTTCACGCCCGAAAAAACCGAAGCATTCGCAGCGGAAATCTATCGTCTTGCCGCACGTGAGCCGCACTGCTTAAACGGTAGTGCGACCGATGACGATTTTTCGTTCTCGCTCAGCGGTACGGGACGCTTCCGTGTGAATCTGTTCTGCCAGCGCGGCAGCATTGCCGCCGTAGTGCGCGTCATCCGCTTCGGTCTGCCTACGGCCGAAGAAGCGCACATTCCGCCGGAGGTCATGCGCGCGGCACAGATGAAAAAAGGCATTGTGCTCGTTACGGGCTCAGCGGGCAGCGGTAAGTCCACAACGCTCGCGTGTATCATCAACGAGATCAACCGTACGCGCACGGGACATATTCTGACGCTCGAGGATCCGGTAGAGTACATCCATCGCCACGATAAGTGCATCGTGAGCCAACGTGAGATCGGCTGCGACTGCCCGAGCTACGTCGCCGCTTTGCGCAGTGCACTGCGCGAAAGCCCGGACGTGATTTTGCTCGGCGAAATGCGCGACAAAGAGACAATGGAGGTCGCGATGACCGCCGCCGAAACGGGGCAGCTATTGCTTTCGAGCCTGCACACCACCGGCGCGGCGAATACGATTGACCGCATCATCGACGCATTTCCGCCGAACCAGCAGGCGCAGATCCGCTTACAGCTTTCCATGGTTTTGCAGGCGGTCATCAGTCAGCAGCTTGTGCCCGGCGTAGACGGCACACCCATCCCGGTGTTTGAAATCATGTATTCCACACTCGCGATACGCAATATGATCCGCGAAAGCAAAACGCATCAGCTCGATGCCGCCATCGCTTCCGGCGCGGCGCAGGGCATGCGCACTATGGATATGGCGCTTGCGGATCTTGTACGGCAAAAGCGCATCACAGAGGAGACGGCGCTTTACTACTGCACGAACTATGAGACAATGCAAAAACGTCTGCAATTACTTTAAGTCATAGTTTTTAGCGCGACCTTTCGCCAAAAAAAGTATTTTCTCTGACAAAAAAGTAAATACTTATGAGAAAAATCGCATTTTCCACCTTTCGGTGGATTACAAAGACCGTGAAGCGTGTTATACTTTATAAAAAGAACAAGTTCGGAATATTATTTTTTCGCAATAGCCGGGGTGATATTTTGAACCGTTGTTTCTGAAAGAGGGAGATGAACCGTTCATGAGTCGAACAGCGAAAGAAATTGAAACCACCGGGCTGCCGTGTGAAGCACAGAACGGTGAAACGATACAGGTTGTGCCGAAGGTCGATGTGACCATGTTCGGCAAGTTTACATTAAAGCAGGAAGGTATGGAGGTTCCGCACGCTGTGAGCCTCACGGGACGTTCCAGAAGACTGTGGACGCTTACGGCATACCTTATTCTGAACAGAAACCGCGGCGTTTCCGCGCAGGAGCTCATTGACCTGCTGTGGCCGGAAGCCGAAAACGATAACCCGTTAAGCACGCTGCAAAATAATGTCAGCCGCGCAAGGGCTGCGCTGGCAGAGCTCGGCTTTACGCACGCAAAGGTTATAATCCATAACGAAAAGGGCTATTATCGCTGGGCGCCGGACCGCGAGACGCAGCTTGACGTGGAGCAATTTGAAACACTTGCAAAGGCAGCGCTTGCCGAAGAAGATATGGAAAAATCGGTTGCCCTGGCGCAGGAAGCCGTGGCGCTTTACACCGGCGATTTTCTTACGGAAAGCGCAGCGGAGTTCTGGTGCATCAACCTCAACACGTATTATCGCTCGCTTTATACGCGCCTATGTCGCGCGGCGGTGGATCGCCTTTTGAAGCTCGGACGCATTACGGATGCGGAAAAGCTCTGCACGGGCGTTATCCGTTTAGATCCCGCCGCAGAGGAATTCAGCGTGTTTTTGATGCAGGCGCTCATAAAAAACAAAAACCCGAAAAAAGCGCTGGAACACTATGATTACATCGCTTCGCTGTACCGGGAGATCTACGGTGTTTCGCCTTCGGCGGAGCTGGAGGCGCAGAAGGCACTTGCGGTGCAGGAGCTTTACGGCAGCGAGACGAGTGAAGACGATATTCAAACGTTCCTGCTTGAAACAGAACAGGAAACCGGTGCGTTTTGCTGCGATAACAACGTTTTCCGCGAGATTGTAAACCTGCATGTGCGCGAGATGCGCCGAAACGATACCCCTGCGGCGTTGATGACTGTGCGGCTTACAAACCGCTCGATAGACCCGGAAAAACGTGCTATATATATGAAGCAGATGGAAGTGACGCTTTTAAACGAACTGCGCGCGAGCGACCCGTTCACAAAGGTGGGCGCAAACCAGTTTTGGGTGCTGCTGCGGGTGCGACCGGCGAAAACGGCGGGCTCGTTTCCCGCCGTGTGTTCAATCGGTTCCAAAAGGAATACCCGAAAAGCGGTGCGGCCTACACCTTTAAATCGCTCGACCTGCGCCACATACATATCAGCGCAGAAGAAAAAGCAACGGAGAAAACGGAGCGCCGAAAGGCATAAAACCGTCACCTGAAAAAACGAACCGGTTGACGCAGCATAGTTAATAAAAAAACTACGACCTATTTTCTTTTTTTATGAGAAAATAGGTCGTTTTTCTATGAAAAAACTTCTTAATCATAGCGTTCTCATAGCACCTTTGTGTAAAATAGAATCACAAAAGACAAAAGGGAGGGGTTTGGTGAAAGAAAATCGTATGCTACCGATCGGCACAGAGACCTTCCGTATCTTTGTGGATGAAGCGGAGGACGGTGTCATCCGCGGCAGAGTCTCCGGCGGGACGCTCCCGGAGGAAACCCTATTCCGAAGTCTTTCACGTCTGATCCTGCTTTTGGAAGAGCAGCTGGATACAGGCGGCGCACCGAAAGCTTCTCCCATAAAATGTACGGAAACACCCACGTTTGAACTGGACATCCTGTTCCGCCAGAATTACAGCTGGCAGGGGAGGCTGCGGTGGACAAAAGGCGGCAAAGAGGCCGCGTTCCGCAGTGTGCTGGAGCTGCTCATCCAAATGGAAACGGTTTTGGCACAGTAACACACATCAATTTAGGAATCCATATTTGTTATAAAACGGACAAATCACAGGATTGGAGGAAAACACTATGAAAAAGAAAATCATCGCCGTGTTGCTGAGCGCATGTATGCTGGTTTCGGCATGTCCTACGGGCGCGTTTGCAATGAGTGATGAGGAAACGAACACCTACACTGCAACAGGGGATGTTATGCAGGGGGGAACGTCGGTCGTTGACGAGACGCCCGCGCCCGAGGCGACCGAAGCGCCGGAGCAGACGCCTACTCCCGCTCCGGAGGAGACAGCCACTCCCGCCCCGGTAGAGACCCCGGCTCCCGTTGAAGTGAAAGCACAGGCGACCCCCGCCGCAGATGCAGAAGAAGCTGCACCGGCAAAACAGAGCGCGGAAACGGGCATTGCAATGACTATGCTGCGTCCGGACGACAAGAAGCCCACGGTCGATACCTACCGTTTCTATGATGCAGATGGCACGGAGCTGACCGAGTGGCAGCAGACCGTCGCCGCAGGCGAAGAGCTCCTTGAGCCGACTGCACCGACAAAGGAAAACGCACGCTTTGTTGGGTGGTACGATGAAAACGACAATCTCTTTGAAGGTTTTGGCAAAATTACTTCCGTAACCGGCGGTGCGACCGTAAAACTTACGGCGAAGTTTGAGGATGTTCGCTATGTGTACTTCATGAACAAGGACGGTTCGTCTGTTTGCTATACGGCTGAGGGCGAAGCGGAGACTGCTGTCAGCTCTTCTGATTTGGAAGCGGCAGAAAACACAGTGAACCTTATGCTGGATGCCGAAAGTCACGTTGTTGGTTGGAGCACAGTGCCGAACGACGGTAAAGCCACTACGGTTACGTTTGCAAAAGACAAAATCGTCACAATGGTTTATCCTGTTATCGAAAGCGGCTTCTGGGTCAAGTTCGATACTGACGGCGGCAGCTATGTTCAATCCGTATTCTGCGAACCGGGCAAAACACTGACGCTTTCGCAGGTGCCGACCCGCAGCGGCTATACGTTTGACGGTTGGTATATCGACGGTCAGAAAGTAACATCTGTTTCCGCAAAAGCTACCGTCACCGCACACTGGAAAGCCAATTCCAAAACGGAATACACCGTTATCCATTGGCAGGAAAATGCAAATGACGACGGCTATTCGTTGAAGGAAACTGAAACCCAGAATGGCAAAACAGGTTCTGAAACGAAAGCTGCGGCGAAAGAATATGACGGTTTTACTGCGCCGCAGACGATTGAGCAGAAGACCATTGCCGGTGACGGTTCCACGATCGTAAACATTTATTATAAGAGAAATGTTTACACTGTAAATTTCTATGATCGTAAAGGAAAAAAAGAATACACAGATCTGAGAATTTCGGCCAAATATGGCGCGAATATCCGTGATAAGTGGCCTACTTATAACGGCAGCAGTACATGGTATATTGGCAAAAATAGTAATACAAGCCAGGTTAACATTGATACAATGCCATTAAACGGTGCCAAGTTCTATGGCCCGATGACCGATTATGGCAGTGAGACAGCATACTATTATGTGGAAGCTCTCCCCGGTGCGAGTGATACAGTTACGGTTGACGGAGTTAAATATGTGCTTCATCATTCGGATACAAGCCCTGGTTCAGGCTCCACAATTTCGGACGAAGATAAGTATCCGATAACTGGGTTTGAATTCAAGGAATTCAAAGCGGATTACGAATGGGTTGGTGGCATCTTTTCTGGGGAATATAAACCTAAATAATGTCTACTGAACAATTGCCCCATTTTGGTGGAGCGAGAAAATCGTCTGCAG
>ENA-OZKX01000272-OZKX01000272.1-human-gut-metagenome-genome-assembly--contig:-NODE-272-length-25676-cov-5.577651_pt1 | contig 25676 bp, 21 predicted proteins | sample MGYA00244831_ERZ653774 | MGnify/ENA primary metagenome ERZ653774 (study PRJEB26926, sample SAMN06165314) | human gut metagenome | biome: ENVO:00009003; feature: ENVO:2100002; material: ENVO:00002003...
CCCGCGATGACCTCGTCCACGCCCGCCTGTCGGCCAATGGCGTCGGCGGTGCGCTGGTTGTCGCCCGTCAGCATCACCACCCGGATGCCCATGTTCTGCAGCTCCTGGATGGCCCGGGGGCTGTCCTCTTTGATGGTGTCGGCCACGGCGATGACGCCCATCAGCCTGCCCGCCCCGCCAAAGAAGAGGGGCGTTTTGCCCTGCGCGGAAAGGGCGGCGGCGTCATTCTGCAACGCCTCGGGCACCTCCACCTTGGTGGCAATGAAGCTGGCGTTGCCGCCAAAGATCTCCATGCCGTCCAGTTTGGCGGAAAGGCCGTTGCCGGGCAGGGCGGTAAAGTCGGTGACGTCGGGGCATGCGATGGTCTCGGTCTCGGCATAGGCCAGCACGGCCTTGGCCAGCGGGTGCTCGCTCTTCTGCTCCAGCGAGGCGGCCAGGGTCAGCAGCTCGCTCTCGGTCACGCCCTCCGCGGGGAGGATGTCGGTGACCTTGGGCTCACCGCTGGTGATGGTGCCGGTCTTATCCAGCGCCACGATCTGGGTACGGCCAGCCGCTTCCAGCGAAGCGGCCGTTTTGAAGAGGATGCCGTTCTTGGCACCCAGACCATTGCCCACCATGATGGCCACCGGGGTGGCAAGACCCAGCGCGCAGGGGCAGCTGATGACCAGGACGGAAATGCCGCGGGCCAGTGCATAGCCCAGCTCATGGCCCAGCAGCAGCCAGACGATGGTGGTGAGCACGGCAATGGAGATGACGGCGGGCACAAAGAAGCCGGAAACGGTATCGGCGATCTTGGCGATGGGGGCTTTGGTGGCGGCAGCGTCGCTGACCATCTTGATGATCTGGGCCAGGGTGGTGTCCTCACCCACGCGGGTGGCCTGGCACTGCAGGAAGCCCGACCGGTTGGTGGTGGCGGCGCTGACCTTGTCGCCCTCGGCCTTATCCACCGGGATGCTCTCGCCGGTCAGGGCACTCTCGTTGACGGCGCTGGTGCCCTCCAGCACGATGCCGTCCACGGGGATGTTCTCACCGGGGCGGACGACGAAGACGTCGCCTTTCTGCACCTGCTCAACAGGGACGACCACTTCCGCACCGTCCCGCAGCAGGGTGGCAGTCTTAGGAGCCAGCTTCATCAGGCTCTTGAGGGCGTCAGTGGTCTTGCCCTTGGAGCGAGCTTCCAGCATCTTGCCCACGGTGATGAGGGTCAGGATCATGGCGGCGGATTCAAAGTAGAACTCCATCATATAGTGCATGACGAGTTCGTGATTGCCATCGACCTGAGCACGGGTCATGGCAAAGAGGGCGTAAGTGCTCCACACAAAGCTGGCCATGGAGCCCAGGGCCACCAGCGTGTCCATGTTGGGCGCGCCGTGGAGGAGGCCCTTGAAGCCGTTGATGAAGAACTTCTGGTTGATGACCATGACGATGCCGGCCAGCAGCAGCTGGACGAGGCCCATGGCAATGTGGTTGCCGTCAAACCAGTGGGGGAGGGGCCAGCCCCACATCATGTGCCCCATGGAGATGTACATGAGGACAGCCAAAAAGCCGACGGACGCAATGAGGCGCTTTTTGAGCTTTGGAGTTTCGCGGTCTTTCAGGGCATCTTCTGCAGCAACGTTGGGGCTTGTGCTATTCTGCGCCGCACCTTTTTTGGACGCGCCGTAACCGGCATCTTCCACGGCCTTGATGACACTTTCCGGCGAAGCCGTGCCCTCAACGCCCATGGAGTTCGTGAGCAGGCTGACTGAGCAGGACGTAACGCCCGGCACCTTGCTGACCGCTTTTTCCACACGGGTGCTGCACGCCGCGCAGCTCATACCCGTGACGTTATACTGTTCCATTTTCTTCCCTTCCTTTCATAAAAATGCGCCGAAAATTATCGCATCAGCTTTTGCAGTGTGGTGACAAGCTCATCGATGACTTCATCGTTTCCTGCGCGGATGTCGTCCGCTACACAAGTCTTGATGTGGTTTGCGAGCAGCTCTTTCGTAAATGCGTTGAGCGCCGCGTTGGCTGCCGCGACCTGCACGAGGATGTCCGGGCAGTAGGCACTTTTCTCCACCATGCCGCGAATGCCGCGGATCTGCCCTTCGATGCGGTTTAATCTGTGGATGAGTTTTTTGTACTCCTCTTCGGAGCGGTGCTTTGTTTTATGACAGCCGCAGCACTTCTCTTCTGTTTTTTCTTCGGTGCAGTCTGTGCACGCTTCTGTATCGGTTGCATTGCTTTTGCAGCAAGCGTACAGCTCTTTTTCTTCTGTATGTTCCAACGGAATTCTCCTTTCCGATTTCGCTTTATATACCCTCTTGGGGTATCTTGATTATATACCTATATAGGGTATATTGTCAACTCTTATTTTAGCTTTTTTTCAAAAATATTCTGCCCGGATTTTTGACCTGCATTTAAAGTAAAAAGCACCGCTTGGCTTTTGGCTCAAAACGGTGCTTTGGGTGTTAATCTTAGCTTGACTTACGCTTCGTATTCCATTTTCTCCGGCGTCCAGTCCTTGAGGACCTCGAGCATATCGACGGCAGTCTCTTTGGCGCCCTTGAGGTCGTGCTCTTTGTAGTTGCCGCACTCTTCGCGGCGGCTGCCGGGGATCTCGCCCTCAAAATCGCGGATGAACGCGAAGGATTCCTGCACGAGATGCAGGGCATCTAGGCGGCTCACGTTGTCGCGCAGAAGGAAATAGAAGCCCGTGCGGCAGCCCATGGGGCCGACGTAGATGACGGAATCGGACAACGCGGAGTTGCGCGCATACGTGGCGAAAAGATGCTCGAACGTGTGGAGCGCGCCGTTTGAGAGGTAATCTCCGGCGTTCGGCACCTTCATGCGCAAGTCGTAGGTTACAACGTCGCCGTCGATGCGGGAAACGTACATGCCTTTTTTGAGCTTATCATGATTGACGGAAAAGCTGGCGATTTTTTTCATACTTCTATCATCACTTTCTTTATAAATTCACGGATTTCTTAGAGTATACCACGCTTTTCTTTGAATTTCAATTCCGTCTTATTTTTCGACGGTGACGGTTTTCGGCTCGTAGCCGGCGTGCCAGACGGTCTGTTTCAAAACGACTTCTTCGACGGGCTTCTTTGTGTAGATTCGAGCGAATTTGCCGGCGAGGTCGATCTTTGCCATGCAGTTCGGCTGCTCGTTGAACGCGTTTTCAATGCGCATGGCGCAGTTTTTGCAGTGCATACCCTCGATGTCCATGCGGTAAACGTGGTCGTAGTCGTTCACGCTTGTATCCTGCGGCTTGACGTGCTTCACTTCATCGCCGCCACCGCCGCAGCAGCCGTTCTTCAATTTTTTGCGATAGCTGATGACCGCAAAAATACAAATAGCCGCAATCACCACACAGATGATGATCGTAGCAGGGCTGATGTCCGTGCCGGTCGCATTCAAAATATATGTACGCATTTAAACCGCTTCCTTTTGTGAAAATAGTTCTTGTGAGAGAAGACTCTCATATACCCTTTGGGGGTATCTTGATTATATACCTCGACAATATAAAATGTCAAGATAAAAAGTTAGCTTTTTCTAACTTATTTTCAAACTTTCATTTTGCACGCTTTTGCGCATCTTCCGCCGACTCTTCTTTATATGTATACAGCTTACGGGGATTTCCCGTAATTATAGGTGTAGCCCGTCGGCGAAACGCCGGTGAGATGCTTAAACTCCACGGAAAAATGCTTGCTATCTGCATAGCCGCAAAGAGAAGATACCTCCTGCACCGTAAAATAACCGGCAAGCAGAAGCGCCTTGGCGTAATCGATCCGACAGCGAATGACGTATTGCTTTGGCGAGATGCCGAACTCTTTTTTAAACAGCTTACGAAAATACGTTTCGCTAACAAACGAACGCCCAGCAGCCTCGGAAAGCGAAAACGCAGGATCATACATATTTTGCTCAAGATAGCGCAGAGACGCACCGATTTTGGAATTTTCCGCGCGTGTGCGGTTATCTTTATAGAGCTGTGCAAAAATACGGCTGAGCTGCGACGCGCACTCATCTTTATATGCGGTTTCACGTGCATTCCAGGTTTTTAAGATCTCGCGGAACAGAGTCTCGTATTTTGCGGGGGTTTCGGGTTTAAAAAACTCCAGTGTACTGCTGTGGTAATTAAACGACTTAAAATGCACGACGATGAGCTTATCCGTGCGTGCACGGCGGGTATAGCTCACGTTTGCCGGGCTGTAACACAATGCGCCGGCGGTCAGGTGCGCCGTGTTTTGCTCCGTTTCGAGCTCGGTGTCGGCCTCGAGGCGAAAAGAAAGCGCATCAAAATTGCGGTTCGTATTGTACACCCTTACATCGGATTGGTCGAGATACAACACATCCAAAAGCTCAAAAGCCACGTATTCCTGCGCAAAAATCATGTGGAACGCCCCCGTTTCTCTTTTTTATCATAGGAAAACTGTTTCGGAAAGTCAACCCTTTCCGGCGTTTTTCGGGTTTGTTTTTTGTAAGTTTTATGCTACGCTATGGGCAAAAGGAGCGTGAGTTGTATGACGGACAGAAAACAGGTCTTGGAAAGCTTTGAAGCGCAGGCAAGGTACACCGACGAGCGCGTAAAAAGCGGCATTGAGCAAAACCGCAAGGGCGCGGCGAACCTTACCGTGACGAAAAACGGACAGCCGGCACCCGGCGTGAAGATCACCGTAAAGCAGAAGACGCACGAGTTTAAATTCGGCACGAACCTCTTTATGCTGGACGAGCTGGAGACGGCAAAGAAAAACGAAACGTACAAAGCGGCGTTTGCGGACGTTTTCAACATGGCGACGCTGCCGTTTTACTGGGACGCGACGGAGCCCGAAAAAGGACACATGCGCTACGCGAAGGACAGTGAAAAGCTGTACCGCCGCCCGCCGATCGACCTTTGCATGGAATTCTGCGAAAAGCACGGTATTGAGCCGCGCGAACACGCGCTGGCGTACGAGCACTTCTTCCCCGACTGGCTGCGCGACGCTTCCGTTTTTGAAGTGAAGGTGGCGCTTGAAAACCGCTTCCGCGAAATCGCTGAGCGGTATGCGGGCAAAATTCCGACGATCGAAGTGACGAACGAGATGGAATGGGGCGACGGCGTGACGGCGTTTTACGACGAGCCCGACTATGTGGAATGGTGCTTTAAGACTGCCGAAAAGTATTTCCCGACGAACTGCCTGTGCATCAACGAGTGGACGGGACTGCCGTGGGGTGACCACTGCCGCGCGACGGACAAATATTACGCGTATATTGAGGCAAATTTGCTGAAGGGCGCGCGCATCGATGCTATCGGTATGCAGTTTCACATGTTCTTCCCGCGCGAAAAGGAATATGCGGAAACGCGGCCGTTTTACGACCCGCAGAATTTGTACCGACACATGGATTTATACGCGAATTTCGGCAAGCCGCTGCAGATCACCGAGGTGACGATACCGGCGTACTCGTATGATGCGGCGGACGAAGAGATGCAGGCAGAAATTCTCAAACGGCTGTACTCGATTTGGTTCTCGTATAAAAATGTGGAGCAGATTGTTTACTGGAACCTTGCGGACGGCTACGCGGCGTTTGCGCCGCAAGGCGACATGACGGCGGGCGAAAACTACTACCACGGTGGTTTGCTGCGGTTTGATCTTTCTAAAAAGCCCGCCTATTTTGCGCTGCGCGATCTCATCCAAAAGGAATGGCACACGGAGACGGAAGCCGTGACGGACACGGTCGGCAAAGCGGATTTCCGCGGATTCTACGGCAAATATGACGTTGTGATCGAGCATGACGGAAAGACGATGCAAAAAGAGCTGAACCTTTCCGCTAAGGGAAAACGGGATTTTACGTTTGAGCTCTAAGCAATAAAAAATGCCGCTCGGCACTGTTTGAAACACAGCAGTCGAGCGGCGTTTTCGGTTACTTTTTACGGTTTCGCGTTCCAGAGGGTGACTTCCCCGGTTTCGCGGGTCTTGTTCATATCGATGATGCGCTGGTTCGACGAGCCGCGAAAGCGCAGGGAAATGTCTTTGAGTTCATCGACGAATGCGCCGTCGACGAGCACGTCGAGCAGGGACAGGAATTCGTCCGTGACCTCGCAGCGGTTGCGGCCGCCGTCTTTCAGCATATCGGTCTCCAGGGTGGAGCCGGAATAGCACCAGATGTCCTTTTCGGGGTATAGCTTGCGAACGCGGTGCAGAAACGGCACCAAAGCGCGTTGATTCTGCGGCTCCATGGGCTCGCCGCCGAGCAAAGTTAAACCGTTGATGAAACCGGGTGCAAGGGCTGCGAGCACCTCGTCTTCCGTTTCTTTTGTAAACAGCTTGCCGTAGTTGAAATCCCACGTTTCGGCGTTGAAGCAGTTTTTGCAGTGACGCGTGCAGCCGGAGACGAACAGCGTGACGCGCACGCCGATGCCGTTTGCGATGTCGGTTTTTTTGATCTCACCGTAATTCATGATGGTTTCCTCTATTCATGAAATACCGCACAAAGCGCCTGCCCTGTGCGGTACTGTTTATTCTTGATTTTGACTTAATTACAAGTGCAGCACACGCTCTTTGATTTCGGCGGTACGGCCCTGGTTCCAGAACTGGGTGCCGATGTAACCGCAGGTGCGGCGGGCGACGTTCATGGTATCCTGGTCGCGGTTGCCGCAGTTCGGGCACTCCCAGACGAGCTTGCCGTCATCCTCGACGATCTGAATCTCACCGTCGTAGCCGCACTTCTGGCAATAATCGCTCTTGGTGTTAAGCTCGGCGTACATGATGTTATCGTAGATATAGCGGATGATCTGCAGGACGGCTTCGAGGTTATTCTGCATGTTCGGGACCTCGACATAGCTGATCGCACCGCCGGTGGAAAGCGCCTGGAACTGCGACTCGAAACGGAGCTTTTCAAACGCGTCAATATGCTCGGTAACGTGGACGTGGTAGCTGTTTGTGATATACGGCTTATCCGTGACGCCCGGGATGATGCCGAAGCGGCGCTGGAGGCATTTTGCGAACTTATACGTGGTGCTCTCGAGCGGCGTGCCGTACAGGCCGAAGCCGATGGTGGTCTCTGCCTTCCATTTTTCGCACGCAGCGTTCATGTACTTCATGACAGCAAGCGCAAACGGCGTTGCGCTGGGGTCCGTGTGGGATTTGCCCGTCATGTAGCGCACGCACTCGCACAGACCGGCATAGCCGAGCGAAATGGTGGAATAGCCGCCGTAGAGAAGTGCATCGATGGGCTCGCCTTTTTTGAGACGGGAGATTGCGCCGTACTGCCAGAGGATTGGCGCGGCGTCGGACAATGTGCCCTTCAAGCGGTTGTGGCGGCACATGAGTGCGCGGTAGCACAGGTCGAGGCGTTCATCGAAGACCTTCCAGAATTTTTCCATATCGCCGCCGGAGCTGAGCGCGACATCGACAAGATTCAGTGTGACGACGCCCTGATTGAAGCGGCCGTAGAACTTATAGTTGCCGTTTTCATCCTTCCACGGGCTTAACGCGCTGCGGCAACCCATGACCGGGAAGCAGTTGCCTTCTTTGAGCTCTTTCATCTTCTTTTCGGAGATGTAGTCCGGCACCATGCGCTTTGCGGTGCACTTTGCGGCAAGCTCGGTGAGGTAATAGTATTCGCTGCCGGGGGTAATGTTATCCTCCTGCAAAACATAAATGAGCTTCGGGAATGCCGGGGTAACCCACACGCCCTTTTCGTTTTTGACACCCTCATAGCGCTGGAGCAGCACTTCCTCGATAATCATGGCGAGGTCGCGCTTTTCGCGCTCGTTTTTCGCCTCGTTCAGATACATAAACACGGTGATGAACGGCGCCTGACCGTTCGTCGTCATCAAAGTCACGACCTGATACTGGATGGTCTGCACGCCGCGCTTGATCTCCTCACGCAGACGGCGCTCCACCATTTTGGAGATTTGGGCCTCATCCGGGGAAACGCCAAGCTCGCCGATCTCGACTTCGACCTCACGGCGGATTTTCTCGCGGGAGATCTGCACGAACGGCGCGAGGTGTGCGAGGCTGATGCTCTGGCCGCCGTACTGGTTACTTGCAACCTGCGCGACGATTTGCGTGGCGATGTTGCAGGCGGTGGAGAAGCTGTGCGGCTTTTCAATGAGCGTGCCGGTGATGACCGTGCCGTTTTGCAGCATGTCTTCGAGGTTTACGAGGTCACAGTTGTGCATGTGCTGCGCGAAATAGTCCATATCATGGAAATGGATGATGCCCTGCTCGTGTGCTTCGACGATTTCGCGCGGAAGCAAAATGCGGCGCGTGATGTCTTTGGAGACCTCGCCGGCCATGTAATCGCGCTGGACGCTGTTTACGGTTGGATTTTTATTCGCGTTTTCCTGCTTGACTTCCTCGTTGTTGCACTCGATAAGGCTGAGAATCTGGTTATCGGTGGTATTGGCGCGGCGCGCAAGCGAACGCGTATACCGGTAACAGATATACTCCTTAGCGACATCGAACGCACCCTGCCCCATGATCTGCTTTTCTACGAGGTCCTGTATTTCTTCCACGGACGCTGCGCGGCCCATGGCGACGCACGCTCCTTCGACATTTGCAGCGATTGTGCGAATTTGCTCGTTCGTAAGTCTCTGACGCTCGTCGATCTCTTTATTTGCCTTGGAGACAGCGACGATAATCTTAGTGATATCGAACGCTGCTTCCGAGCCGTTTCTCTTAATGATCTTCATGTTCCTTACCGCTCCTTCATACCGCCCGCGGGAGCTGCATGTTTCCAGCCCCTTTGGTTTTCATAATCAGTTTCCATAATTTTCCTTATATTGAATATTTATGCGTAACCACAAGATATTGTGTTCGTTTTTGCGGTTCCTGCCGCAAGCACCCTACCAGTATACACCGAAGTTGGCGTCTTGTCGAGTAGTAAATGCGCTTTATTTTAAATTTCTTTTTGTACCCTTTTACCCATTGTGTAATAAAGCGTGAAAGGGCGCCGCGGAGCGATGCGGCAAAGCGCGGGTTTGGATGTAAAAAAGGGCGGTCGTTAACCGCCCTTGTAGGAACCCATGCAACTGGGCTCCCTACGATTTGAATGTCCCCCGGACATTCAAAACAACTTTCCTAATTTTATGTAGGCAAAGAGATTTCGCTTTCCTCACGGTCACCGAACGTTTCGATCATGGCGACACGCGGTGTTGCGTACGTCAGCGTGCCGGTTTTATCGAACACAATGGTATCGGCGTTTGCAACGGCCTCCATGAAGCGGCCGCAAACTACAACCTTGATAACCTCTGCGCTGTGGTAGACCGCAATCGTTTGCAGATTTCCGGCAACACGGAGGACGTGATGAAGCTGGATAGTTAGGAGCAGCGCTGGGCGGCGTTCGGCTGGAATGTCATCAGCGTAGACGGCAACAGCATTGAGGCGCTCGACGCGGCTTTCACGGCGGCAAAGCACCACGCAGGTACGCTGCGCATGGCACAGGACGCAGGCCTGCCGCTTTCCGAGCTGCGCGCGGACGGCGGCCCCACTGCGAACAAGTACCTGATGCAGTTTCAGAGCGACATAGCGCAAGTGACAGTCTCTGTACCGGATGTGGCAGAGCTTTCGGGCTTCGGTGCAGCGTGCGCAGCAGGGTTTTCCTGCGGATTATATGACCCGGAGACGATCTTTGCGAACACGCACCGCAGCTGCTTCACACCGGAGATGGATCATACCGAGCGCGAAGCACGCTACAATGGTTGGCAGAAAGCCGTGCGGCAAGCGCTGACGCACTAAAGCTTATTGAATTTCAAAACGCATATTCGCAAGGCAAAACCGCGAATGTGCGTTTTTTCACTATTTTTACACCTTGCGGTTGACAACGCACGCGGTTTTGTAATAGACTGGAGATAACGCCGAAATGCGGCGAAGAATCTTGGGATAAGAGGTAAATTTACTATGAAAAAAGGCGCGAAACGCAACCAAATTATCAGCGAGCTTTTACATGTGACGGACGAGGAATTCACGGATGAGGAACTGATCCATCAGCTGATTGCAACGGAAGTCACAAAAAACGCAGACAAGGACGAGCACATGACGTTTGGGCAGCGTGCCGCGGACGCAGTGGCGCGCTTTGCGGGCAGTTGGGCGTTTATTTTCAGCTTTATCGCCGTCATGGTCATTTGGATGGTCATAAACCTCGTTTTGGGTTCGAGAGCATTTGACGAATACCCGTTTATTCTGTTAAACCTCGTGCTTTCGTGCATCGCCGCCGTGCAAGCGCCGCTCATCATGATGAGCCAGAACCGCCAAGAAGCAAAAGACCGTCAGCGTGCAGAGAATGACTATAAGATCAACTTAAAAAGCGAGCTCATCATCGATGATCTGCACAAAAAGCTCGACCTTGTTCTGGAAAACCAAAAGAAGATCAACCGCCGCTTGGATAAGATTGAAGCGGAGATTGCGCCGGAAAACGAGGAAAAATAACGCTTTACACATAAAGATTTGGGAGATCGTATTAAAAAAGCATCACCATCCGTAAAGGAACGACGGCGGATATCTCCGCCGTTTTGGAACCGAAAAAGCAGATGCACCCGATGTGGATTCGGGGCATCTGCTTTTTGCTGTCTTTCGATTTCAAATTTTACTCTGCTTCGCTCAAAAGCATACGGTCATTATCGAGGGCTTTGCCGGCGGCTTGCTTGAAGCGGTCGAGGAGGTCGGCAACAGTCATGTGGGCACGCTCTTCGCCGGTGACGTCCAGAATGATCTTACCGGCATTCATCATGATGGTGCGGTTGCCGAGCTCCAGTGCGGACTGCATATTGTGCGTAATCATCATGCACGTGAGGTGGTTTTCCTCCACGGTGTTTTTCGTGATCTCGAGCACCTTCTCGGCGGTGGCGGGGTCAAGCGCGGCGGTGTGCTCGTCGAGCAGAAGGAGCTTCGGCGGGTTATATGTGGCCATCATAAGCGTGAGCGCCTGACGTTGGCCGCCGGAAAGCAAACCCACGGGCTGGGTCATGCGGTCTTCGAGCCCCATACCGAGCAGGGAGAGGCGTTCGCGAAACGCCTGTCTGTCCTTGCGGGAGATGGAGCTGAGCCAACCGCCGTGCCCCGCTGCGAGCGCGAGGTTTTCTTCGATGGTCATGCCCGGTGCGCTGCCGCGCATGGGGTCCTGAAACAGGCGGCCGATGCTGCGGGCACGCTTATACTCCGGCATGAACGTGATGTCCTTGCCGTCAAGCTCGATCTTGCCGCTGTCCGTGAAAAAACTGCCGGAAATGGCGTTAAAAAGCGTCGATTTGCCCGCGCCGTTTGCGCCGATGACGGTGATGAAATCGCCCTTTGCGGCGTGGAAGCTGAGGTCTTCGATCGCCTTTTTGGCGTTGACCGTGCCGGGGTTGAAGGTCTTCGAGATATGCGTGAGTTTAAGCATGGATGCGCTCCTTTCCGAAACGGCGCTTCAGATACGGAAGCTGTTTTTTGAGGTACGGCCCGGAGATTGCCAGAATGACAATAACGGACGAGACGAACTTGAGCATGAACGCGGGCAGGTTGAATCGCAGCGCGATGGTATACACAAGGCGGAACACGAACGCACCGACAACCATGCCGAAGATACGCAGCGGAATTTTGCCCTTGCCGAAGAACGCGCCGCCGATGAGGAGCGATGCCAGCGCAACCGTAACCATGCCGGTGCCGATATCGATGCTGACAGACTTTTGCGACTGCGCGAGCAAGCAGCCTGAAAGCGCCGTAAACGCATTGGAAATGCACAGGCCGATGATGGTCGTTTTAACCGGGTTGATAGACGAGGAGCGAACCATGTCCGGGTTATTGCCCGTCGCACGAATGGCGAGGCCGAGGCGTGTGCGGAGGAAAAGTCCCAAAACGACCGCCACGAGTACAACCGTGATGATGATGACGATAAGCTTATATTGCCCCGCAAGCGGTGTGTTTTCGAGCACCGAACGCATTTTGGTGAAGACCGTATCGGAATTATTGAGGTTCAGAAGCGACGCGCCGTTCATGATGCCGATGTTGACGGAATAAAGCGCGGTATTGACGATGATGCCGGCAAGCAGACTATCAATGCCCATTTTCGTCTGCAAAAGCGCCGTGACGAAGCCGGAGACCATGCCGATCGCCATAGCGGCGGGGATTGCCAGAAACGGATGCCCGGAAAGCGCGACGGACGCGCCGACGACCGCGCCGAGCGCGAAGCAACCGTCTGTGGAAAGGTCGCATACGTTCAGCATGGAATAGCTCAAAAACAGTGCCAAAACAGTCAGCGAGCTGATGAGACCGAGCTCCAGCGCTGTCTGCCCAAGGGTCAGGATTGAATCGAAAGACATACAAAAACTCCTCGTTTTGAAGATTTGTGGTGATATGCCGAAGCCACGCGCCCGAAAACCGGGTGCATGGCAGCGGTGATTGCATTCTTATGGGTAAGTAAGGTATTGATGAAGTATGGTAGTATGAAGTGTTTGAAAGCTTATGGGGTAGGATAAGCTTTTGAGAGATTTAAATTAAGACTCGAGATCGCTGAAGCTTTCTGCGGTCGTGATTTCCTCCACTCTCGTGCAGTACGGGGCAAAAGCTTCGGAGACGGTATCGAAGTCGAGGCCGAGCTTTTCGCAGATTTCGGTGTTGACCGTTGCGGTGCCGTTGTCGAACGTGATGACCGGTGTGGTCGCCGGGTCTTTGCCTTCGGTGAGGATGGAAGCGATCATATCTGCGGTCTCACGGCCGAGGTTTGCGTAATCGACACCGTAGCCGAGGAACGCACCGTTGAGGGCGAAAGAATCGGCGCCGGTGTAGTGCGGGATGCCTGCGTCAGCAAAGGTCTCGTAGATAGCGAGCTCTGCCTTCATGATGGTATTATCGGTCGGGGTGAACACGGCGTCTACACCGTCGGAAACGAGAGCCTGTGCGGCGAGCGCGACTTCTTCGGCGGTCGTTGCGGTGCGCTCTACATATTCAACACCTTTGTCGTCGAGGTACGCCTTTGCGTGCTCGATGGCGGCGGTGGAGGAATCCTGTCCTACGTCGTACAAAAGGCCGATCTTCTTGGCATCGGGGTTCTGGGCGAAGATAAGGTTCATGACGGAGTTGGTATCGAGGTTATCGGAGGAGCCCGTCACGTTGCTGCCCGGCTCTTCAAGGGAAGCGACAAGACCCGCGCCGACCGGGTCGGACACGGCGGCGAACACGACAGGCGTTTTGCTGTCTTCGGTTGCGGACTGCATCGCCATGGCGACCGGGGTCGCGACACCGACCATGAGATCTACGTTATCGGCTGCAAAGTTTGCGATGATCTGATTCATGACGTTCGCGTCGGCGTTACAGTTGTCGTACTTCACGTTGATTGTGATGCCCTGCTCGCTTTCGATCTCGGCGAGACGTGCATTGATGTTCTCAACGATCTGGTTTAAGGAAGCGTCATCGACGTAGTTGCAGATGCCGATGGTGTACGATGCGCCGGAAGATTCTTCGCTTGCGGTGCTCTTTTCACTCGACACACTGCTTTCGGAAGCGGCGGACGAAGAAGAGTCGCTTGACGCGGAGGACGTGGAAGAAGCTGTGCTCTGACCGCTGCAAGCGGCGAGGCTGAGGGTCATAGCGGCAGCGGTGATCATGGCAAATACGTTTCTGAGTTTCATAAATTTATCGATCCTTTCAGGTTTGTTTTAATGCGTTCAAATGCGGGTTCAAAATTTCAGATGCAGCGCGGCTGCGCCATCGTTTTGTGTAAACAAACATGAAATAACCTCCCTGAAAAACAAAAAATCCTGTCCCTGCAATCACTTGCTGGGACAGGATCAAAATTCCTGCGGTGCCACCCGGCTTGGTATGTGAAACACACACCCTCTTACGCGTACCATCATACGCAGACCTTTGTTTACGGAGAGCCACACTCCGTCTCACATACTCGGGAAATCCTTTTCTGTTCGCCCTCAGAAGTCCATTCCGCTTTATCTTTCCGCCGTGATTCCACCATCCACGACTCTCTGTGAGAAAAGTTGCCTAAAGCGTACTCACTCTTCCTCAACGGTTTAGTGCATTGTAGCACACATTTTTTCGGTTGTCAATTAGGTTTTTGAAAAAATATGAATTTTTTGTAAAAAAGATAAATTTTGTTAAAAATGGCCCATCAGCAATGCTCAAGATTTATAAGCCACTCGGCGCAGGCGTTCTCTACGACGAGCCTTGCCGCAAGGGCGGAATTGCCCGGAGCTAAGCCACACCCACCGCTCGTTGCGAGTGGCAGAGTTCCTATCGCCTTATTATGCAAATCGTATTGCGGTCATCCTGTGACCTTTTTGTTATTCAAATGCAGCACGCGGTCGCACTTTTCGGAGATGAACGCGTCGTGCGTGACGATGATGCAAATTTTGTCTTTGCAGACCTGCTTCAGGGCTTCAAACATGCCCTCTGCGGACGCTTTATCGAGGTTTGCGGTGGGCTCGTCGAGCACGAAGACCGGGCGGTCATCGTAGAAAATGCGCGCCAAAGCGACCTTGCGGCGCTGACCGCTGGAGAGATTCTTGCCCTCCGGCTCGATCTCGTAGTCCGCTGTTTTTTCGTTTACGAACTCCGTAAGGTTAGCAAGGTCAACCGCTTTGCGGAACTTCTTCTCGTCAAACGGCTGATCCATGCAGATATTCTCTTTGAGCGTGCCCGCGAAAACAGAGACGAAGCCGGAATCGTAGCTTAAATAATTCCGAATCTCCGCGCCGTGCACGGTTTTATTTCCGATTTTGAGCTCGATTTCGCCGCCTGTGGGCGTATAAAAGCCGATGAGCAGCTTTGTGAGCGTGCTTTTGCCGCTGCCGTTTTCGCCGGTAAGCGCGACGATCTCGCCCGTGTGCACCTGCGTTTCGGCGTGGGACAGGATGACTTTTTCTTCGTCATACGCAAAGGAGAGGTCTTTGGCGGTGAGCGCTGCATCACCTGCATTCTGAACAGAGGGCTTTGCGGTTTGTGTGCTATTTTCGGTCGGCATGGAGAGGATTTCCCCGATGCGGTTTGTGGAGACCTTCGCTTCGTTGACCTCGGCCATCCAGCCCGAAATGTGCAGGAACGGGCCGTAGAAGAAGCTGACGAGGTTCACAACGGCGATGAGCGTGCCGACGGTGGTTTCGCCGCGCACGACGAGAAATGAGCCCATGCCGAGCGCGATGATGAACATGCCGACGCCGAGGAAGTTATTGAGAAAGCCGATGGCGCCCTGCAAAACGCTGAGTTTGCCGACGTACTTCTGCTTTTGCGCGTATGTATCCCCCACGCGCTTCTGCACCCAGCCGAGCACGCCGTAGGACTTAAACAGCATGTACTGGCTCAAAAACTCCTGTAAGATATTGCGGTTTTTGTCTTCGTTCTGCATGATCTGAATGCTGTTCATCTCAAGCTTCGGGGAGATGCGGATCATGGTGAAAATCAAAATCGGCACGACGACGATCATGACGACCGCGAGTTTCCACTCGAGGAGGAACATCAGGATAAAGCTGACGACGAACGTGAAGCTCTCGAAAAAGATGCTCGGGATGAGCGTTTTGGAGTAGAAATTCGAGAGAGTTTCCGCGTCTTTTGTCATGCGCGTGAAGTAGTTATCTGCCGCGCCGCTGTCGAACGACCTTAGGTCTGTGCGGTAGAGGTGCTCCACCATGGCGCTGCGCAGAGAAAGCTCCATGCGGCAGGAAAGCTTGCCCTGCAAAACGGACGTGACGACCTGTGAGATGCCGAGCACGAGCAAAACGCCGACCGCGATGATAAGACATGTAGTGAGCGGCATGGTGCTTGCATTTGTGGCGATGTCGAGGAACATTTTCATCAAAACAGACACCGCGATGACGGAAACGCCCAGCAGCACGGAAAAAATGACGAGCAAAATAAACTGCGGAACATTTTGACGGATGAGGTGAAGGGAATGCCGGTTTTGCTTTTTCTTCATTTCAAAATCTCCTTTTTGTTGTCTGAACTCATCATGTGACAACATGAAAATTCAGCCGTTTATTTGTTTTTGTGCAAAAGATCGACTTGCTCTCCCGTTTAACGCCAGTATACTACATCATCAAAAATTTGTCTACTTTTTTTGCGAAACCGTCTATTTTCACAATCAATTCGTCGAAATTTCCGCAAAATGACGAAAGCCGACGGCAGGGGCTTTTTCGCACCGAGATAATCCCCTGCGATGCAGCCCAGAAGCACCGTGACGGCACCGCCGAGCAGCAAGACGAAAAGGCCCTTTAACTCAACATTCCAGATGACCATGAGCGCTATGAGCGCGCCCGCCGTAAGCAGGGCCGCGCGCAGGGAGCGCCACAGCAGATACGCTGCTTTGTTTTCGTTTTTTTCCGGGTAGACCGTAACGGTCTGCGGATGTTTCATGCGCGTTCGTGACGGGGCGCACATCGGAAAGCGGGTTGGAATAACGCTGTGCGTTAATGATGCGCATCTGGTTTTCAAGGCTCGGGTAGCCGATGGAAAGGCAGATCATGAAACGGTCGAGCTGCGATTCCGGCAAGGGCGGTATCCGGCACTTCGAGGTAATCTACCTCAAGCTTCTCGCTCCAATCGAGATCAATGGCCTGCACATACTACGGTACAGAGAGGCGATGCACCGCCATGTTCTCGCTTGTTTCGTTCTTCCACCAATCGACCATACGCGTATACTGCGGCGTGTAGGATTTCATGGTTTGAAGATAGACGAGTGTGTTATACATAAGCCTTGCCCTCTAAGCGCTGCTGAGCGGTATCGAGGTCCGTAAACGCACGGAATTCCTCCCGGTACGCCTCGGCTACGCACTCGGTGTTAAACTTTTCCAGCATGGCTTTTGCGCTTAAAACACCGTTTGTGATTGCTTTCATGCGCTCACTCTGCACAACGGGCTCCCATGTATCGTCCTGCGGGTGAATGAGCAGGTTTGACAGGTAAATGCTCGAAATGGCGCTGACAAGGCGGTATTCCTTTTCCATACGCAGCAGACGGCGCTTTTTACTGTACTGCCGCCAAATAAGGTACCCCATGCCGCAAAACAGGTAGATTGCCGTAAACAGCAGCATCCAACCGCGGCGACTTGCGTAGACTACGCGACTCGGGAAAAAGGCATACAAATAATAATCTCTGTACTGGGTGAACATACCGTACCATGTGCCGCTGTCGTTTTTTAATTGCAGCAATGTGTCCGGTGTAAGTTGTTCCCCTCCAACGAGCACGTCAGCAATAGGATAATGCCGCACAAGTATGTTCTCCAGCTGCTCGCAATTCGTGCTGATAACGCGCATGCCGTCCGTGATGACGACGTTCACATCCTGCCGGAACATTTCAGCATCCAGCATAGTGGAGAGAGAAAGCTCATTTTTATCGTTTTGAAAGCGCGTGATATCCGTATAGCAAATAACGAGGCCCGGTTTATCCTGCCGTGCGGAAATGGCGTAGTTATACGTATTGTCGTTTATACAGATCTGGTCGGCATAGGTTTTCTGCGGATAGTTCAAAATATCCGCCGCATTTTTGTCCCCAATTATCTGGCTGAGCAGCAGACTTTCATCCTTGCCCGCTTTGTCGTAATGAGCCAGCACGGAGAAATTTTCATCCAAAACAAAAATGCCGGTCAAATACTGAAATTTCGCATAGCGCTGTAAACGGTTTTCGTTTAAAAGCGCATCTTCCTCTTCGTAACGGTACGCCGTCAGTGTTTTGACTTTGGTCAAAACCTCTTGCAGCGCTTCGGTGGTATTGGCCAAGCGGTAGTTGTCGTACTTGCGGCAGCTCGTCTGCATAAAAGCGAGTACGTTCTCAACATCCGCTTTCGCCCTGTTCTGTTCATACTGTGTTACGCCTGCAAATACCGGCAGCAGCACAACAAAGCCGAGAAGAAACGTGACCATCCACCGCATGACCGTTTCCATGCTCGGCTTATGGAGCTTCGGTTTTGTTTTTCCCTTGAACTTCGGCATCATTCGGTACCTCCGTTCACGTTTTTTTCGGCATCTAACCCATATTTTTTCACAATAGCGGCCGTTGTGCCGTCTTCGCGCATTTCAAGCAGCGCCTGCGTCAGCCTTTCCGCCAGTGCTGCATCGCCGTCCGGTTTAAACGCCACGCCCACGGCGTCGCTGCACACGCTCATGTTGAGGTAGCGGTAGCTGTCCGGGTATTCGTCGGTATATAACTTCAGCGAGCTTTCATGCCCGATGACCGCATCCGCATAGCCCTTGCGCAGCGAAGTAAACACCTCGCCCACCGTGCTGAATGTGGAAAGGTCCGCAATCTCCGGCAAATTCGGGTTCAGCCCTTTTAAAATGATCTCCTCGCTCGTAGAGCCGGCCTGTACCGCCACGCACTTTTCGGCAAGGTCTTCAAGCATTTCAATCTCGCTGTCCGACGGCACCACGACCACGCGCTGCGTGTACATATACGGCCCTGCCCAAATAAACTTATCTTCGTTGCCTTCCATCGTCAGGCAGCACCAAAGGCAATCCACATAGTCTTCATCCAAAAGCTCAAAACCCTTGTCGATATCGAGCTCCACGAAGATCGGCTCATACCCGATACGCGCACAGGCTTCCTCGGCAATCTCCACGTCGATGCCGGTATAGTGGCCGCCGATATTGCGGTAAAAATACGGCGCATACGTTGTGCCGCCGATACGTATTTTCGGTTTTTCCGTCTCCGGTTGCTGTGCCGTATCGCTGCATGCGCAAAGCAGCGCCATAAGCGTGGCAAAAAGCAAAAAGGTCCAAGCCTTTTTTCGCATATTTTTTCCTCTGTTTTCTATGTGATGTGATTTGAATGCGGCACTCCAAAGCCGCTGCTTTTCCGGGTGTTTTTCGGGGCTGAGCCACCGTTGCTTTTCTCAAAATACGCTCTGATTTATAGATTTAGTATTGCGTACTTTCCGCTGATTTTCAATTATTTTTTGTGTTCTGTGCATAAATAACCTGTTTTTCTGCATTTTCGACGCGACGTGTGCATAAAAACAATTCTAATGTGTGAAAAGCCGGAAGAATCTGTGCATTTTATCTTGTTTTCTGTGCCTTATTATGCTAAAATCAAGTCAAAAGCACCAGTCTTTACGAAACCCCAAACCGCTATAGAAAAGGAGTTGCAACTATGAGGTATCTCGCTAAACGTGTGGAGCGCATTTGTGATGAGCTTTACCGTCTGCGCATCGTGCAGCGCATTCCGCTGACCGACCTTATCTGCAAAAAGGGCACGTATATCCGCCCCGAAGCAGCAGATGCCGCTACGCCGCCGTGGACGCCGTTTGACAGCCGCACCATGCACTGGTACGGCCCGGACGAGCACTATTGGTTCCGCACGGAATTCACCGTGCCGAAAGCGCTTAACGGCAAGGCAATGTGGCTGAATGTACGCACGCAGATCGAAGGGGACGACGGCAAAAACCCGCAGTTTTTGCTGTTTGTGAACAACGTGCCCGTGCAGGGCATGGACATGAATCACCGTGACGTGCTGCTTTCCCCGAAAGCGATTTCCGGCGAAAAGCTTGTGTTCGACTTGCAAGCGTACACCGGCACCATCCACAACGAATTCAATCTCTTTATGGAAATTCAGGAGATTGACCCGGAGATTGAAGCGCTGTATTATGACTTGAAAGTGCCGGTCGAGGCGTTTTCACGCATGGAAAAGGAAGACCGAAACCGTATGCTGCTGGAAAACGCGCTGAACGAAGGCATAAACCTGCTCGACCTGCGCACGCCATACAGCGAGGAATTTTACGCTTCCGTGCGCGCGGCTTCCGCATATCTAAAAAAAGCGGTCTACACCGACCTTGCGGGACACGACGACGTGATTGCGAGCTGCATCGGCCACACGCACATCGACGTGGCATGGCTGTGGACGGTCGCCCAGACGCGTGAAAAGACCGCGCGCAGCTTTGCGACGGTTTTGAAGCTTATGGACGAATACCCGAATTATCACTTCATGTCCAGTCAGCCGCAGCTTTATTATTTCTTAAAAGAGCGTTATCCGGAGCTGTATGCGCGCCTGAAAGAGCGCGTGAAGGAAAAGCGTTGGGAGCCGGAGGGCGGCATGTGGCTGGAAGCCGACTGCAACCTGACGAGCGGCGAAAGCCTTGTGCGCCAGTTCATTCACGGCAAACGCTTCTTCCGCGAGGAATTCGGCGTGGATAACCGCATTTTGTGGCTGCCGGACGTGTTCGGCTACTCCGGCGCGCTGCCGCAGATCATGAAAAAGAGCGGCATCGATTACTTTATGACGACGAAGCTTTCGTGGAACCAGTTCAACGAAGTGCCGTTCGATACATTCGAGTGGCGCGGCATTGACGGCAGCGAAGTGCTGACGCATTTCATCACCACGCTCAGCATCGGCCAGAACGTGCAGAACTTCTTCACCACCTACAACGGCATGCTGCACCCGGATGCCATTATGGGCGGCTGGGAGCGCTACCAAAACAAAGACATCAACAACGATATTCTCATCGCTTACGGCTACGGTGACGGCGGCGGCGGCCCGACCCGCGATATGCTGGAGACGAGCAAGCGCATGGAAGAAGGCGTTTTGGGCATCCCGAAGGTGCGGCAGGTCTTCGCGCGGCAATATTTTGACGAGCTGAACGAGCGCGTAAAAGACAGCAAACGTCTGCCCACGTGGGAGGGTGAGCTCTACTTCGAGTATCACCGCGGCACATACACCTCCATGGCGCGCAACAAGCGCGGCAACCGCAAAACAGAGCTGGGACTCATGGACTTGGAGCTTTTGAGCGTACTGGCAGCACCGCAGCTCCCCTACCCCGCGGAAGCGCTCGACAGCCTGTGGAAAAATACGCTTTTGAATCAATTCCATGATATTCTGCCCGGCACCGCCATTCACGAGGTCTACGAGCAGACGAAAAAGGAATACGATGCGATGGCGGAGACGATCTCTGCGCTTTCTGCCGACCGCATGCAAGTGCTTGCGCCGCAGGGAGAAGGCATCACAGTGTTCAACACGACGGGTAAAACGCGCAGCGATATCGTTGTACTTGAAAATTGCACCGCAAATGCACTTTCCGACGGCAAAAATACTTATCCCGTGCAGCAGACCGAAAACGGTGCTGTGGCGTTCCTGCCCGATTTGCCGCCGAAGGGCTACAAGTGCTTTGCGCCGGTCGAAGCAGGCAGATTTGAAAACCCGCTGCACATTGACGGCAGAACGATCACGACGCCGTTCTACACGGTTGAATTTGATGAAAACGGGCTCATCACGCGCCTTTATGACCGCAAAAACGACCGCGAGACCGTGCAGCCCGGCAAATATGCGAACCTGATGCGCATGTATGAGGACAAGCCGATGCACTACGACAACTGGGACATCGACTGCTACTATACGGAGAAATTCTGGGACGTCACCGACGTGCAGCGCATGGAATGGACGGAACGCGGCCCCGTGCGCGCAACTCTCGAGATTGAGCGCAAGGTCAGCCGTTCGGTCATCTGCCAGAAAATTCACTTCTACGCCGCGTGCCCGCGCATCGACTTCGAGACGACGGTCGACTGGAAAGAGCACCAGCACCTCCTGAAAGCCCACTTCCCGATGGACGTACACACGGACGAAGCAACATTTGAGATTCAGTTCGGCAACGTGACGCGCAAAACACATCAGAACACGAGCTGGGATCAGGCACGCTTTGAGAGCTGCGGCCAAAAGTGGATCGATGTTTCCGAGGGTCACTACGGCATCAGCCTGTTAAACGACTGCAAATACGGTCACTCCGTGCACAACGGCGAAATGGCGCTGACGCTCATCAAATCCGGCACAGAGCCGAACCCTGTCGCCGATCAGGAGATGCACGTATTCACCTACGCGCTCTACCCGCACGCCGAAACATGGCGCAACGCGGAGACCGTAGCGCAGGCGTACTTCCTGAATCAGCCTGTGCGCGCCACCGCAGGCGGCACAGCAGGCGAAGCGTACTCTCTCGCGAGTGTGGACGCCAAAAACGTCATTTTGGAAACCGTCAAGCAGGCGGAAGACGGCGACGGCGTGATCGTGCGTCTGTACGAATGTGAAAACGCCCGCACAACGACAAAACTGCATTGGAACCGCCCCATCGCTTCCGTTACGGAGTGTGACTTGCAGGAGAATGCGCTCACGGATGTCCCGGTCGAAGGCGGTACATTCAAATTCACCATCAAGCCGTATGAGATCAAGACGTTCCGCATCCGTTAATCAAAAATAAAGCACCGGCGGCTGTACCCGCGTTGGGCGCAGCCGCCGGCTTATTTTATGAGGTGATATGTTTTGAGGAGCGCCACGCGCCGCTTGCCGGTCTCGACACTTTTTCTAAGACTCGTACGGTTTTGAATGCTTTCCTTACCGTAGCGTATAAGCCGCCTTCCCCATGCGGCAGGCAAGCTATGCGGCGCGCAATGCAGCGCTTTTGCAGAGGGGAACGCCGCACGCAGCACGGAAAAGCGCTCGCGTTTTCCTGCATTCTGCACAGCCGCCGCGTGCAGCGTCATGTTCGCACTGTGCAAGCGGCTTTTTTCTGCCGCACCGTGCACGCCGCCTGCCAAAATATCCTCCAAAAGCGCAGTCTCATCCGGCGCAGGGTGCACGCGAAGCAGCGCTAAGCTTTCCGTTTTCTCAAAGCCGAGATATTTCTCGCCGATTTCAAAGAGCGCCGTCAAAAATTCGAGTGCCGAAAGCTTTTCGCAGCAGCGGCGCAAATACAGTTTGTCAAGCTCCTTTTCATGCTTTTCGGCAAACAACAGCAAATCACACACCGCGCGGATGCCGCACCCACCGTGTAGAAAGTGCTTTAAGCTGTGGCACAAAAGGTACAAAAACATCTCGTTCGCGCCGAGCGTATAAATTTCTTCGCCCTCCACGAAAACGGTTTCCGTGCGCAGCTTTTCATGCGCAAAAAAGGCGTTCATGTGCCCGTACGCATCGTTTTCCGGGAACGCCGCGCCGTGCAGTTCTAAAACAAGCGGACTGCCGGGCAGGTAAAATGTCTGTTCAAGCGGATCGACACTCTCCCCTGCTGTGCGGCAGCCAAGCCGCAATAAAGCATTGCGTGTGCGGTCAAATTCACCCGAAATCGCCAGTAAATCGACATCCGAGAACAGCCGCAGCTCCGGCTTCGGGTACAGCGCAGCGCACACCGGGCCTTTCAGCACGAGCGGATGCAATTTCATTTCGTGCAGCTTGCTGTAAAGCTGTAAAAATACCTGCGTTTTCAAAATCTGCTCTGCCGTTTGGCAAAACGCCATTCGCCGCGCAGCTTTCAGTGCCTTGCCGCACGCATCAAGAACAAGCGGCAGCACGCCGTGGCGCACCGCCTGGCGCAAAAGCTCCGTCTGTGTTTCTTGCGGCAGCACACCGAGCGCCGCTTTTTCGTTATGTATCGCTGCTTTCAACGCGTTTAAAAGCAAACTATCCGCCTGTTTCATCGCCTGCTCCTTTTACTTGTCCGATATGTCCAAAGTATAGCAGGACAAAACCGCGCAATAAAACGAAAAAAGGCGCCCGCCGTGAAAAATCACAAGCGAGCGCCTCTTATGTTATCTCAAGCTAAAGTTCGTTTTATGTACGAATTACATCGTAACAAAGACAAACTTAATGACGAAGAGCGCAGCGATAATGGTGATACCGATGTCGTTCTTCTTGTACTTACCGGTGAAGAGCGTGATGAGCACATAAGCAATCGCGCCGATACCGATACCGTTGGAGATAGAGTAGGTCAGCGGCATCATGATGAGAGCGAGGAACGCCGGAACAGCGCTGCGCAGGTCGGACATATCGACCTTTGCGAAGCCCTTCATCATCAGAACGCCGACATAGATGAGTGCCGGAGCCGTAGCGCAGGTCGGAACAAGAGAAGCGACCGGGCTGAGGAACAGGCAAATCGCGAAGCAAATTGCAACAACAAGGCTCGTAAGGCCGGTTCTGCCGCCGGCGCCAACGCCAGCAGCGGACTCAACGAACGTGGTGCAGGTGGAAGTACCGCAAACAGCGCCCGCAACCGTTGCAACGGAGTCGCTGGTCATGCACTGGTTAACGTTGATCGGATCGCCGTTCTTATCCAGCATGTTTGCCTGAGAAGCGGTGCCGTACAGGGTGCCGATGGTGTCGAACATATCGACGAGGCAGAACGTAACGATGAGCATGATTGCGGAGAAGATGCCGCCGAGCTCAGAGCCTGTGAACGCACGCTTCCAAGCGTCAGCCTGGAACACACCGGTGATGCCGATGGAGCCGAAATCCTTAAAGGTCTGGCCGATCTGGCTCATGTCGAAGGTCGGGGTCGTGCCGGAAAGGAGATAGTACAGAACGGAAATGCCTGCGATGCTGATGAGCACGCCGCCCTTGACGTTGTGCTTTTCAAGAATTGCAATGACGAGCAGACCGAGGAATGCGAGGATGGCCGGCATAAATGCCTTTGCATTTTCAACATCCGCAAAGAACGCGCCTGCCTTCAGTGCGCCGTGGATATCGACGAACTGAACGAGCGTGTACTGGTTAGCCTGGATGATGCCGACATTCTGGAAGCCGAGGAAAGCGATGAACAGACCGATACCGGCCGGGATTGCTTTCTTGAGGCAGTCCGGAAGAGCCTTTGCGACCTTGACGCGGAGACCCGTGACAGAGAACAGCAGGAAGACGATACCGGAAACCAGAATGATGACGAGGCCTGCATGGTAGCCCTTGATGACGTCGCCGCCGGAGATGATTTCCGGCAGAATGAAGGATACGAAGAAGAAGGAGTTCAGACCCATGCCGCAAGCCTGTGCAAACGGCATCTTCGCATACAGAGCCATCAGCAGCGTACCGATGATTGCTGCCAGAATGGATGCGACATACACAGCGTTCCAAATCTGCTGGAAGGCCGGGTCGGCATCCGGAGCCAGATGGTTGAAGCTAACAATCTGGTTCGGGTTCGTGACTACGATGTAAGCCATCGCGAAGAACGTCGTGAGACCGGCAATGATCTCTGTGCGGACGTTCGAGCCACGCTCGGAAATTTTGAAGAATTTGTCCAAGGATGTTCACTCTCCTATAAATTAAAGAATTTCCTGTTCTTCGTTTTTTTGACCAGTTATGGTTTGCACACATCGGAAAAACAGGAATTGTTACCTATAGTATAGCCTCTAATTTTGCGAAAATCAAGAGAAAACCGAATAAAAAGTCACATTCTGTTCATAAGCTGTTTATGATTTGGAAAAAAAGAGTTTTTTGTGCATTTCGGCTAAGGCTATCCTGTATTTTGCTGTTTTTCTCGAATTGCACTGCCGTTTTTGCGTTTTAAAATGCGCTTCTTTTTGATCACCTATAAAGTTTTCATGAATATGCCCCTATCGCTTGCTTTTTTATGCTGTTCCATGCTATACTGATTTATATGCCGCGCGCGGGGAATCCGCGCGAAAGAAAGGAAAGTGTTCCCGAACCATGAACCTACTCACAAAGCTGTTCGGCAGCTACAGCAAGAAAGAATTAAAGCGCATTGAACCGCTTAAGCAAGCGGTGCTCGCGCTCGATGACAAATACACAAAAATGACAGATGAGGAGCTGAAGGCCCAGACCGCCGTGTTGAAAGAGCGCCTCTCCCTCGGCTCTTCCCTTGACGACATCCTGCCCGAAGCGTTTGCAACGTGCCGCGAAGCCATGTGGCGCGTGCTCTCCATCAAGCCGTTCCCGGTGCAGATTATCGGCGGCATCATTTTGCATCAGGGTCGCATCGCCGAGATGAAGCTGTCTCTTATACACATCTCCGAGCCCACGAGACAGGCAGA
>ENA-OZKX01000273-OZKX01000273.1-human-gut-metagenome-genome-assembly--contig:-NODE-273-length-25611-cov-6.115315_pt1 | contig 25611 bp, 18 predicted proteins | sample MGYA00244831_ERZ653774 | MGnify/ENA primary metagenome ERZ653774 (study PRJEB26926, sample SAMN06165314) | human gut metagenome | biome: ENVO:00009003; feature: ENVO:2100002; material: ENVO:00002003...
ACGAGATTTCTGCCTGTCTCGTGGGCTCGGAGATGTGTATAAGAGACAGGACCTTGTGTACCGCACCATCCAGGCCAAGTACAACGCCGTCGCCGACGACGTTGAGCGTCGTCACGCCAAGGGCCAGCCGGTCCTGGTGGGCACCGTCTCTATCGAGAGCTCCGAGAAGCTGTCCGCCGCCCTCACTAAGCGCGGTATCGCGCACGAGGTCCTTAACGCCAAGCATCACGAGCGCGAGGCCCATATCGTGGCCCAGGCCGGCCGCTATGGCGCCGTGACCATCGCTACCAACATGGCCGGCCGTGGTACCGATATCTTGCTGGGCGGCAACCCCGACGAGCTGGTGCGCGAGCGCCTGGAGTACGAGGGCCTGACCATGGAGGATGTCACGCCCGAGCAACTCGAGCAGTTCAACGCCGAGGCCAAGGAGACCTGCAAGGCCGAGCGCGAGCGCGTGCTTGCCGCCGGCGGCCTGACCGTTATCGGCACTGAGCGCCATGAGTCCCGCCGTATCGACAACCAGCTGCGTGGCCGTTCCGGCCGTCAGGGCGATCCGGGCGAGACCCAGTTCTACCTGTCGCTCGAGGACGATCTGATGCGCCTGTTTGGCGGCGACAAGATGGACCGCGTCTCCAAGATGATGGTCACGGCCGACATGGGCGACGACATGCCCATCCAGCACAAGATCATCTCCAAGGCCGTCGAGAGCGCCCAGCATAAGGTCGAGAGCATTAACTTCTCCATGCGCAAGAGCGTTCTTGAGTACGACGACGTCATGAACAAGCAGCGCCAGGTCATCTACGCCGAGCGCAACAAGATTCTGGACGGCAAGGACCTGACCGACCACATCACCGAGGTCATGCACGATACCGTGTACCGCTGTGTTCAGGAGTTCTGCACCAAGGACAGCCACGAGGGCGAGCGCGACCTGGAGGGCCTGCGCAAGTGGGTTGTGGAGCTCACCGGCCACATCGATACGCCGAAGTTCCCCGACGAGGATTATGAGGCCCTGGCTGCCGATGTCCTGGCTTACGTAGAGAAGTGCTACAACATGAAGGCCGAGCGCTTGGGCGAGGACCTGATGCGCGAGCTCAACACCCAGGTCATGCTGCGCGTCATCGATACCCGCTGGATGAACTACCTGCAGGAGATGGACTACCTTAAGACCGGCATCGGCCTGCGCGGCTTTGGCCAGCGCGACCCGCTGGTTGAGTACAAGACCGAGGCCTACGGCGCGTTCCAGATACTCGTCGATACCATGTATGAGGATTACCTGCGCACGGTTCTGCGCATCGAGATCAAGGCTGCCCCGCGTGCCGTGGAGCACAAGGAAGAGCCCGCGCTCGAGGGCGCGCGCTTCTCCGGTCCTGCCGAGGTCGATGGTGATAACGGCGACTCGGTGCTGCGCAAGCAGGCGCAGGTGCAGGCCCGCACGGCTGTCCAAGGCGGACCGGCTGCCGTCAACAACGGTGGCAAGGTGACCACCTATCGCAAGTCCGAGAGCGACGATCCGTACGTCAACGTGGGCCGCAACGACCCGTGCCCCTGCGGTAGCGGCAAGAAGTTTAAGTACTGCCACGGCAGGAATCGTTAATGGCTGAGGCTTTAGAGGTAACGCCCGCCGAGCTGGACGCGTTTGCGGACCGGCTCGGCGAGGTCGAGTCGTATCTCCATTTGGACGAAAAGCGCACGCGCGTGACCGAGCTCGAGGCCAAAAGTGTTGCCCCTGGCTTTTGGGATGACGCCGACGCCGCCCGTGCCACCATGGAGGAGATCGCGCGTACCAAGGAAGATATCGCTGCCGTGGACACCGCGCGCGGCGAGCTTTCCGATGCCCGCGCCGCGCTGGAGCTTGCCGAGGAGATGGGCGACGACCCCGATGTTGCCGCGTTGCGCGAGGAGGCTGCCGCTACGGCAGAACGCCTGGCCCGCGCTATCGACGAGCTCGAGCTTTCGAGCTGGTTTACCGGTGAGTTCGATCACGGCGACGCGATTGTGACCATCAAGCCCGGACAGGGTGGCCTGGAGGCGCAGGACTGGACCTTCATGCTCTTTAAGATGTACATGAAGTACTGCCAGCGTCGCGGCTGGAAGGTTACCATCAACGACTGCCCCGCGGCCGAGGTCATCGGCATCGACCGTGCGACCTTTACCGTAGAGGGCAAGGACGCGTTTGGCATGCTGCGCGCCGAGGCCGGCGTCCACCGCTTGGTTCGCATTAGCCCCACCGACGACAAGAAGCGCCGCCAGACCACGTTTGCCGGCGTCGAGGTCATCCCCGTGCTACCCGATGATATCGACATCGAGATCAGTCCCGACGACATCCGCGTGGACGTGTACCACGCGAGCGGCCCGGGCGGTCAGGGCGTCAACACCACCGACTCCGCCGTGCGCGTGACGCATTTCCCCAGCGGCATTGTGGTCACCTGCCAAAACGAGCGCAGCCAGATCCAGAACAAGGCCGCGTGCATGCAGATCCTCAAGGCTCGCTTGTACGAGATTGAGCTCGAGAAGCGCGCCGAGGCGCTCGATGAGATCCGCGGACCCAAGACCACGATTGGTTTTGGCAACCAGATCCGCAGCTACGTGCTCTACCCGTACCAGATGGTCAAAGACCTACGCACGGGCGTGGAGACCAGCAATGTCGAGGCCGTCCTTGACGATGGCGACCTGGACCCGTTTGTTATTGGCTACCATCGTTGGGCCACCGGCAACGCCGACGCGGAGACCCCGTCTGCATAAACCGCCCGGTTTATGTGGAGATGGATTAAAACCCTCCCAGCAGGGTGGTTTTGTATCCAGAGCAAACCCTGCGCAGGGGTGGTTTTTGTCCGGCGAATCGGTAGAATCGAATACAAGAAGAAGTTCAAAGCGCATCCGTTTGGGTGCGCTTTTTTGAGGGAGGCAGCATGGCATATCGTCTGGACATCAAGCGCATTCTTTCGATGAACTTCTTTCACGACCTGCCCCAGATCATGTTGGGGTGTGCCTTGGCCGCCATCGCGACCGACTTGTTTTTGATTCCCAACGGTCTTGCCGCCGGTGGCGTTACGGGCCTTGCCACCATTATCCAGGCGGTCGGCGCGGCGCGCGGCCTATCGCTTCCCGTTGGTATTCAGACGATCGTGATGAACGCCTTGCTGTTGTTGGTCGTTATGCGCGAGGGCGGCATGTTCTACGTGGTGCAGACCGCGACGGGCTTTGTGCTGCTGGGCTTCTTTACCGATCTGTTCGCCCCGTTTGTAGCACCTCTGGCGGATGCGGACCTGATGCTCCCTGCCATGTGGGGCGGCATTATTACGGGCATCGGTTACGGCATGGTGTTGCGCGCCGGCGCCAACACCGGCGGCTCGGACACGATTGGCCAAATCATCTCGCGTAACACCTCGCTGCCGGTGGGCTCGACCGTCATGGCGATCGATGTTGCCGTATGCGCGCTATCGGCTCCGGTCTTTTCAATCGAAAACGCACTATATGCAGGCCTTTCGATGGTCATTAGCGGCTACGTGATCGATGCCGTGGTCGATGGTGGCAACAAGCGCCGTATGGTACTCATCATCTCGGACAAGTTCCCTGATATCGCTGCCGATATCATGTATGGCCTGGGTCGTGGTTGTACCAAGTTTAAGGCGACTGGCATGTATTCGGGTGCCGAGAAGCCAGTGATTATGGTCATCGTGAGCCGTCGAGAGCTCAATACCCTCAAGACGATCGTGCGCGAGCGCGATCCTCATGCCATCGTGACGGTTGCCGACGTTACGGAAGCCTTCGGCGAGGGATTCAAGGACATTAGCGCGTAGGGTCGACCGCGTTCCATCCAAAAGACGTTCACATTGATAAACCGTTTCATCAGCGGTTCTGCCTGCTCAATTGCTCAAATAATGATAAAAACTCTGGTAAAGCTTCCAGTTTCCAGCATAATGAAGGACGTACGTGCATCGCGGCTGTGTTGGGATTACCTTCGATGCCGTGCGCATTTTGCCTAATGAGGATGAAAGGAAGGCACAATGAGCGACGAAGAGCTCAAAAAGGTTGCCAACGAGGTAAGGAAGGGCATCGTCACCGGCGTGCACGCTGCCAAGTCCGGCCATCCGGGCGGTTCGCTCGGCGCTGCCGACATCATGACCTATCTGTACTTTGAGGAAATGAACGTCGACCCGGCCGATCCCCGCAAGGCCGACCGCGATCGCTTTGTGCTTTCTAAGGGCCACTGTGCACCTGGTCTGTACGCTGTGCTCGCCGAGCGTGGGTTCTTCCCCAAGGAGGATCTTGAGACGCTGCGCCACATCGGCAGCCACCTGCAGGGCCATCCCAACATGAACGACACTCCGGGCGTTGACATGTCCACCGGCTCGCTCGGCCAGGGCATCTCCGCCGCCGTGGGCATGGCCGTTGCCGCCAAGCACTGGGGCGATGACTATCGCACCTACGCCCTGCTGGGCGATGGCGAGAGCGAGGAGGGGCAGGTCTGGGAGGCCGCCATGTTTGCCGGCAACCAGCAGCTCGACAACCTCTGCGTGATCGTCGACCACAACGGCCTGCAGATCGATGGTCCCGTCGAAGAAGTCAACGACCCCATGCCGCTCGCCGACAAGTTCCGCGCCTTCAAGTTCCATGTGGTGGAGCTCGCCGACGGCAACGATTTCGACCAGATTCGCGCCGCCTTTGCCGAGGCCCGCGCCACCAAGGGTCAGCCGACCGCCATTATCGCCGAGACCCTGAAGGGCAAGGGCGTCTCCTTTATGGAGAACCAGGTGGGTTGGCACGGTAAGGCCCCCAACGATGAACAGTTTGAGCAGGCCATGGCAGAGCTCACGGCCGCCGGAGAGGAGCTCTAGGATGGCAGACGTCAAGAAAATCGCCACGCGCGTAAGCTACGGCGAGGCCCTCGTCGAGCTCGCCAACGAGCACGATGACTTTGTGGTCCTCGACGCCGACCTGGCCGCCGCCACGCAGACCGGCAAGTTTAAGGCCGCTTGCCCCGATCGCTTCTTCGATGTGGGCATTGCCGAGAGCAACCTGATGGGTGTTGCCGCCGGTATCGCAACCACAGGTCGCGTTGCCTTTGCGAGCACCTTTGCCATGTTCGCCGCTGGTCGCGCCTTTGAGCAGGTCCGCAACTCCATCGGCTACCCGCACCTCAACGTCAAGATCGGCGCCACGCACGCCGGTATTTCGGTGGGCGAGGATGGTGCCACGCACCAGTGCTGCGAGGATATCGCCCTGATGCGCGTCATCCCCGGCATGACCGTTATCGTTCCCGCCGACGACGTGGAGGCCCGTGCCGTGACGCGCGCCGCCTACGAGTGCGACGGCCCCGTGTACATGCGCTTTGCCCGTCTGGCCTCGCCGGTTATCAACGACCCCGAGACCTACAAGTTCGAGTTGGGTAAGGGCATTGTCATGCGCGAGGGCGCCGATGTGACCATCATCGCCTGCGGCCTGATGGTCGGCGAGGCTCTCGAGGCTGCCGAGCAGCTCGCTGCCGAGGGCATCGACGCCGAGGTCATCAACATGCACACCATCAAGCCCATCGATGCCGACCTGATCGTCAAGAGCACCACCAAGACCGGCCACGTCGTGACCGTCGAGGAGCACTCTGTGATCGGTGGCCTGGGCAGCGCCGTTGCCGACGTCCTGTGCGAGCAGTGCCCGACGCCGCTCAAGAAGATCGGCGTCAACGACACCTTCGGTGAGTCTGGCCCGGGTGCCGAGCTCCTGCACAAGTACGGCCTGGACGCCGCCAACATCGTGGCGACCACCAAGGAGTTCTTGGCCTAGGGCAAGACGAGGCAAAGTATCGCTTCAGCAACCGTATGCAATCCAAAACAGGGGCGTCCTCAAAGAGGACGCCCCTGTTTTTTGTCGGCAACAAACAAATTAGGCCCGCACCAAGTAAGGGCTTTCTCCGGGAAACGGGCTCAGACCAGCAAAGTGCAATTCAGACCCTCCCAACTTTGTGTGCACGGCATCTCAAGCTGGTGCGTCGGCCCCCTAGTGGTCGCAGGCCGGACACAGGGTTACTTTCCAAATCTTTCCGCAGGACGGAGGAGCCCCCGCCGCACGTAGTGCGCAGCGGAGGCTCCGACATGTCCGAGGACGATTTGGAAAGTAACCCTGTGTCCGGCCGGAGGGACCCAAACACGGCCATGCTTCTTATGTGCAGCAAAGCTAATGCTGCTAAAATACTAAGCGCTCATGTAGTTTAAACGCACGACGATAAGGAGCACCAGTGGGTAACCACTTCCGTACCTCCGGTGCGGGCGATGATGCCCCCAAGACGCAGACAGGCGTCCAGGGCAGTCGTTTCGCCACTCCGGATTCAGAGGGCCAGCCTGTTGCTCAGGCCCCCGCTCAGCCGGCAGATCAGGCACAGCCGGTATCCGATCCCTTTGCCTACAATCCCACCAGCGATGTTGCGCTTTCCGGCACGGCGGGTTTTGAGCCCGTTCAGGCTGTGACCGCTCGCGTGGAGCAGCCTCAGGCTGGCGCCGCCGCACCGCAGCCTAGCATGGTCGGCATTCCCGACCCCATGGCCCCTGCGACGCCGGTTCCTCAGCCTGCGCAGTCCGGTCTCTTTGCCGCTATTCCCGATCCCACGCAGCCTGCTGCCCCGGTGGTCGAGAGCGATCAGGCAGCCGAGGTCGCAAGCCTCGATAACGCGCTCAACAACCCCGATTTTACGTCGGTGTTTGCGCCCATCGATCCGCAAGCCAGCCGCAAGAAGATGGCCAAGCAGGCCGGTGTCGAGCCCGTCATCCTTATGGAGCATGTCACCAAGATCTATCCGGCACAGCCCAACAAGCCTGCACTCGACGACATCAACATCGAGATCTATCCGGGCGAGTTCGTCTTCCTGGTCGGTCATTCCGGCTCGGGTAAGACCACGCTGCTGTCGACGCTCAACCGCGACGTCAAGCCGACGAGCGGCCGCATCTTGGTTGCCGGTCAGGACCTCATGAAGATCAAGAACCGCAAGGTTCCGTTCCTGCGCCGCCAGATTGGCGCCGTGTTCCAGGACTTTAAGCTTCTGCCGCAAAAGACCGCCTACGAAAACGTGGCGTTTGCCCTGCAGTGCATCGGCAAGCCCAAGGGCGTCATTCGCAGCCAGGTGCCGGAGGTGCTGCGTCTGGTCGGTCTGGCCGATCAGATGGATTCGCTGCCCGACCAGCTTTCCGGTGGCGAGCAGCAGCGCGTCGCCGTCGCCCGCGCTATGGTCAACCGTCCGCCGCTGCTGATCTGCGACGAGCCCACGGGTAACCTCGACCCGGCGATCTCGCTGGGCATCATGAAGCTGCTCGAGCGTATTAACCGCACCGGCACCACCGTGATCGTCGCCACGCACGACCGCGAGATGGTCGATAGCATGCACCGTCGCGTGATCGCCCTCGAGGGCGGCCACGTTATCCGCGACCAGGAGAGGGGAGGTTACGGCAACTATGGCACCAACTAACGTGGGCTACTCCTTCAAAGAGGCAATCAGTCACTTCTTCCGTAACTGGACTACCTCGCTCGGCGCCGTCATCACGATCTTCCTTTCGCTGTTTATCATCGGCCTGTTCATCATGGGCTCCGCGATGCTGAACTCCGTGATCGGCACCGTCGAGGATCAGGTTGTCATCAACGCGTTCATTAGCGATGACGCCGATCAGGCCGATGTTCAGGCTTTTGAGGCCGAGCTTAAGACGTGGAATAACGTCAAGTCCGTGACCTATAAGGACAAGGACGACGCGCTGGCCGAGTATACGAGCAAGATGTCGGGCAACGCCGACGCCACCATGAGCGCGCTCGATGGCCAGAACCCGCTGCCGGCTTCGTTTGCAATTGAGATGGACGATCCGTCCAAGGTCGAGAGCTCGGCCCAGAAGCTCAAGAAGAACGCCGATTTTCAGAAGATCGCGGACGACGGCGACGTCAACGCGAGTGTGCTGTACGGCCAGGAGGAAGTGAGCCGCCTGTTCCAGGTGACCAACTACATCCGCATCGCCGCCGTGGTGCTCGTTGGCCTTCTGACCTTTATCGCATTCATCTTCATCAACAACACGATTCGCCTGTCCATCACGGCACGTCGTCGTGAGATTGCGATTATGCGTCTGGTCGGCGCCAGCAACGGCTTCATTCGCGGCCCGTTTATCACCGAGGGCGTACTGCAGGCCATTTTGGGCTCGCTGCTTTCCATCGGCGTTCTGGAGCTGCTGCGCAATCTGATGATTCCGCGTTTGCAGGAGAGCATCGGCTGGATGTCGTTTGCCCTGCCGATGCAGTACTACCTGGTGACCTATGCTGCGCTGATTCTGGTCGGTGTGATTATCGGTCTCTTTGGTTCTGCCATAGCCATGCGCCGCTACCTGCGCGTGTAGGCATGCCTGGAATTCATCCCTTCCAACGGGTCGTCTCTTATGGGGCGGCCCGTTTTTTGATCTCTAGGGGACGGCAGGAAAGCGAATCATTTGGGTAGACTCTTTGGAGTTCGTCATCGATAGTTAGGAGGCGCCATGGGGCGCAATAACAAGCATAAGCGTGGAGCTCGCAATAAGCGCGGGCCGGTGCGCAGCGAACGCCGTCCGAGCCTGACCGGACGCGTGCAGCTCCATGAGCATAGCGCCTACGTTGTAACCGAAAACGGCGACTACAAGGTCATGGGTCGCGGCAAGCGTGAGATCATGGACGGCGATACCGTTGCCGTGAGCATTAAGAACAGCCCGCATGGCGAGCGTCGCGCCGTGATCGAGGGCGTGGTTGAGCGCGCAGCTATAAGCGTGGTGGGCACGTACCAGACCGCCGGTCCGCTCGGTGTGATCGAGCCGCTCGATTCGCGCCTGAAGGCCGACTTCTTCATTTTGCCCGAGGACACCTCGGCGGATCGTCTGGGTGTCCACCTGGGTGATGCCGTTGTCGCGCGCATTTTGACCTACCCGACGCGCCTGGAATCGGGCACTGTGACGATCGAGCGCCGCATTGGCGGAGATGACGCGCCCGATTTGGGCGTTCAATATGTGATGGCGCGCTACGGCTATACCGATAGCTATCCCGAGGCCGCGCTGGACGAGGCTGAGGGGCTCTCGCTCGATGTGCCCGCGGCGCTTAAGGACCCGCTCCGCCGCGATCTGCGCGACCGCTTTGTCATCACGATCGACCCGGTCGACGCGCGCGACTTTGACGATGCCATTTCGCTGGAGCGCACGCCCGAGGGTGGCTACAAGCTGGGTGTGCATATCGCCGACGTTTCACACTATGTGGCTTGGGACGGGCATATCGATCTTGAGGCTCGCCATCGTACGACATCGGTGTATCTGGCCGATCGCGTGCTTCCCATGCTGCCCGAACGCCTGTCCTGTGACCTGTGCTCGCTTCGCCCTGACGAGGACCGTCTTGCGTTTACCGTTGACATTGAGCTCGATGCGCAGGGTCGCGTGCGGCATTACGATCCGTACCCCAGCGTGATTCGCTCGCGTGTGCGTATGGACTATGACGGCGCCGAGGCGCTGCTGGTGCGTGCCGGCGCGGTGGAGTATGGGGTGCTGGAGGGTGCGGCCGAGGATGTTGCGGCTGCTGAGGCCTCGCGCGAGGAGGCGCTTGAGCGCGGTCTTGCGTGCGAGAAGGCCGCCCGCGGCTGCAACGTCGACCTCGGCAATTTCCTTGTCGCCGCCAACGAACTCGCCGAACTTCGCCGTCGTATTCGTCGTGCCCGCGGCTCAGTCGATTTTGACACGGCCGAGATTCGCGCTCTATTGGATGAGGACGGAGTACCCGTGCAGATTGTGGCGCGCGAGCGTTCGTGTGCCACGTCGCTTATCGAGGAAGCCATGCTGCTCGCCAACGAGTGCGTTGCAGAGTGGCTGGCAGACCGTGATATCGAGGCCTGCTATCGCGTGCATGAGGATCCGAGCCCCGATAGCCTGCACGGTGCCGCCGTTGCGCTGGCGCAGCTGGGCATCATCGACGATCGCCGTGCTGCCGGTATTGCCCTGGGGAGTCCCGATGAGCTGCAGGCTGCAGTTGATGCTGCCGCCGGTACGGCAAACGCACCGCTCGTCAACACGCTGCTTCTGCGCAGCATGCAGCGTGCGCTGTACAAGCCGCGCAACGAGGGCCACTTTGCGCTCGCCGCGCCGTTCTACTGTCACTTTACGAGTCCCATCCGTCGCTATCCCGATCTGGTGGTGCACCGCGTGCTCAAACTGCAGTTGGCCTATGAACAGCTTGGCGGCAAGGACGCCTTGGTCCGTACGCCGCGACTGATCGGCAAGGGGCGCGAGTCGCTGCCGCGCATTCTGCCGCAGATCTGCCGCGCATGCAGCGATGCCGAGCGTGCGGCCGATGCCGCCAGCCATGCGACGCAAAAGATCAAGATTGCCCAGTACTATGAGGACCGTCTGGGCGAGCGCTATGCCGGAACCGTCTCGTGGGTTAGCAGCATGGGCCTCTTTGTGCGCTTGGACCTGACGCAGGTCGAAGGCTTGGTTTCGATCAAGAGCCTGGGCAACGAGTGGTTCGAGTTCGACGAGGATGCGCTTACGCTGACGGGCGCCGACACGGGGACTCGCTATGAACTGGGCCAGCGCGTGATTATCGAGGTCTCGCGCGTCAATACCACGCGTGGACACTTGGACTTTAAGCTTATCCATTAGCTAAATCCCGACTCGTGGCGGGAGAGCGGAGGGCGGTCTTTCGGGGCCGCCCTCCGCATTTGAATCGTGGCTACCTTGCCGTCTGCTCGGCTGCCCGCTTACCTGCTATTTGAGAGGTAAAACCTACCAAAATAAACCTGTCCCTTTTTGGCAGGTATACAAGAAAGCGGGGATGAGATGGCGACGGTGTACGGTTATGCGCGGGTGAGTTCGCGCGATCAGAACCTTAATCGGCAGCTGGATGCGCTGGGCGCCTATGGCGTGGGCTCGGCGAATATTTATGCCGACCATGCGAGCGGCAAGGACTTCGATCGACCGCGGTATCGCGAGCTGCTGCACATCCTGGGAGACGGGGACGTGCTGGTGGTGCTTTCTATCGACCGACTTGGCCGTAATTACTCCGAGATTCTTGAGGAATGGCGACGCATTACCAAGGAGCTCGGGGTTGCCATTGTGGTGTTGGACATGCCATTGCTTGACACGCGCGCCAGGGCCAGCGGCGCGCCGGATGTGACCAATACCCTGATTGCCGATATTGTGCTACAACTGCTGAGCTACGTGGCGCAGGTGGAGCGCGAGAATATTCATCGGCGCCAGGCGGAGGGGATTGCAGCGGCGCGGGCGCGAGGGGTCCGTTTCGGTCGACCTCGCAAGCCGTGCCCTCCTCAGTTTGAGCTGGTACGCGATAGCTATGAGGCAGGCGATATTACCCGCAGCCAGGCAGCAAAGTGCCTGGGCGTGTGCGTGGGGACGTTCGATCGCTGGATGCGCGAGGCGGGGTAGGGGTTTGCGTCGCTTTGTCGCTTCCTGTTGCGATTCAAATTTTGATACGGTGGCGATGTCATTTGGGGCTACACTCGCTGATATTCAAAAAAGGAGGTAGGCCCTTGGCGCGCGTAAAACAAATAATCGGATGGACCGCGATCGTTCTGTTCGCTGCAACGCTGGCGGGCATCTGGGTGCTGACGGAGCAAAATGCGGTGGAGACGTCGTTGCTGAGCGAGTCCACCGCGCGTGTGGTGGAGGGTCAGGCTACGGGCGTACAGGCTGCCGATGCCACGGGTGAAGCTCAAACCGAGAACGGAATGACCGGGGGCGCCGATTCGACTGCCTCGAATGTACGGTCTGGCCGACTTGCTTCCATTCGCATGTGGGTGGGCACGAACGTCCGTCGCGTTGCCCATACCGTAGAGTTTTTCTTCGTCGGATTGTTCGCCTCGGTGGTCGTGGTTTGCTTTTCCGGGCGTCCGTGGAGCGTGTGCTCCCGTTGCGTGCCTGTGTTGCTCTTTTGCGCCGTCTGCTCCGTTGGCGATCAGGTACATAAGATCTTTGTTCCCGGCAGGCATTTCGACGTTATCGATTTAGGATTCGATGCTGCGGGCTATGTCACCGCCATGCTGTTGGTATTGCTGGCAGCGGCGTTGGTGCGCTATGCGACTCGGCCGATCGGCGCCCATGCGAGGCGCTAGCCGGTAACAAACCCGTTTCTGATAATGCGACCTTGTTGAATTATTTTGTGTCGCGCGTATTTCCGAGCGGTCGGATTTGAGGGGCGAGCGGTAGAACGCTCGCCCTTTGTGCGCCATGATGCAGCACAATGTACCGTAAAAGCTGTTTGTATCCGGTACGAATCGTTCGTTGGTCTTTAATTCTTCTCAACGGAGGTGTTTGAGATGGCAAACGGATTGCTTTTGCGGCTTCGCGAGCGTGAGCTCAGCGCGAGCCCGGCGGAACGCAATGTCATCGCATATGTAAGCGCTCATCCGCACGAGGTGGTCGGGCTGTCCGTCCGCGGTCTTGCCGATGCCACGTTCTCCTCGCCCTCGAGCATTTTGCGCTTTTGCAAGCGCTTGGGTTTTGCGGGCTACAAGGAGTTCCAGCGCGAACTGATTGCCGAGCTGGCACTCTTGGGTGACAAGAAAGACGTTGCCCTCGAGGACATCTCCATGGATGACAGCGTCGAACGTATCGTGGGGAAGGTGATGAAAAGCAACGTGCGCACGATCGAAGCGACGGCGCGAACGCTCGATTACACCGTCTTGGAGCGATGTGCGGCCTATCTTAAGCGGGCACGCGCGGTCAATCTGTTCGGTATCGGTGCCTCTCGTTTGGTCGCGCACGATCTGGCGCAAAAGCTCATGCGTGTCGACAAAGAGTGCCATCTGTACGACGACTGGCATGATCAGCTCTTGTGTGCCAAGAACATGCATGAGGGCGATATGGCGATCGCCTTTAGCTACTCGGGCTTGACGCAAGAGGTGCTGGACTGCACCGCCGAGGCTCAACGTCACAACTGTCCCGTTGTGGCCGTTACCAAAGTAGATGGATCATCCAAGCTTGCCACCATGGCCGATGCCGTGCTCGGCGTCGCTGCGAGTGAGCCCTTGGTCCGCAGCGGTGCCATGGCTTCGCGTATGGCCCAGCTTATGGTTGTCGATGCCCTGTACGCTGCTTACGTTGCCAGCGACTACGAACGGGCGACGCATGTCATTAAGCAAAACTACATCGAGAAACAGGAAAGATGAGGTGAATGAAATGCTCGATTTAACAAAATTCACGACCGAACAGCGTAATCAAAGGTCTATGGACCTCGATACGATGACATCGCTGCAAATCGTCACGATGATGAACGATGAGGATCTTCGTGCCGTCCAGTCGGTCACGAAAGTGTTGCCCCAGGTTGCCACAGCAATCGACTGGGCTGCTGAGGCACTCGAGCGCGGCGGGCGCGTCTTTTACATGGGCGCAGGCACCAGCGGCCGTCTGGGCGTACTCGACGCTTCGGAGTGTCCGCCCACGTTTGGCGTGTCACCCGATCTGATTGTCGGGCTCATTGCCGGAGGCGAGACGGCGTTTATCAAGGCTGCCGAAGGTGCCGAAGACAGTGAGGAGCTTGGCGCGAGCGACCTGCGGGGGCGTGGGCTCTCGGACAAGGATCTTGTCGTTGGCCTGGCGGCAAGCGGTCGTACTCCCTATGTGGTGGGCGGCCTTGTGTACGCCAAGGCAACTGGGTGCAAGACGATCGCAATTGCCTGCAACCAAGGGTCGAAGATCGGGGAGAGCGCAGATCTTGCCATTGAACCCGTGCCCGGTCCCGAGGTACTGACCGGCTCAACGAGGCTCAAGGCGGGAACGGTTCAAAAGCTCATTCTCAACATGATTTCGACCGGTGCCATGGTCAAGATCGGCAAGGTATACCAAAACCTGATGGTCGATGTGCAGCAGACGAACGAGAAGTTGGTGGTGCGCGGCCAGAACATCGTGATGGAGGCGACCGGCTGCACGCGCGAGTGCGCTATTCAGGCGCTTGCAGATGCCGGCGGCCACGTAAAAACCGCTATTGTCTTGGTACTGCTGGACTGCGATGCCGAGCAGGCTGCGGTAGCTCTTGAGCGAGCGAGAGGCCATGTCCGTGCTGCGGTGAGTGGCCATGAGAAGAGCAATGCCGACGCCCAATAGGTGCGCGGCGTGAGCTGATATGACATCCAGACGAGATACCCAATACAAGGAGGAGTTATGACGAACAAAGAGCTGGCTCAAAAGCTGCTGGACCTTTTGGGCGGTAAAGACAACGTGCTCGCAAACGCGGCGTGCATGACGCGCCTGCGCGTGACCGTCAAAGACGCGGGCAACGTCGACACGGAGGGCATTAAGGCACTCGACGGCGTGATGGGCCTGGTCGAGGACGACACGATGCAGATCGTGCTGGGTCCGGGCAAGGTGAATAAGGTGCTCGAGGAGTTCTCCAAGCTCACCGGCCTTGCGAAAGGCGTTGCCGACGAGAGCGTGGTTGACGCTGCGGCCACAAACAAGGCCGCGCAGAAGGCCAAGTACGAGTCCAAGCCGGTTCAGGCCTTCCTCAAGAAGATTTCCAATGTCTTCGTCGCCCTGCTTCCCGGCATCATTGCGGCTGGCCTCATCAACGGTATCTGCAACGTCATTAACGTCTCGACGGCAGGCGCGCTTGCGGGCGAGTGGTGGTACCAGGGCATTCGTTCCATGGGCTGGGCCCTGTTTGCCTATCTGCCCATCTTGGTGGGCTATAACGCGGCACGTGAGTTTGGTGGCTCCGCTGCGCTGGGCGGCATCGCCGGCATGATGTGTATCGCCAACAGTGCCATGCCCCTGCTTGCGCCTGGCGCGGCCGATCCTGCCACTGCCATTCTGCTGCCGCTCACCAATGCGCAGTACAACCCCGCAGCGGGCGGCATGATCGCGGCTCTTATCGCTGGCGCATTTTTTGCCTGGATGGAGCGTAAGATTCGCAAGGTTATGCCCAACGCACTCGACACGTTCTTGTCCCCGCTGCTGGTGCTCATCATCGGCGCCTTTGCTCTGATGCTCGTCATCCAGCCGGTTGGCGCATGGCTGACGACTGCCATCTTTAGCGTTTTGACCTTTATCTTCGAGAAGCTGGGCGTCCTGGGCGGCTATATCCTGTCGGCAGGCTTCTTGCCGCTGGTTTCCGTCGGCCTGCATCAGGCGCTCACGCCGATCCACGCTATGCTCAACGATCCCGACGGCGCTACCAAGGGCATCAATTACCTGCTCCCCATCCTTATGATGGCTGGCGGCGGTCAGGTCGGTGCCGGTCTGGCGCTGTACTTTAAGACCAAGAACGCCAAGCTCAAGAAGTACGTCGCAGAGTCCATTCCCGTTGGAATCCTCGGTGTGGGCGAGCCTCTGATGTATGCCGTTACGCTGCCGCTCGTTCGTCCGTTTGTGACGGCCTGCCTGGGTGCCGGATTTGGCGGCGCGCTCGCGGCGCTGCTTCACATCGGCACGGTTTCTCAGGGCGTTTCCGGTCTGTTTGGCCTGCTGATCGTCGTTCCTGGCCAGCAGCTCGGCTACGTTGCCGCTATGCTGCTTGCCTATGCCGCCGGCTTTGTCCTGACGTGGTTCTTTGGCGTCGACGAGCAGAAGATCAACGAGTTCTTTGGCGAATAGTTTGATATCGCGAGCCGTGTTGCTCAGAGCTCGCGGCGCGCGGCAGATTTCTTGATGCTATGGTTGTGCCGGCGGGGCTAACTGCTCCGCCGGCCTTTTTTAAAGGAGCGTTGAAGCGTGAAAACGGGTATTTCGATTTATCTTTCCAGCCCTCTGCAGGATATTGAGCGGACAATTGAGCGTGGTGCCGCGGCGGGTGCGCGCTATGCGTTCACCTCGCTGCATATTCCCGAGGATGGGGGAGCGGCGTATGCCGATAAGGTCCGTCATGTGCTGTCGCTGCTTTCCGCCCGCGGCATTGCGCTCATTGCCGATGTGGGGCCTCGCACGTGCGATTTGCTCGGGCTTGAGCGCATCGAGGACCTGCGCGATCTGGGGTTGGAATACCTTCGTTTGGACTATGGCTTTAGCGCCCAGCGGGTCGCGGAGCTGTCCGGTGTATTTCGCATTGTGGTCAATGCATCGACGGTGAGTTCTGACGAAATCGCATCGTGGCGTGAGGCCGGTGCCGATGTGACTCGTTTTGCCGCCTGCCACAATTTTTACCCCAAGCCTTATACCGGTTTAGCTCTGGAGGACATTGCTCGGGTGAATCTTCGTCTTGCGGCGCTTGGATTCGAAATCATGGCTTTTGTGCCGGGTGATGCTAACGTTCGCGGGCCGGTATTCGAGGGACTGCCGACGGTCGAGGCGCAGCGCGGTCGCGCGTCAAAGGTTGCCCTCAACATGCTTGAGCTTGCACATGGCGCCGATTGCGACATTGTGTTGGTCGGCGACCCCGATCTTTCCGATGCGGGCTGGGCGCAGTTTGCTCAAGTTTCCGCCGGATACGTGGACTTGCAATGCGAGCTTGAGCCCGGTTATGCCTATGTACGTGGGCAGATTCATCACGACCGGCCCGATTCGAGCACCCTCATCTTTAGGTCTCAGGAGTCGCGTACGACGCTTAAGCCGGATTCCGTGCCGACGGATGCCGGTGCCGGCCTGTTTCGAAAGGCGGGGTCGATCGCTGTGAGCAATAGCGGCTATGGGCGCTACGAAGGCGAGCTTGAGATTGCGCGGGTCGATCTTCCCGGTGACGAGCGCATGAACGTTGCGGGTCATATCACGCCCGAGGCAATGGAGCTGCTGCCGTTCATCAAACGCGGATTCGGGGTACGGTTCGTTTAGTGTGTGACCCGTGGGCTACAATTGGCCCATCATGCGAAGGCGCCTCGTGTGGCGTGTGCCTGCGTTGGCCGATCTATATTCGGAGGATTCCCATGACCGTACTGTTTGTTGAATATCCCAAGTGCTCGACCTGTAAGAAGGCCAAGGCATGGCTGGACGAACACGGGGTAGAGTATATCGACCGCGATATCGTTTTGGACAATCCCACGGCCGATGAGCTTGCGACCTGGATTGCTCGTTCGGGGCTGCCGGTGCGGCGTTTCTTTAATTCGTCGGGTATGAAATATCGAGAGCTGGGCCTGAAGGCGCGTCTGGATGCGGGCATGACGGATCGAGAGTGCTACGAGCTGCTGGCGACCGACGGTATGCTGGTTAAGCGCCCACTGCTGGTGGGCGACGACTTTGCGATTCCCGGCTTTAGGGAATCGGCTTGGGCCGAGGCGTTGCTGTAGCGGCTGCGGAAAGTGCGACCCGGAATTCGCTTCCAGAATGGGATGCGCTTTCCCAAAGTGGCCGGTTGCGGAAAGCACGTCCCATTCTGAGCTTCGATTGTGGGACACGGTTTCCGGTTGAGGGCTCGACGGGAAAGTGGGGACCAGTTTGAGCTTGAAATCTGGGACGCACTTTCCGCCGGCGGGCCTGCCCCAGTCAGTCCGCCAGCTGTGCCCATTCGTGCGGATCGTAGACCTTTACGTGTTTGTTGGGCTTGCCGCTCCAGTACTCCTCGTCCATAAAGGGCAGATATGCCTGAACGCCGGGGCAGATAAAGGGAATCCGCTGCTGTTGCAGTCGCTCGCGCTGGCGCTGCTCCAGGTGCGCCTCGGATATGACGGTCGGCATACCGGACAACTCGACGAGGCTTGCCTGGATTCGCTTAAGGTCGGGGAGTCCCGCGTGCCATGACATCCGCATGATCAAAAAGGATGCACGGCGGTATTTTGCCTGCACCACAGTAATGGCGGGGCGCAGTGTGGGATGGATTTTGTCCCGTTCGGGCCAAAGGTCGGCAGTGATCTCGAGGCCCAGGGTCTCCCATAGGTAATCAAGCTCTTCGTCCATGGTACCTCGATATCTACGCGATCATTGATACTTCGATTGTGTTGCCTGGTGCTATCGTTTTCGCGGTAGAATCTGCCAACGGTTGACGGCTACCGCTCGCGGTGTTTTGCCCTTCGTGTACAGCGGTCGGCTTCACAGGTCCTTCACGGGTTGGACTAAATTAGGCCAATTTGACTGAATTTCAAAAAAGTCAAAATTGGGGCTTGCGTCACGGCGAGACTTCCCGTATATTTCTTTCTTGCGCAAAGGCACAGCCGAGCGCAGCGATGCAGTCATTGGGATGTCGTCTAATGGCAGGACAGCGGATTCTGGTTCCGTCAATGGGGGTTCGACTCCCTCCATCCCAGCCATTGCATTTGCTACATATGGCCCGTTCGTCTAGCGGTTTAGGACGCCGCCCTCTCAAGGCGGAGATCACCAGTTCGAATCTGGTACGGGCTACCAAAATTGAATGCCCGGGCCTCGTAAGAGACCCGGGTTTTGTGTATTGACCGATGCTTAAGGCGCGCGTTGAGTCTGCCGCCCGGATCGAGGAGTAGCCATGGATCTGCCCATCAGCTTGCAAGACATCACGTATGCCGAGAACTATCTGGCGCAGGGCGACCTGGCTACGGCGACGCCGCTGCTGGAGCGTCTGGTGGAGCTCGCCGAGGAGTATATCGACGCTGAGTGCAAGACGGAGGAGAAGCGTCAATACTTTAGCTTCGATAGCAAGTTTGAGCGCTTGGCCTATCGCCGCGTGGAGAAGGATCCGCGCGAGCTCGTGCAGGTCGAGGTGCCGTTTGACCGCCTGTACTCTGACATGGCGTTTGCCTACATTCGCCAGCAGGATTATGTGAGTGCTCGCAACGCCTTGATGCAGGCCGTGCGCTGGGACCCCATGAACTGCAACTACCGCCTGGATCTGGCCGAGCTGTTCCGCGCTCTCGAGGACAAGCAGGAATGGGCATCGCTCTCGTTCTCGGTGCTGGAGCGTGCAAGCGATGGCAAGTGCGCCGCCCGCGCTTACGCCAATCTAGGTCAGTACTTCTTGGAGCCCGAGACCGAGAACGTTTCGGCTGCCGTGGGCTGCGCGCGTCTGGCGCTGCGCCTGGCGCCCAACGATGCGCATACGACGCGCCTGCTCAACAAGATCCATACCACCTATCCGGATGCCGCCGATGAGAGCGACGACCACGTGATGGGTGAGCTCGCCCTGCAGGGCGTGCCGACCTCACCTTCGGCCGAGATCGCCATCTGCCTGATCATGTGTGCGACCGATGCTGCAAGCGACGGCGACAAGCAGGAGGCGACGCGCCTGACGGTGCGTGCTCGCGACTTGGTGGGCGAGGAGGCCTGCGCGGCGATTATCAAACTGGTGCGCGAGAGCGATGCCGAGCTCAATGCCGAGCGCAAGGCAAAGCGCGCAGGTGCCGACAAGGGAACCGATGGCGCCAAGGAGGCCGGCGATGCCCAGTAAGCGCGAGCGCAAACTCATTTCCAAGAATCGCTCGGCACATCACGAGTACTTTATCGATGAGACGTTTGAGTGCGGTATTGAGCTGAGCGGCACCGAGGTCAAGTCGATTCGCGAGCGCGCCTGTCAGATCACTGACACTTTTGCGCTGATTCGTGGCGGCGAGTGCTGGCTCGTCGGCCTGCATATCCACCCTTATAGCCATGGTGGCGTGTGGAATCGCGATCCCGACCGTCGGCGTCGTCTGCTGCTGCACCGCAAGGAGATCGACTTTCTTGACGGCAAACTTCGCAACCGTGGTTATGCGCTGGTTCCGTTGGAACTCTACTTTAATACCGACGGCCGCGTAAAGCTGCTGCTGGGTCTGGGCCGCGGCAAGAAGCTCTACGACAAGCGCGAGGACATGGCCAAGCGTGATGTCCAACGCGAGATCGACCGCGCCCTTAAGGAACGCAACCGCTAGGCACTCTGTATAAGTTGCGGTGGAATACGGACTGTTTTGCCTGTTTGAGGGGCTATTCAGTCCCTATTTCACCGCAACTGCGGGCGTCTCATCTTTCTTACTGTTCTGACACATATGTCTCAAAGGCGGTGTCCGTTATGGGTGCCGCCTTTTTTGTGGGTACATACATTCATGAGGTTCCAACCCGAGTTAGGGGAGTGATCGTTATGGACAAAACTGCGTTCTTTACCATGCCGAGCGGTCTGTACGTGGTGAGCGCTGCGGCAGACGGGTTGCGCGCCGGCTGCGTCATCAACACTGCGGTGCAGGTGACGTCCGCCCCGCCGCGTATTTCGGTTGCCGTGAACAAGGACAATGTCACCTCGGGCGTCATCGCATCGGCCAAAGCGTTCGCGCTGACCGTGATCGATCAGACCGCCGACATGCTCTACATCGGTAACTTTGGGTTCCGCACCAGCAGCGATTATGACAAGTTTGCCAAATACGAGACCCGCGAGACGGCTCTAGGCATGCCCTATGTGCCCGAGCACGCGGCGGCCCTGTTTAGCTGCCGTTTGATCGACACTGTGGATGTGGGCACGCATCTGCTGTTTATTGGCGAGGTCGAGGATGCCGAGCGCCTGAGCGACGAGACGCCGCTGACGTACGACTACTATCACAAGGTGCTAAAGGGCAAGACGCCGCCCAAAGCCTCGTCGTATCAAGGCTAGAAATGTTCTAAAAATACTTGCATTATACTATTGAGAATATATACTAATAAGTAAGTACACCAGCAGTCACGTTCGAGAGGAGAACATCATGGCTGAGGAAAAGAAGACGTATAAGTTTGTGTGCACCGTTTGCGGTTACGAGGTTGAGGTCGACACGCCCGAGCTGCCCGAGGATTACGTGTGCCCGGTGTGCGGCGTCGGTCCCGATCAGTTTGAGCTCGTCGAGGAGTAACTCGCAGGCACACGGCGAAAGCCGAACATAGCTCTGTCCAAGGGTCCCGGTCGAATTCTCGGCCGGGACCCTTTTGATTTATCTGACGGTTTAAAACGGTCTCACGTGTTACAGATTAAGACGTTATATCTGGACAGCCACGCCATCCCAATTACATTCCCGTTAGCAGCACGATGTCGAGAATCGTCACGATGGCACCGATCCCTACGAGCAGCGCGTTGAGCGGGCGCGAGTTGACGTATTTGCCCATGACACGGCGTGAGCTGGTGAGCCGTATGAGCACAAAGACCGTAATCGGCAACTGAAGCGACAGCAGCGCCTGACTCCAGATGAGACCCTCAAAAGGATTTGGGACGACCAAGCACGCCGCCACTGCGCCGACGAAACAAGCCGCCACCCCGATCGAGGAATGTCGGTCGTGGATGTCGTATTCCTCGTCGAACATGCCCGCGGTGATGGTGCCCGCCGCCATGCCCGCCGTCACACTACTCGATATGCCCGCAAACAGCAGTGCCACCGCAAAGATGGTCGAGCTTGCCGGGCCCAGAATGGGGGAGAGCGTGTCCGCTGCGACGGCGAGGTCGTCTACGACAATGCCGTGCGCAAAGAAGGTCGTTGCGGCCAGGATGACCATGGCCGAGTTGATTGCCCAGCCCACGCCCATCGAAAAGAGCGTGTCGAAGAGCTCATAGCGCAGACGCTCTTCGATAACCTGCTCGCCTTGGCCTTCGAAGTGCATGGATTGGATGACCTCGGAGTGCAGAAAAAGGTTGTGTGGCATAACGACCGCACCCAGGACACTCACGATAATCGCGGCAGAGCCAGTGGGCATACTGGGCGTGATCCAGCTTGCGGCGGCTTGCGGCCAGTCGACCTTGACCAGCGCAAGCTCGGCCAAAAACGAGAGTCCTACCACGCCGACGAAGGCGATGATCCAGCGCTCGGCACGCTTGTAGGAGTTCGTCATGAGCATCGCCATCGATACTGCCGCCACGATGACGCAGCCCGCGCGCACGGGCAGCCCAAAGAGCATTTGAAGGGCAATCGCGCCGCCCAGGACCTCGGCCATGGCGGTGGCGATGGTCGCGAGATAGGCGCTGCCGAGCACGGCGCGTCCCACGATGCGGGGGAGAAAGCGGGTCGTGGCCTCGGCGAGACAGGCGCCCGTGGCGATACCCAGGTGCGCCGCGTTGTGCTGCAGCACAATGAGCATAATCGTGGACAGCGTGACGATCCACAGCAGCGCGTAGCCAAACTGCGAGCCCGCGGCCATATTGGAGGCCCAGTTGCCCGGGTCGATAAAGCCGACGGTCACGAGTAGCCCGGGGCCGATGTGCCGGGCGACATCCAGACCTCCGTGGCCTCCGGTGCGGTGCGAGCCAAAGTGTTGTTTGAGATGGTTGAGCATGGTGCGCTCCTGCGTGCCGTTTGCCTGACGCCGCAAAGGATACCCGTTTTAGACTCAAAAGTTAACCACGACTAACAAAATTGTTGTATTTGAATGGGAAGGTGAAAGGGGATTGCCGAAATGTCTTGATCTGTAACAACTGGGGATGGAAATTGGGTCTTACTGTTACAGATTGAGATGTTTGAAGCGGTGAGCTTACAGGTCGAACTTGGGGCCCTTGTTGCCGTCCTTGAGGTCGGCGGTGTCCACTCGTAGGGTGTGCGTTACGCGATTGTTTCGAAACGGGCGGGAAACACAACGGGCCGGCGATGCACCTAGTATGCCTAGTCAACTGACTGTCTAATAGCTAGGGGAGGATCGCGATGCAGGCAGATTCCGCTCAACAGCAGGGCCTTTATCGCTCCGAATTCGACCACGATGCATGCGGCATCGGCGCGCTTGCCGATATCAACGGCGAGCGCCATCACCAGATTCTGGACGATGCGCTGTCCATTCTGGTCAACTTGGAGCACCGCGGCGGCACCGGACTCGAGAAGAACACCGGCGACGGCGCCGGAATCCTGTTCCAGGTTCCGCATCACTTTTTCCGCAAAGAGGCTCAAAAGTGCGGCCAGATTCTGCCGGCAGAGGGCGACTATGGCGTGGCCATGCTGTTCTTCCCGCAGGACGACAAGGGCGTAGAGGATGCCCGTCGCGTGTTTGAGGAGGGCTGCGCCGAGGCCGGCGTGCCGCTGCTCTTTTGGCGTGAGGTGCCCGTCGACCCGCACGACCTGGGCGAGACGGCCCGCGCCTGCATGCCTACTATCCTGCAGGCTTTCCTGGGCCGTCCGGACGACACGCTCGCCGGCGATGCCTTTGAGCGTCGCCTGTACGTGTGCCGCCGCACCATCGAAAAGAAGGCCGACGCTGAGTTCGCCCTGCGCGACAAGATCTTCTATGTGTGCTCCATGAGCTCGCGCACCATCGTGTACAAGGGCATGCTTGTTGCCACGCAGATGCGCCGCTTCTTCATCGACCTCAACGACGCCGCCGTCAAAACGGCCGTGGCACTCGTCCACTCGCGCTACTCCACCAACACTACGCCCAGCTGGGAGCGCGCACACCCCAACCGCTTTATCATCCACAACGGCGAGATCAACACCCTCAAGGGCAACGTCAACTGGATTCGCGCTCGCGAACCCAACCTGTACAGCCCCGTGCTGCAGCACGATCTTGAGCGCGTGATGCCCATCATCAACCGCGAGGGTTCCGACTCCGCGATTCTGGACAATGTGCTTGAGTTCCTGGTCATGAACGGTCGCCCGCTCACGCGTGCCGCGTCCATGTTGTTGCCCGAGCCGTGGGACCACAACGACAGCCTGAGCGAGGAACGCCGCGCCTACGACGCCTACCAGTCCATGCTCATGGAGCCCTGGGACGGCCCGGCCGCCATCGCCTTTACCGACGGTCGCACGCTGGGTGCCGCCCTCGACCGCAACGGCCTGCGCCCCGCCCGCTACTACGTGACGCGCGACGGCCGCTTTATGCTGGCGAGCGAGGTGGGCACCATCGAGGTGAGCCCCGAGAACATCCTGACGAGCGGCTGTCTGGGACCGGGCCAGATGCTCGAGGTCGATTTTGCCCGCGGCCGCGTGACCTACAACGACGAGCTGCGCGCCCGCTATGCCAAGGAAAAACCCTACCGCGACTGGATTGCCGAGGAGACGCTGACCGTTGACGCGCTCGATGAGCCCGTTGCGGCAACACCCGCCGAGGACGACGAGGTGCCTACCGCCGTGCGTATGGCCAAGCTCGGCTATCACTGGGATGATGTTGACGAGGTCGTGCGCCCCATGGCCCAGCAGGGCAAGGCACCGCTCGCTTCGATGGGTATCGATGCGCCGCTGGCCTGCCTGTCCAAGAAGACGCGTTCGTTCTTCGATTACTTCTATCAGCTGTTCGCCCAGGTCACGAATCCGCCGATCGATGCCCTGCGCGAGCATATGGTAACCTCGACCACGCTCTACCTGGGCAACCACGGTAACCTGCTCGAGGACTCCCGCACGGCCTGCCAGCTGGTGCGCCTGGAGCGCCCGTTGCTCAACGAGGAGGAGTTCGACCGCATCTGCGCCATCGACCGCGTGGGCTTTAAGACCCGTCGCTTCCGTGCCGTCTACCGCCGCGACGCCGGCGAGGGCGCGCTGCAGGCTGCGCTTAAGCAGCTTGCCGAGGACGTTGAGGCTGCGGTCCGCGACGGTGTGAACATCGTGGTGCTGAGCGATCGTGCCGCTGCGGGCGAGGTGCCCGTGCCGTCGCTGCTCGCTGTGGGCTGCGTGCACAACCACCTGATCCGCGCCGGCGTGCGTACCTTTGCCGACATCGTGGTGGAGTGCGGCGACGCCGTGTCCCCGCATGACTTTGCGGCACTGGTGGGCTACTCCGCGAGCGGCATCTATCCGTACAACGCACATGCGTGCATCCGCGATCTGGCGACACGCGGCGATTTGGACGTGACGGCCGAGCAGGGCATCGCCAACTACAACAAGGCCGCGACGGCGGGCATCGTCTCCATCATGTCCAAGATGGGCATCTCCACGGTGCAGAGCTACCATTCGGCGCAGATCTTCGAGGCCGTGGGCTTTACGCCGGAGTTCGTCAACGCGTACTTCGCCGGCACGGTGAGCCGTGTGGGCGGTATGGGTGTCGAGGACGTTGAGCGCGAGCAGAATGAGCGCTATGACGCCGCGCTCGCTATCCTTAAGAGCCCGGCTCCCAATCAGCTGCCCACGTTGGGCCTGACCAAGTGGCGCCCGCTCGGCGGCGAGGATCACCTCATCGATCCGCAGACTGTCTACTTGCTGCAGACCGCCTGCCGTGAGGACAGCTACGACACCTTTAAGGAGTACAGCGCCCGCCTGCACCGCACCGGCCGTGCCGTGCGCCTGCGCGACCTGCTGGACTTTGATGCCAGCGGCCGCACCCCGGTTTCGCTCGACGAGGTGGAGCCCGCGCTCAATATCGTCCGCCGCTTTAACACCGGCGCCATGTCGTACGGTTCCATAAGCAAAGAGGCACACGAGTGCATGGCCATTGCCATGAACCGCCTGCACGGCCGCTCCAACTCGGGCGAGGGCGGCGAGGACCCGCGCCGCGAGACCCCGCTGGCCAACGGTGACTCTAAGAACTCCGCCATCAAGCAGGTGGCAAGCGCGCGCTTTGGCGTGACGAGCCGCTACCTGTGCAGCGCCTTCGAGATTCAGATCAAGATGGCCCAGGGCGCCAAGCCCGGCGAGGGCGGACACCTGCCCGGCAAGAAGGTCTACCCCTGGATCGCCGAGGTTCGTCAGTCCACGCCCGGCATCGGCCTGATCTCGCCTCCGCCGCACCACGACATCTACTCCATCGAGGACTTGGCGGAGCTGATCTTCGATCTTAAGAACGCCAACCCCGGTGCGCGCGTGTCGGTCAAGCTGGTCAGCGAGGCCGGCGTCGGCACCATCGCCACCGGCTGTCTCTTATACACATCTCCGAGCCCACGAGACAGGCAGAAATCTCG
>ENA-OZKX01000278-OZKX01000278.1-human-gut-metagenome-genome-assembly--contig:-NODE-278-length-25403-cov-6.313240_pt1 | contig 25403 bp, 25 predicted proteins | sample MGYA00244831_ERZ653774 | MGnify/ENA primary metagenome ERZ653774 (study PRJEB26926, sample SAMN06165314) | human gut metagenome | biome: ENVO:00009003; feature: ENVO:2100002; material: ENVO:00002003...
CGGCAGCGTCAGATGTGTATAAGAGACAGGTGCAGGAGGTCGTGTTCTTCACCGATACCGTTTGGGCGGGCGACCGCGCGACGATAGGCGAAAATGTGACCGAAGCGACGTATAAAGTGCAGCCTACGGACACGTTCGTGCGCGTGGAGCTGAAAGACAAAGACGGCAACTGCGGCTGGTCGGGTATTTATCCCGTCAACAAAAAGTAAAAGGAAAAGGTCTGCTCACCAAAACGGAGCAGACCTTTTTACGTATGAATTTAAAGCGTGATTTGCATGCCGTCGTTCACGAATTTGACGGGCAGCGGAGCGAGCGTTTCCGCAAGCTGCATGACGTTCGGGATATTCCACGGCGCGTAGTGGTTGACGAGCACCTGCTTTATGGGACAGGCGGCCAAAACGGGCGCGTAATCGGTCGCCGGGAAGTGTGCGGCCTCGCAGATGACAAATTCGGTCGGCTTTTCCTTGGCGATTTTCGGAAAATCGACGTTAGGATGCTTTAAGTCGCCCGTGAACAGCACGGCTTTGCCCTCGGCTTCCACGAAAAAAGCATGGGAATCCGGGCAATGCTGCGTGGGAATGGCGGTGACTTTTAAATATCCGTCGTCGAAGATCGTGCCGTCCGTGACCTTTTTAAAGCGCAGGTCGCGCATTTCGCAGTGATTCGCTTTGAGCCATGCACGGATGGCCTCAACGCCCTCCAAGTTCGGCAGGCAGATTTCGGGGTCGGCGGTTTTAAAATACCAGCTGATAAGGTCGACGAACGAGATGAGCCCGTTTGTATGGTCGCCGTGCATATGCGTGATGAAGATGCCCTTGACGTCCTCCACCTCGATGCCGCGTGTGCGCAGGGCATCGATGGCGTTGACGCCCATATCGATGAAATAATATCGGCCGTTCGTTTCGATCAAGGTGCAGGAGCAGCGGCGATTCGCCTCCGGCACGCCGTGGCTTGCACCGAGAAAAGTGATCTGCATAGAGTTTAAATTCCTTTCTTTTCAATACTTTAAGTGCCTTCTGAGATTTTCAAGAATTTGCACTGCAAATTCTTTGGAAGACCCCCTAATTGGGTCTCCCACACTTTAACAGTCCGCTGGACTGTTAAAGCTCCCATCCTGATTTTTAGGCAGGCAAAAGAGTTTCGAACTCTTCGGAGTTCGACCAAAGGCATTGCCTTTGGATTTCACGACCGAACCATGGGTTCGGTTTGACCTTCATTTGAAAAAAGGTCGATCAAAAACTTTTGCGGCGCTTTGCTGTGTTCAGTTTAACACGTTTATGTATCGACTGCAATGTGCCGAATTCACAGATTTTCGCTTTCGTTTTTGTCTATCACAGCTTTAGGGTTTCCAGCAGACGGTTCGTTTCCCGCTCTACATGGTCGTAGTCGACGAACGGGCGGTAGATGGTTTCAATCGCGTCATGTGTGCGCTTGCAGAGCCTGAGCTCCTCCACGGCCTGCGCAGTCAAGGTTTCGGCCTCCTGCATGGCGAACGGGATGAAGTCCGAAAGCGGGCTCAAAAGGAACTCGTTTAATGTGCTGCGGGTATCGTCCGCGGCACACAGCATGGTGTCACCGATGCGCACGCACTGCGGTGCTTCCGGCGTGAGCGGATGCAGGAAAATTTCAGTTTGCGTATTCTGCACGAGCTTCATGGCTTCATTTAAGAACACCGCGCCCAAAACGCCGGGCAGGTACACGGTGTTTTCGGCATCCTGTGCTTCCCGGAAATCCGCAACGCCGGCGGGCGTGGGGCTCGTTAAAAATAGTGTGCGCGGTGTGCCTTCCTTCGGCAGTGTGAAACCCTCTTTTAAAAATGTGCGGATCATGGTAAGGTCGGCAGACCTTGCGGCTTCGCTTACGGCGGCACGGCGCAGGCTGCCTGCGGCGGAAAGGCACGCGAACGCGTTTTTGTAGTGCGCGCGGTTTTCTTCTGCAAGGACAAAAAGCTCTTCGCGGCGGCGTTTGAAGACCTCTTTGTGCAAAAACCGTCCGAGATCCAGTGTTTCGCCGTCGATCCCCGGCATGGCGGGGTCTATGGTGTGCGGCGCGGTGCCGTCCAGTAAGACGAGCCGCCGCTGCGGGATACGCACGGCGTCAAAGCTTTCGGGGTCGCTTGCGCAGCGAAATTCTTCGACGGTAAACCCGTTTGCCCGTGCGATGGCGGCGCATTTTTTCATCAATGTGCTTTTTCCTACCCCGGGGCCGCCCTTTAAAACGTAGGTGTAGTGCGGCTCACTCCACGGCGGCACGATGCCCTCAAAATGCCCGATGAATCCGCGCCCGGTGTTGGCGCCCGGAAAATACCTTCTTTTGCCGTTTGACATAGGAAACCCTCCTCATTTCTCATCGGTGAGTTATATGCGAAAAGCCGTTAAAATAGTCGCCGCGGACAAAACAAAAAGTGGAAAACCCGTGCGGAAAATGGCTTTCCCACACAAGAAAAACCGCGCTATGTCACGAATTTTTTACAATCTCGCCGCGGTGCTGCGTATTGAATTGCGCGCGCGCCTGTGGTATCATTAAAAGTATATTTGGGTAATTTTGCGGATATGTAAGAGCTGCCGAAACAGGCGGCATTTATGCGGTACCGGTATACGATGCGAAAGGGTACCGCAGAAAGGATGAATCAACATGATGAGAATCGGTTTGGACGTTGGTTCCACGACCTTAAAGTGCGTTGTTCTGAACGAGCAGAACGAGGTGCTTTTCAAAAAATATGAGCGTCATCTTTCGCGCATTGTGGAGAAATCCGTTGAGATGCTGCGCGAAGTGGCAGAGCAGTTTCCGAAAGAAAAGGTGCTTTTGAGCATTTCCGGCTCGGCCGGTATGGGCCTTGCAGAGCGCAGCGACATTCAGTTCGTGCAGGAGGTATACGCGACGCGCATTGCGGTGAACCGCCTTGTGCCGGGTACGGATGCGGTCATCGAGCTTGGCGGCGAGGACGCGAAGATTTTGTTCCTTACGGATGGCAATAACGCCTCCGGCCTTGAGGTGCGTATGAACGGCTCCTGCGCGGGCGGCACCGGCGCGTTCATCGACCAGATGGCGACGCTTTTGAACATCACCCCGGATGCGCTCAACACACTTTCGAAAGAGCATGAGAAGATCTACACCATTGCTTCCCGTTGCGGCGTGTTCGCAAAGAGCGATATTCAGCCGCTTTTAAATCAGGGCGCGCAGAAAAAAGACGTGGCGGCAAGCATTCTCTACGCCGTTGTGAACCAGACCGTTGCGGGTCTTGCGCAGGGCAGAGAAATCGCGGGCAAGGTCGTATACCTCGGCGGCCCGATGACGTTTTTAAGCGAGCTGCGCGTGGCGTTTGATAAGACGCTCGGCATTACGGGCATCTGCCCGGAAAATTCGCTGTATTTCGTCGCGTTGGGTGCAGCGTTTGCGGCGGACGGCAAAGAGACGACGCTTGCGGAGATCATCAACCGCATTGCGCATTACACGGCAAAGGAAGAATACCGCGCCTGCCCGCCGCTTTTTAAGGACAAGGCGGATTACGAAGCATTCACAAAGCGCCACCTTAACGCCGGCGTTAAGGTGCGCGACACACTGGAGGACGGCGAGCCGGTTTATATCGGCATCGATGCGGGCTCCACGACCGTTAAAGCCGTTGTGACGGATAAGGACGGCAATATTGTTTGTTCGCGCTATATGTCGAACAGCGGCAACCCTGTCCCGCTGATGCGCGAATTCCTGCTTGAAGTTTACACGCGTTTCCCGCAGGTGAAGATCTGCGCCTGCGCGGCGACCGGCTACGGCGAAGACATCATCAAAAACGCGTTTTCCGTCGATTACGGCATCGTAGAGACGATGGCGCATTTCTACGCGGCGCGCGCGTTCAACCCGAAGGTCGATTTCATCATCGACATCGGCGGTCAGGACATCAAGTGCTTCAAGGTCGAAAACGGCGTCATCGACGATATTTTCCTCAACGAGGCTTGTTCCTCCGGCTGCGGCTCGTTCCTCCAGACGTTTGCGGGTGCGCTGGGTTACTCCATTGAAGATTTTGCAAAACTCGGTCTGTTTGCGGATCGTCCGGTCGACCTCGGCTCCCGCTGCACGGTGTTCATGAACTCCTCCGTGAAGCAGGCGCAGAAGGACGGCGCAACGGTGGAGAACATCTCCGCGGGTCTTTCCATCAGCGTTGTCAAGAACGCGCTGTATAAAGTTATCCGTGCGGTCGATTCCAAAGCAATCGGCCGGGAGATCGTCGTGCAGGGCGGTACGTTCCTGAACGACGCCGTGCTGCGCGCGTTTGAGCAGGAGATCGGCCACGATGTCATCCGTCCGACCATTGCGGGCCTGATGGGCGCATACGGTGCTGCACTGTATGCACGCGAAAAAGCACAGGCTGCGGGTAAGGCGACGGAGCTTTCGACGCTTTTGAGCAAGGAAGCGCTCGAAGAATTCACCCACAGCGTAAAGGCTATCACCTGCCGCGGCTGCTCCAACAGCTGCAAGTTGACGGTGAACACTTTTTCCGGCGGACGCAAGTTCATCAGCGGCAACCGCTGTGAAAAGCCGGTGACGGGCGTGAAATCCACCGAAGCGCAGTACAACATGTTTGAAGAAAAGCGCAAGCTGCTCGCGCGCTATACATACAAAGACACGGGCAAGCCGGTCATCGGCATTCCGATGGGCCTCAACATGTACGAGCTTTTGCCGTTCTGGTATAAGTTCTTCACAACGCTCGGCTACGATGTGAAAACGTCACCGGCGTCGAACCGCCAGCTCTATTTAAAGGGTCAGCACACCATTCCGTCCGATACGGCGTGCTTTCCGGCAAAGCTGATGCACGGCCACGTGGAAGCGCTGCTTGACGAGGGCGTGGACGCGGTGTTCTACCCCTGCATGACGTATAACTTTGACGAAAACCTCGGTGACAACCACTATAATTGCCCGGTCGTCGCCTATTACCCGGAGGTCATCTCCTCCAATATCCAGAAATTAAAGGACACCGTCTTCATCGGTGATTACGTTGGCCTGCACCGCAGACACGACTTCCCCGGCAAGATGTACGAGATTTTACGCCGCCACTTCCCGAACGGTACGTTCACGAAAAAAGACGTGAAGAAAGCATCCGACGCGGCGTATGCGGAGTATGACCTCTACATGCGCGCCGTGCGTGCCATCGGCGACAAATTCCTCGCGCTCGCCGAAGAACAGCATAAGCCCGTTATCGTGCTGGCCGGTCGTCCGTATCATGTGGACCCGGAGATCAACCACGGCATTGACGGCCTTATCTGCGACTGCGGCGCGGTCGTTGTGACGGAAGACGCCGTTGCGTGCAAGGAGAAGAAATTTCCGACGAAGGTCCTCAACCAGTGGACGTATCACTCCCGTCTGTACGCGGCTGCAAAGTACGTTGTAGACCGTGCGGATAAGCGCGTGAACCTCATTCAGCTTGTCTCGTTCGGCTGCGGCGTGGACGCCATCACGACCGACGAGGTGCGCGGCATTCTGCACGACGGCGGCAAAATCTACACCCAGCTCAAGATCGACGAGATCACAAACCTCGGCGCGGTGCGTATTCGTCTCCGCAGCCTGTTTGCGGCGCTGGATTTACAGTAAGGGAGGCGCACGAATATGGCTTTTACCGATCGCGTTGAATTTACAAAGGAAATGAAAAAAGAGGGTTATACGATCCTTGCGCCGAACATGGCGCCCATCCATTTCCGTTTATTTGAAAACCTGTTTGCTTCTTACGGCTACAACGTGGAGATTCTCCAGACGCGCGGCCGTCAGATTGTGGACGAGGGTCTGAAATATGTCCACAACGATACCTGCTACCCGGCGCTGCTCACCATCGGCCAGATGATGGACGCGCTGCACAGCGGCAAATATGATCTGCATAAAACGGCGCTCATCATCACCCAGACGGGCGGCGGCTGCCGTGCTTCGAACTACATTCACCTTTTGAGAAAGGCGCTGGAAAAAGACGGCCTTTCGTATATTCCGGTCATTTCGCTCAACATGTCCGGACTCGAGAAAAACAGCGGCTTCAAGCTGACGCTGCCGATGATCCGCAAGGCGCTGGGCGTGCTTGCGTACGGCGACCTTTTGATGCTGCTGCACAACCAGACGAGACCGTATGAGAAAGAGGCGGGCGCGAGCCGGAAGCTTGTGGACGATTGGACAAAAAAGCTGACCGATATGTTCGCAAAGGAAAAGGGCTACTCCGCAAAGGAGATGGAGACGATCCTGCCGCAGATTGCGGAGGATTTTGCGAACGTGCCCGTGACCGGCGAAAAGAAAGTGCGCGTTGGTGTTGTCGGCGAAATTTACGTCAAGTATTCGCCCATCGGCAACAACGATCTGGAAGAGTTCCTGTTCAGCCAGAACTGCGAAACGATGGTGCCGGGTCTGCTTGGCTTCATGCTGTTTAAAGTCGATAACCGCATGGAAGATATTAAGCTTTTCGGCGGCAGCAAGGCGAAGTTTGAGGTTGTGAAGATCCTCTTTGACTACCTCGTCGGCATCGAAAGCCACGTTATCCGCGCCGTGGAGCACGCGAACACCGTTTCTAACCGCTTCACTGTGCCGTCCTCGTATGCGCACCTCAAAAAGCTCATCACAGGCGTCATCGGCTACGGCTGCAAGATGGGCGAGGGCTGGCTCTTGACCGCGGAAATGATGGAGCTTATTGAAAGCGGCTACCCGAATATCATCTGTGCACAGCCGTTCGGCTGCCTGCCGAACCACATCGTCGGCAAGGGCATGATCCGCAGCCTGAAAAACCTGTACCCGAAATCGAATATTGTGCCGATTGATTACGATCCGGGCGCGACGAAGGTCAACCAGGAGAACCGTATCAAGCTGATGCTGGCGGTTGCAAAGGAAAACATGGAGCAGGCCGAAAAAGAGAACGCTCCGAAAGCGGAAGAATAAGATAAGCTGAAAAACGCCTGTCCTTTTTGCGAGGATAGGCGTTTCCCGAAGGGCGGCATTGCCGTCCTTTTTCTCTATTTTCTCAAAACCGGCAGTTTCTCAAGCAGTGGAAGCAAAACCTGCAGCAAAAGCCCGGTGCAGATGCCGCACACGACGGAGTAAACCGCGAGCATGGGCACGTAGCCCAGCGCGCCGAAGCCTGTCATCCATAGCGCGACGAGCAGCTGCGCAAGGTTGTGCCCGAACGCGCCGCAGACGCCGATGAGGACCGGCGTGAATTTCGTTTTTTTCCACAGTATGCCCATAATGAGCGTGCTCAAAAGCCCGCCGCAAAGGCTCATCAGTCCGGCGGAGACGCCGCGCGTTAAAAATGCGAACAGGCCCTTAACGGCGGCAATGAACAGCGCCGCGGGCAGGTCGATCGCGCCAGCGGCGAACATGGTGACGAGGTTTGAAAGTCCTGCTTTTGCGCCCGGCGGCATACCCGGCAGCGGGGGCAGGAGGTTTTCGAGGATGCCCAGCACGAGCGCCAGCGCACCTAATAATCCAATGAGCGCGATGCGCTCCGTTTTTTTCTTCATGGATGTCCTTTCGGTCTTGAGAAAGGACGGGGCTGGTTCTTTAAAAGCCCTCTGGGCTTTTTGGGAGACCCCTTAATAGGGTCTCCCACGGTTGGACAGTCCACTGGACTGTCCAACCTCCCGTCCTGATTTTTGGGTAGGCAAAAGGGTTTCGAGCTCTGCGGAGCTCGACCAAGGGCTTTGCCCTTGGATTCCACCAATTTTTTGAAAAAAGTTGGATCAAAAACTTTATTTGTCCCGTTTCACGTTACAACAGTGTGAGCTGTTCCACTTCCACGGGGATCAAATGGATGATCTCTAAGCCTTCTTTTTTCGCCTTTCTTACGGTATAGGCGGTGCCGCCGCGTTTGGCGGCGGGGTCACGCAGATAGCAGACGCAATAGCCGCTCCTTGCTACCATGGCATCGTCGCGCCGCAGCATGCAGTCCGGCGTATAGCGCTCAAAAAGGAATTCCTTGGTGTCGGCCTGCTTTAAAATTTCATTATAGCGGCGCTTTTCCGCATACGGCCAGCGGTCGCTTTGACCTTTGCACGGCAAAACAAGGTGCAGCCGCACGGGCAGTGTTTCACGTGCTTTCAAAACGGCCTCTGCCGCCATGGTGTCAAATCCTCTTGCGCCGCCGGTGTAAAACTCCGTCACGCCTTTTTCTGCATATAATCTTTGAATTTCGGAGAGCAGCGCCGCGAGGAGCGGTTCCCGGTCTTCGGGCGGAATTTCTCGGTGTCCTGTAAAGCAGCAGGCATTTTTCCGCATGGCACAGCCTCCTTTTCGTTTGATACTCATAGTTTACAGCTTTTTCATATCGCTGTAAAGATGTACGGTGGACTTTAAAACCAATCTGTGCTAAAATTATTCCGAAACTCAAACGGAAGGAATTTCGTCTTTATGAAAGCAAACGTAAAGCGCCCGGCGCGTTTTTCTTTTAAAACGATTACGGAAAAGAAAGCGAAACATCTGACGCTGATTTTTGTTGCAGTTTTGTTTTTGGTGATCGTCGTCTTAGCGCTGTTTCCGTTTTTGGACCGCGAAGAAGAACGGTACGAGGTGACAACCTACGCCATGGGCAGCTACGTGCAGCAAACCGTTTACGGCGAGAACCGCGAGGACGCGGCCGTGAAAGCGGCGGACGCGGTGGAAGCGCTGGAGCAGAAAATCTCCTGGCGTGTGGCGAACAGCGATATTCAAAAGCTGAATAACAACGCGGGCAAGGACTGGGTGACGCTGAGTGATGAAACGCTGAACGTTTTAACGCAGGCGCAGTCGGTTTCGGAAAAAAGCGGCGGCGCATTCGATGTGACCATTGCGCCGATCTCGCGCTTATGGGACTTTGATGACGAATTGAACGAAGTGCCGGACAGTGACCTCATCACATCCTTACTGCCGTATGTGAATTACTCTTTGCTGCGCATAGACGAAACGGAGCAGACGGCATCTTTGAAAAATCTCGGAATGGCGGTGGACCTCGGTTCGGTCGGCAAAGGTGCGGCGTGTGACGCGGCAGTCAGAGCCTACGAAGAAGCGGGCGCAAAAGCGGCTATCATCGCGGTCGGCGGCAGCGTGGGCGTATACGGCGAAAAAAGCTCCGGCAAGCCGTGGAGCGTGGCGGTGCGCGACCCGAACGGTGACGGCTCTCTCGGTTCGGTAACGCTGGCGGAGGGTTTTGTCTCCACCTCCGGCAGCTACGAAAAATACTTTGAGCAGGACGGCGTTTTATACCACCATCTGCTCGATCCGAAAACGGGCTACCCGGCAGAAAGCGGCCTTGTTTCCGTGACGGTCGTCGCGAAAAGCGGCGTGCTTTCCGATGCGCTTTCCACAGCGTGCTTTGTGCTCGGCAGAGAAGACGGCATGAAGCTGCTGGAAGAATTCGATGCCGAAGGTATTTTCATCAATTCGGACAACAACATCACGGTGACGGACGGACTGAAAGACCGCTTTACACTTACAAGCCGCGACTACACGCTTGTTTCCTGAAAGAGGGGCTGCGATGGAAAAGCGAAAATTTTCATGGAAAGAAGCGCTCCTGCTCGTTTTGGTGCTCGCTGTGGCGGCAGGCGCGTATCTCTATGCCAAAACGCGCCCGAAGGGGGCAGAGGCCGTCATTGAGCAGGATGGCGAAGTGTACCGCCGCGTTGTGCTGGCCGATTTAAAGGAGCCGTTAACGCTGGAAGTGAACGGCGCGGTGATTGAGCTTGATAAAGACGGCGCACATTTCGTTTCGAGCCCGTGCCCGGACAAAATTTGTGTGAATAAGGGGATTATCAAGCGTGCGGGAGAATCTGCCGTGTGCCTGCCGCAGCGCGTGAGTGTGCGCATAGAGGGCGGAGACAGCGAGATAGACTCCGTAACGGGATAAAAGAATATGACCATAGAAAAAGAGACGCACCAAAAGGTACGCCTCTTTTTCTGAAGGGATAAAAAATGAAAAATATAAAAGGTAAGGTAAACTCAAATTGAATGTGCAAAGGCTTACTTCTTTGCGGGCGGCTTGATCTTGCCGATGGCCGTAATGATGATCTCCGCAACCTCGTCAATATCGAATTCGGAAGAATCGATGGTGAGGTGATAATTCGAGAGATCGTCCCAGCGCTTATTCGAGTAGAAGTTGTAGTAATTCGCTCTTTGCTTATCGCGTTTTGTGATAAAATCGGAGACCTTCTTCTCATCGCACAGACCTTTGCTCAAAATGCGCTTGATGCGCGCTTCCTTGTTGGCGTGGATGAATACGCGGAACACGTTGTCGTACTCGCGCAGGATGTAGTCGCCGCAGCGTCCGATGATGACGCACGGGCCTTTATCCGCAGCCGACTTGATGATGTCGCTTTGAAGAATGAACAGCTTATCGTTGATGGGCATATCGTTGATGCCGGTGATACGGCTTCCGAAGGTGTAGTTTCCCATCACCATGGAATACAAAAGGCTGTTGCCTGCTTTTTCGTCCGCCTTTTCAAAGACTTCCTCGCTCAGCCCGCTCTTTTTTGCCGCCATGGCGATCAGCTGCTTGTCGAGAAGGGGGACATTCAATTTTTCCGCCAGGCGCTCGCCGACCTCGTGGCCGCCGCTTCCGTACTGACGCGCAATGGTAATAATCGGTAACATAGACTCGCCTCCTCGGGTTTCTCAACATAAAGTGTACAAAACACCCGTTCCGCCCATCTCTATGCGATAAAACCGGAAAGGGGATTGTAAAAACACTCTAAAATGAGAGAAAATACTTGAATTATTTGTATGTATTTTCTATAAAATATCTTACTCCACTTTTCCCGAAATGTCAACAGGCAATAGAAAAATTTCTTCGTGAAAGAAATAAATCGTGGAAATACTTGAAAACAGGGCCGGATATTTATATAATTTCCACATGGAATAAAAGCGGGAAGGCGCATACGGCATGGCAGTTTTCATTCGGCATTCACCGCTTTTTCACAAAAGTGCGTTATGATACAGGTAAACGGAGCGGAACAGTTAAAAGGAGGCCTTGTCATGTACAGAATTTTAGTCGTGGACGATGAAGCGAAAATTCGCCTGCTCATCCGCAAATACGCGGAGTTTGAGGGGCACGAGGTGACGGAAGCGGAAAACGGCATGGAGGCGGTGCGCCTGTTCCGCAAAACGCCCGATGCGTTCGATATTGTCATCATGGATGTGATGATGCCGGAGCTTGACGGTTTTTCGGCCGTGGCGGAGATTAAGAAGATTGCATCGCCGGCCGTCATCATGCTTTCCGCACGCGGCGAGGAGTATGATAAGATCCACGGCTTTGAACTCGGCGTGGACGATTATGTCGTGAAGCCGTTCTCTCCGAAAGAGCTGATGATGCGCGTTGCCGCTGTGATGAGCCGTGTGCAGCGCACCGCAATACCGAAGCACGAGTTGTTCCGGGCGGAGGGCCTGACAATCGATTTTACCGGACGGATCGTCACGGTGGACGGCGTGCGTGCCGATTTGTCCCCGAAGGAATACGATCTGCTGTTTTACATGGTGAACAACCGAAACATCGCCCTCACACGCGAAATGCTTATCACAAATGTTTGGGGGTATGATTTCTACGGTGATGACCGCACGCTGGATACGCACATCAAGCTGCTGCGCCGCAGCCTCGGCCCGTACAGTAAATTCATTGTGACACTGCGCGGCGTGGGCTATCGCTTTGAAACGCACGGCGCATAAGGACGGCGGGACTATGGGCGAACAGACAGTAAAGAAGCATAAATTCAAAAAATGGCGCAAGCCGGGCATACGCATGCAGGTCATGCTGGGGTTCGTGCTGTTTACGGCGGTCATTGTGACGCTGCTGTGGACATTTCAGATCACACTGCTCAACACATTTTATAAAGCCATCAAGGTCAATGAGGTGCGCAGCGTGGCGAACCGTGTGGTGGCGATGCTGGACGAAAGTGCCTCCGCGAGCGATTATTTTGAAGTGACGCGCTCGACGAATATTTCTATCCTTATTTCCAACAGCGACGGCTCAAATGTGTCGTTTTCCCCGGCGGCGCGCGGCGGCGTGCTGGAGCGCTTTGATTACCTCGATTGCAAGCAGCTTTTCACCGAGGTGAAAGCGGCGGGCGGCAGCGTGATGGACGACAACATCACAGACCCGACGAGCACCATAGAACGGCAGGACCGCACGATCATTTACGCGCAGACGGTCACGCTTTCGAGCGGGAACGAGTATCTTGTGCTGCTGTCCTGCGACGTGATCCCGGTTGATTCCACGGTGGAAACGCTGAAAATACAATTGTGGTGTCTGACGGGCGTAATGATCCTGCTTTCGTTCGGGCTGGCACTGTTTATCTCTTCGCGTCTTTCAAAGCCCTTGGAACAGATGAACGAATCTGCAAAGCAGCTGGGCGAGGGAAAATATGACATCCGTTTCCCGGAACAGGGCGCAAGAGAGGTGGCGGAGCTTGCCGCGACACTGAACTATGCCGCGGCGGAGCTGAGCAAGGTTGAAGATCTGCGCCGCGAGCTGATCGCCAATGTTTCGCACGATCTGCGCACGCCGCTGACGATGATCTCCGGCTATGCCGAGGTGATGCGCGACATTCCGGGCGAAAACACGCCGGAAAACGTGCAGATCGTCATCGACGAAGCGAACCGCCTGACAGGCATCGTCAACGACCTTTTAGATCTCTCTAAATTACAGGCGGGCGCATTGACGCTGACGGTTTCCGAATTCAATTTGACGGAGGATATCCGCAATACGCTGCACCGCTACGACAAATTGGCGGATTTCAGCTTCCCGTTCACGTATGACCGCACGGTGTATGTCTGCGCCGATCAGCTGAAAATTTCGCAGGTGCTGTATAACCTTGTGAACAACGCCATCAACTATTCGGGCGGGAACAAGACCGTGTATATCGACCAGACCGTGACAGAAAGCACCGTGCGCGTATCTATTCGCGATACGGGCGAGGGTATACCGGCGGATAAATTGCAGTACATCTGGGATCGCTACTATAAGGTCGATAAGGAGCACAAACGCGCACAGGTCGGCACGGGATTGGGGCTTTCCATCGTGAAGAAAATTCTGGACCTGCACGGCGGGCGGTACGGCGTCGCGAGCGTGGAGGGTAAAGGCAGCACATTCTGGTTTGAACTGCCGGTGCTACGTACGGAATCTTTGATTCTGCCGGAACCGCTGAAATTGCCGGAACAAAAAGCTGACGCGGAACGGGGCGAATAAAGTTTTCGTCGGCCTTTTTCAAAAGGCTGCGGAAACCCGGTCAATGGGTTTCCCAAACGGCGTTACGAAACGTCGTCAGAAAGATGTTCACAGTCGGCTGAATTAAACTGAAAACAGCAAGCGTAAACGAACTAAAAGCGTACCCGAAGGTGATTTGGGCGCGCTTTTTTCGCACAGAGAACGAAACACGAAATTCGTATTTGTGAAAGATGTATCAAACTCAAAAGAGGCCCGCGCGGCTTTTGTTTTACTTTCTGAAAAAGCCGTAAATTCCGATATTTTCATATAGAAAAATCGCGAAAATGCTTGATAAAAAGATATCGATATGATAGAATTTATTAGGCTGAGTATGTACCCCGTGAGTGGGGAAAGGGGAAAACTGTGTTTCGCCCCCTTTGTTTTCATGTAACTCAGAAGATCCCGCCCGCGGAGGAACATTGTGCTCCCCATCGGGCACAGCACAGGAAGGGAAGTGATCCGGGACAATGAAAAGCAAAATCACCGTGATTGGTGCCGGTAGCGTAGGCGCAACCATTGCATATACGCTTTCCAATGAAGACATCGCAACGGAGATTGTCCTGATCGACATCAACAAGCAAAAGGCAGAGGGCGAAGTGATGGATATCATTCAGGGCACCTGCTTCCGCGACCCGATTTCCATTAAATCGGGAGATTACGAGGATGCAAAGGACTCCAACATCGTCATCATTACGTCCGGCGTGGCCAGAAAACCCGGTCAGTCGCGCCTTGAATTGACGCAGACGAATGTCGACATCATCAAAAGCATTGCACCGAACATCGCAAAGGCCGCACCGAACGCGCTGTACATCATCGTCAGCAATCCGGTGGACATCATCACCTACGTGTTCATGAAAATCTCCGGCATCCCGGAAAACCAGATCATCGGCTCCGGTACCGCGCTGGATACCGCGCGTCTGCGTTTCGGACTTGCCAGCCACTTTAACATTGCGCAGAAGAACATTCATGCCTATGTTTTCGGTGAACACGGTGACTCTTCCTTTATCCCGTGGTCGTGCGCAGAGGTTTCCGGCGCGAAACTGGACGACTATGTGGAGCTGATGCATGCCCTGCCCGTGGACAAGGACGCCATGGCGGAGTATGTACATAAATCCGGCGGCGAGATCATCAAGAACAAGGGCGCCACGTTCTACGCGGTCACGGTTTCCGTGTGCAGATTGTGCAACATGCTGCTTTCCGCATACAATTCCATCGTGACCGTTTCCACCATGATGCACGGTGAATACGGGTTAGAGGACGTGTGCATCAGCACACTCGCCATTGTGGGCCCGAACGGCGTGCAGGGCAAGCTGCCTGTGAAGCTGACGGAGGACGAAATGCAAAAACTCCACGCTTCCGCAGACAAGCTGAAAGAAACCATCGGTCAAATTTATTTTGAAGCATAACCCAAAATCAATTTATAGAAAGGATGACAGGAGTAGCTATGAAGTACAGCTATTATCCGGGATGTACCTTGAGAACGAAGGCAAAGGATCTTGATGCCTATGCCAGAGCTTCCGCAAAGGCGCTCGGATTTGAATTGGAAGAAATCGAAAACTGGCAGTGCTGCGGCGGTGTCTACCCGCTCGGGTCCGACGAGATCGCAACAAAACTTTCCTCCGTCCGCGCTTTGAACGAAGCGAAGGAAAAGGGCCAGGACCTCGTGACGCTTTGCTCCGCATGTCATCATGTCATCAAAAGAGTCAACGACGACATGAGAAACGTGGAGGACATCCGCACGAGAGCCAACAACTACATGCAGCTTGACGAGCCCTATGCCGGCGAGACGAATGTGCTGCATTACCTTGAAGTTCTGCGCGACCGCGTGGGCTTTGACGAACTGAAGAAAAAGGTCGTCAACCCGTTAAAGGGCAGAAAGATCGGCGCATATTACGGCTGCCTGCTGCTCAGACCGAGCACCGTGCTGGCCTTTGACGATCCGGAGAACCCGCAGATCATTGAAGACTTCATTCGTGCCATCGGCGCAGAGCCGGTCGTATATCCGTACCGCAACGAGTGCTGCGGCGGCTATATCTCCCTTAAAGAAAAAGAAATGAGCGGCCGTATGAGCTGCAATATCGTAGACAGCGCAGCCGGTGCAGGCGCGGAAATGCTCATCACGGCATGTCCGCTCTGCATGTATAATCTCAACAAGAGCGGCAGCGGCAAGATCCCGGTGTATTACTTCACCGAGCTTCTCGCAGAGGCCCTCGGCGTGAAAGAGGAGGCGTTAAAGTGAGCATCAGCAAACAGGCGGAGCAGATCCGCGAGATCAGCGGCGTCAATCCCTACAAGTGCATGAAGTGCGGCAAATGTTCCGCATCCTGCCCGTCGTTCAACGAAATGGACATTAAGCCTCACCAGTTCGTTTCCTATGTGCTGAATGACGACATTGAGTCCCTTGTGAATTCCAAGTCCCTTTGGAAGTGCCTTTCCTGCTTTGCCTGCATTGAGCGCTGCCCGAGAGACGTTAAGCCCGGCAAGCTTATCGATGCGGCAAGACAGCTTGTCGTGCGCCAGCGCGGTGAAGCATACCTTACGCCGGACGAGATCCCGGAGCTTTTGGATCCGGATCTGCCCCAGCAGCTCCTTGTGAGCGCGTTCAGAAGATACAGGAGGTGATAGCGTGCAGAGAATAGGTGTATTTGTGTGCCATTGCGGCAGCAACATCGCAGCTACGGTAGATGTAAAGAAAGTCGTAGAAATGGTCAGTCATGAACCGGGTGTCGTGCACGCGGAAGATTATCAGTACATGTGCTCCGAGGTCGGCCAAGCGAAGATCATCGAAGCCATCCGCGAAAAACACCTGACCGGTCTTGTGGTTTGTTCCTGCTCCCCGCGTATGCACGAGACGACTTTCCGCAAAACGGCGGAAAGAGCCGGCCTCAACCCGTACATGGTCGAGATTGCAAACATCCGTGAGCACTGCTCCTGGATCCACAAGAACATGGAAGAAGCGACCGAAAAGGCCGTCATCCTTGCCAGAGCGGCTATCGCAAAGGTTAATCTTGACGCGCCGCTGTTCCCGGGCGAAAGCCGCGTAACAAAGCGCGCGCTCGTCATCGGCGGCGGTATTGCAGGCATTCAGACTGCGCTCGACATTGCAGACGCAGGCTATGAAGTCGATATTGTTGAGAAGACCCCCAGCATCGGCGGCCGTATGAGCCAGCTCGATAAGACGTTCCCGACGCTCGACTGCTCCGCATGTATTTTGACCCCGAAAATGGTGGAGGCTTCCGCAAACGAGAAGATCCATCTGTATACATACAGCGAAGTGGAGAAGGTCTCCGGCTTCGTGGGCGATTTCACCGTGGACATCCGCAAGAAGGCGCGCAGCGTCGATATGTCTAAGTGCACCGGCTGCGGCGTCTGCCAGGAGAAATGTCCTTCCAGAAAGACCCCGAGCGAATTCAACCGCGGCTTGAACACGAGAAGCGCTATTTATACCCCATTCGCACAGGCAATCCCGAACGTTCCGGTCATCGACCGTGAAGCTTGCATCAAGTTCAAGACCGGCAAGTGCGGCCTGTGCCAGAAGGTCTGCCAGGCGGGCGCCATCGATTACGAGCAGAAGGATGAAATCGTCACCGAGAAGTACGGCGCTATCGTCGTCGCTACCGGCTTCGATACCATCAAGCTCGATAAGTACGACGAGTACGCATACAGCCAGAGCAAGGATGTCATCACGTCCCTCGAGCTCGAGCGCATCATGAACGCGGCAGGCCCCACGAAGGGTCACCTCGAGCGCCTCTCCGACGGCAAGCCGCCGAAGAATATGGTGTTCATCCAGTGCGTCGGCAGCCGCTGCTCCGACAGCCGCGGCAAGAGCTACTGCTCCAAGATTTGCTGCATGTACACGGCAAAGCACGCCATGTTGATCCGTGATAAATACCCGGACGTCAACGTAACGGTGTTCTACATCGACGTGCGTACCCCCGGTAAGAACTTCGATGAGTTCTACCGCCGCGCCGTGGAAGATTACGGCGTAAACTACATCAAGGGTCAGGTCGGCAAGGTCATGCCGCAGCCGAACGGCCAGCTGCTTGTGCAGGGCGTTGACCTGCTCGACAACAAGCAGATCCTGATGGAAGCGGATATGGTTGTCCTCGCAACGGCGATTGAGCCGAACGCGGACGTGCGCCGCATTGCGACCATGCTGACCGCCAGCATCGATACCAACAACTTCCTCACCGAGGCTCACGCAAAGCTGCGCCCGGTCGAGTCCCCGACGGCGGGCGTATTCCTCTCCGGCGTATGCCAGGGCCCGAAGGATATTCCGGAAACGGTCGCGCAGGCAGGCGCGGCGGCTGTTAAGGCCATCGGTCTGCTCGCGAAGGATAAGCTGATGACGAACCCGTGCACCGCTAAGAGCGACGAGCTGCTCTGCAACGGCTGCTCGCAGTGCGCAAACGTCTGCCCCTACGGCGCAATCAGCTATGAGACAAAGCTCATCAACGACCACGGCATCCGTGAAGATCGCCGCGTAGCCGTTGTCAACAGTGCGCTGTGCCAGGGCTGCGGTGCCTGCACCGTTACCTGCCCGTCCGGCGCAATGGATCTGCAGGGCTTTGCAAACAGACAGATTCTTGCGGAGGTGGATGCAATATGTCGATAACAGCAAACGAAGAGTTCAAGCCGAAGATCGTTGCGTTCTGCTGCAACTGGTGCAGCTACGCCGGCGCAGACCTTGCAGGCAGCAGCCGCTTGGTTTATCCGGCAGACGTTAAGATCATCCGCGTGCCGTGCTCCTGCCGTGTGAACCCCATGTTCATCCTGCGTGCTTTTGAAAAGGGCGCAGACGGCGTTATCCTGTGCGGCTGCCACCCGGGCGACTGCCATTACAGCACCGGCAACTACTATGCCAGAAGAAGAATGGCGCTTCTGTTCTCTATGCTCGATTACATCGGTGTGGAGCACGGACGCACCCGCGTGGAATGGGTCTCCGCAGCAGAGGGCGTAAAGTTCTCCCAGACCATGAATGAGTTTGTGGCGAAGATTACTTCGCTCGGCAAGAACGTCAGACTGGAGGATTTGAGATGCAGGAAATGATCAACCGCGCAAAAGAGCTGCTCAGCGACGGCACCGTAAATCGTGTGCTCGGCTGGCGCCGTGGCGATATGTCTTACAACCCGGAGCCGTCTTACTTTGAGACGGCGGAGGATCTGGACGCAAACTTCGTCTACAACGGCTTCTGCGGCGCGAACCTCAGTAAATATATGATCGAGGGCTCGAAGCTTGAGGGCAAGACGCTTGTCTTCCTGAAGCCCTGCGATTCTTACAGCTTCAACCAGCTCATAGCAGAGCACCGCGTAGACCGTGACAAGGCTTACATTATCGGTGTCGGCTGCATGGGCAAGCTCAGCTTCGAGAAGATCAAGGAGCAGGGCGTTAAGGGCATCACGAACATCACGATCGACGATGCAAACGAGAACATCACCGTGGAGACGCTCTACGGCGAAAAGACGCTCGCCTATAAGGACTGCATGCTGGAGCGCTGCCATGTCTGCAAGGGCAAGGAGCACCAGATTTTCGACGAGACCATCGGCGAGAGCCGCGACACAAAGGACGCAGACCGCTTTGCAGAAGTCGAGAAGATCGAAGCCATGAGCCCGGAAGAAAAGTTCGCTTTCTTCCAGAATGAGCTCAGCCGCTGCATCCGCTGCAACGCCTGCCGCAATGTGTGCCCGGCGTGCAGCTGCCGCAAGTGCGTCTTCGACAGCACGAAGTTCGACAGCGCACAGAAGGCGAACGTGGACTCCTTTGAGGAGAAAATGTTCCACATCATCCGTGCATTCCACGTTGCCGGCCGCTGCACAGACTGCGGCGAGTGCAGCCGCGTATGTCCGCAGGGCATTCCGCTGCATCTCTTCAACCGCAAGTTCATCAAGGATATCGACGAATTTTACGGTGAGTTCCAGGCCGGTGCCGATCCGGAGGCAAAGAGCCCGCTGACGAGCTTTACCTTCAACGACGTAGAGCCGGGCGTTACCGGGGGAAGGAGATAAGCCATGTTCAAGATTGCAAAAAGTAAGCTGCCCGAGCTGCTAAAAGCGATCGCGGCACAGCAGGAGCTGTTCCTGCCGGTGAACAACAACGGTCAGGTCAACTTCGCCGCGTGGTTTGAAGGCTGCAATGCAGACATTGAAACACTTAAGACGGTGAAATCTCCGAAGGACATGTTTTTCCCGCAGAGCGAAACGCTTTACACGGTCAAAAAAGGACAGCACAAGCTCTCCGTTGAGCCGCAGACGCTTGCAGATCAGAACTTTGTCGCGTTCGGCATGAAGGCCTGCGACATTCAGGGCATTAAGGTCCTCGATAAGGTCTTCCTCGCTGAGCCGGTCGATACGTTCTACCGCGCAAGACGCGAGCACGGCACCATCGTGGCGCTTGCTTGCCACGAGCCGGAAGAATCCTGCTTCTGTAAGGTTTTCGGCGTTGACTGCGCTGAGCCGGACGCCGATGTCGTCATGTGGAACGCGAACGACACGCTCTACTGGAAAGCTGTAACAGACAAGGGCACCGCCCTCACCGAAGCGCTCTCCGGCGTGCTCGAAAATGCCGACGCAGCGGACGAAAAGGCCGTGGAGACCGAACAGGAGAACATCCGCGCAATCGTAGAGAAGCTGCCGTACACGAACCTCTCTCTCGAGGGTTGGAACGGCAACGTCACCGAAGAAAAATTCAACTCCCCCGTTTGGGAGAAGCTTTATAAGCCGTGCCTTGCGTGCGGCACCTGCACCTTTGTGTGCCCCACCTGCCAGTGCTATGATATCAAGGACTACGACACGGGCCACGGCATTCAGCGTTATCGCTGCTGGGACTCCTGCATGTACTCCGACTTTACGATGATGGCGCACGGCAACAACAGAACGAGCCAGATGCAGCGCTTCCGTCAGCGCTTCATGCATAAGCTCGTGTACTTCCCGGCGAACAACGACGGCATGTATTCCTGCGTAGGCTGCGGCCGCTGCGTGGAAAAGTGCCCGTCCTCGCTCAATATCGTGAAGGTCATCAAGGCGTTTGAAAAGGAGGCTGCAAACCATGAGTGATACCTGTCATTGCCATGATAACTATGTAAAAGACGTTCTGATCCCGCAGGTCGGCATCATCACGGACATCCGTGAGGAGACCCCGGACGTCAAGACGTTCCGCGTCAATGCGCCGGAGGGCGGCAAGCTCTTCGAGCATATGCCCGGTCAGTGCGCTATGCTGTGCGCACCGGGCGTCAGCGAGGGTATGTTCTCCATCACCTCTTCGCCGACGAACAAAGAATACCAGGAATTCAGCATCAAGAAGTGCGGTCAGCTTACAGACTACCTGCACAGCCTTGAGGTGGGCGATGAGATTACCGTGCGCGGCCCGTACGGCAACCACTTCCCGGTAGAAGACAAATTAAAGGGCAAGAACCTGCTCTTTATCGCCGGCGGCATCGGTCTTGCACCGTTGCGCTCTGTCATCAACTACGTGCTCGACAACCGCAGTGATTACGGCACCGTAGATATTCTGTACGGTTCCCGTTCCAAGGACGACCTTGTACAGCTGAAGGAAATTCAGGACGTATGGATGAAGGCGGAAGGCGTGAACGTATATCTCACGATCGACCGCGAGCAGGAGGGCTGGGACGGCCACGTCGGCTTTGTTCCGGCATACCTCAAGGAGCTCGGCTTCGATACAAACAAAACGGCGCTGCTTTGCGGACCTCCGATCATGATCAAATTCTGCTTAGCATCGCTGATTGAAATGGGCTTCTCGAAAGAACAGGTCTACACCACGCTGGAGCTGCGCATGAAGTGCGGCATCGGCAAGTGCGGCCGCTGCAACATCGGTTCCAAGTACGTCTGCAAGGACGGCCCGGTGTTCCGCTGCGACGAGATCGACGAGCTGCCGAACGAGTATTAAGAAAGGGGTTGGCGTAACATGGAAAATATGGTAAATGTATATTTTTTCGGTAAGAAGTACAGCGTCCCCGCAGACCTCACGATTATGACCGCTATGGAGTATGCCGGTTATACGCTGAAAAGAGGCTGCGGCTGCCGTCACGGTTTCTGCGGCGCCTGCGCAACTATCTACCGCATTAAGGGTGTGAACGAGCTGAAGACCTGCCTTGCCTGCCAGACACAGGTGCAGGAGGGCATGTATGTTGCAAGCATTCCGTTCTTCCCCACAGACAAGCGTACTTATGACATCAACGAGATCAAGCCGAACCAGCAGATCATGATGGAGCTTTATCCGGAAATTTACAGCTGCATCGGCTGCAACGCCTGCACAAAGGCCTGCACGCAGAACCTGAACGTTATGCAGTACATTGCATACGCACAGCGCGGCGAGCTTGAAAAGTGCGCAGAAGAGTCCTTCGACTGCGTAAGCTGCGGCTGCTGCACCGTCAGATGTCCCGCGGGCATCTCTCACCCGATGGTCGGCCTGCTGGCAAGACGTCTCACTGGCAAGTACATCGAGCCGGAGAGCAAGCACCTGACAAAGCGTGTTGAAGAGATCCACGAGGGTGCATACGACGAGCTGATTGAGCAGATCATGCAGAAGCCGATCACCGAGATGCAGGAGCTCTATAACAACAGAGAGATCGAGAAATAAGGAGGGTATAGCCATGTTTACACCGGAAATGCTTGCCTCTATCAAAAAAGTAGAGGCAACCAGACAGGAACGCCTGGGCATGGAACCCAGACGTATGACCGCAGAAGAAAAGGATGCCCTTCTGAAGGCGTACCATCCTGATTACAGAGAAGACGGCTTCGATACCATTAAGATCGGCCCGAACAAGGGTGAGAAGGTACCGAAGGAGCTTGGTCACCTGCTGCACTCCAACAGCCGTTTGCTTCACCACCCGATCGATCTGACGAAGATCGATTACGACACTGACGTGCTCATCATCGGCGGCGGCGGCGCAGGTGCTTCCGCAGCTATTGAGGCGGACAACGCAGGTGCGAAGGTCATGATCGTGACAAAGCTGCGCATCGGTGATGCGAACACGATGATGGCAGAAGGCGGCATTCAGGCTGCCGATAAAGAGAACGATTCCCCGGTTCAGCATTACCTCGACGCGTTCGGCGGCGGCCACTTCGCTGCCCGCCCGGAACTGCTGCGCCGCCTTGTTATGGAAGCTCCGGACGCCATCAAGTGGCTGAATGAGCTCGGCGTTATGTTCGATAAGACCGAAGACGGCACCATGGTCACCACCCACGGCGGCGGCACCTCCAGAAAGAGAATGCACGCCTGCAAGGACTACTCCGGTGCGGAGATCATGCGTACCCTGCGCGATGAAGTTATCAACCGCGGCATCCCGGTCGTTGAGTTTACCTCTGCTGTTGAGCTCATCAAGGACGAAAAGGGTCAGGTAGCGGGCGCTGTTCTCCTCAACATGGAGACCGACGACTACATGGTCGCACGTGCAAAGACCGTCATCATCGCCACCGGCGGTGCGGGACGTCTGCACTACCAGAACTTCCCGACCTCCAACCATTACGGCGCAACGGCCGACGGCCTTGTGCTCGGCTACCGTGCAGGCGCTCCGCTGCTGTATCAGGATACCATTCAGTATCACCCGACCGGCGTTGCGTTCCCGGCACAGATCTACGGCGCACTCGTAACGGAGAAGGTTCGCTCCCTCGGCGCAATGCTCGTCAACGTGGACGGTGAAGCGTTCATGCATCCGCTGGAGACCCGCGACGTTGCTGCGGCTTCCATCATCCGTGAGTGCACAGACCGCCACAAGGGCGTTACCACCCCGCTGGGCTCCGGCGTTTGGCTCGACACCCCGATGATCGAGCAGATCGGCGGCGAGGGCACCATTGAGAAGCGCATCCCGGCTATGCTGCGCATGTACCTGAACTATGACATCGATATGCGCAAGAGCCCGATTCTCGTTTACCCGACGCTCCACTACCAGAACGGCGGCCTCGAGATCGGCGGCGACGGATTCACAAAGGCTATCGGTAACCTGCTCGTTGCAGGCGAGGCTGTCGGCGGCATTCACGGCCGCAACCGTCTGATGGGCAACTCCCTGCTCGACATCATCGTATTTGGCCGCAACGCCGGTAAGGCTGCTGCCGCAAAGGCGAAGGAGACCGAGCTCGGCACCCTTACCCTCAAGCATATTGAGGACTATGCAGAAGAGCTGAAGAGCGCAGGCATCGAATCCGAAGATGTTTCCCCGCTGCTGCTGCCGCATTACGCTCGTCACGAGAGATAATTTTTTCCGGAAAGGAATGGATAGATCCATGCGTGAAATTGAAGTCAGCCAGATCACAGACATTGTTGAGAAGCTGTGCATCGCGGCAAACGAGCACCTGCCGGAGGACGTAAAGTGCGCCATCCGCTCCTGCCGCGCCTGCGAAGACGGCCAGATCGCACAGGGCATTCTGGACAACATCATCGAAAATTTTGAAATTGCAGATAACGAGTGCGTTCCGATCTGCCAGGATACCGGCATGGCCTGCGTATTCCTTGAGATCGGCCAGGACGTGCACTTCATCGGCGGCGACCTTACGGAAGCCGTAAACGAGGGCGTGCGCCGCGGTTACGACAAGGGCTACCTGAGAAAGTCCGTTGTTAAGGACCCGATTCGCCGTGGCAACACCGGCGACAACACCCCGGCTATGCTGTACACCGAGATCGTCCCGGGCGACAAGGTGAAAATCACCGTCGGCCCGAAGGGCTTCGGCAGCGAAAACATGAGCCAGATCCGTATGTTCAAGCCGTCCGCCGGCTTGCAGGGCATCAAGGACTTTATCCTTGAGGTCGTAGAGACCGCAGGCCCGAACCCGTGCCCGCCGATGGTCGTCGGCGTAGGCATCGGCGGTACGTTTGATAAAGCAGCGCTGCTTGCAAAGAAGGCGCTCATGCGCCCGCTTGATTCCGAGAACCCGGACCCGTTCTATGCAGACCTTGAAAAAGAGATGCTCGAAAAGGTCAACCAGCTCGGCATCGGCCCGCAGGGCTTCGGCGGCAAGACGACGGCCATCGGCCTCAACATCGAGACCATGCCGACTCATATTGCCGGCATGCCGTGCGCTGTCAACATCAACTGCCATGTAACGCGTCATAAGACGGAGGTGCTGTAAAATGGAAAAGCGTATTACACTGCCTTTGACTGCGGAGCTCGCAAAGACGCTCCATGCCGGTGACAGAGTTCTGCTGACCGGTACCATCTATACTTCCCGCGATGCCGGCCACAAGAGAATGTGCGAGGCACTTGCACGCGGCGAGAAGATCCCGTTCGATCCTACGGACGCTACGATCTACTACGTAGGCCCGACCCCGGCAAAGCCGGGTCATGTCATCGGTTCCGCAGGTCCTACCACCAGCGGCCGTATGGACGCGTATGCCCCGACCATGATGTCCGTGGGTGCACGCGGCATGATCGGCAAGGGCGCTCGTCTGCCGGAAGTCGTAGAAGCCATGAAGAAGTATAACGGCGTTTACTTCGGTGCCATCGGCGGCGCAGGCGCGCTGCTTGCAAAGTGCATCAAGAAGGCAGAGCTCATCGCGTATGAGGATCTCGGCGCTGAGGCACTGCGCAAGCTGTATGTAGAGGATATGCCGCTCGTCGTCATCATCGACAGCGAAGGCAACAACCTTTACGAAGAAGGCCGCGCAGAGTACCTTGCAGAGCACAAGGCACACGAAGCGGAAAAGAACGCTTAAGTTGTAAAAATAACAGGAGCGGAGCTATGGGTTAGGTTCCGCTCTTGCTTATATTAAACAGGATGTGCCGCGCACAGCTTTCAGAATTTTTTGCACAGTGCATTCCGAAAATTTAGTTTAAGGGGAATAAACACATGACACCTGAAATGATTGCTGAAATACTGGAAACCGTAATGATCCTTGCATTCGGTCTTTCCTGGCCGCTTTCCATTTACAAATCCGTAAAGTCCAGAACCGCTAAGGGCAAGAGCCTGCAGTTTGAGATCTTCATCTGGCTCGGCTACATCGCCGGCATTGTGATGAAGTGCATCCAGTTCTTTGTCATCGGCAAGAGCGGCCCGATCTTCGTTTTGAGCTGGGTCTTCTATTGCCTGAACTTCATCGAGATCACCATCGATATGCTTCTCTACTTCCGCAACGTGAAGCTCGATAAAGAGAACGAGGGTAAGTAATTTCACATGTGTCCGAAACGGCAGCCTGCGGGCTGCCGTTTTTGCGTTGCATCAAAAAAAGACGGACACCGAATGCCCGGTGTCCGCTGTCTCTTATACAC
>ENA-OZKX01000285-OZKX01000285.1-human-gut-metagenome-genome-assembly--contig:-NODE-285-length-25002-cov-8.351425_pt1 | contig 25002 bp, 19 predicted proteins | sample MGYA00244831_ERZ653774 | MGnify/ENA primary metagenome ERZ653774 (study PRJEB26926, sample SAMN06165314) | human gut metagenome | biome: ENVO:00009003; feature: ENVO:2100002; material: ENVO:00002003...
CGAGATTTCTGCCTGTCTCGTGGGCTCGGAGATGTGTATAAGAGACAGGAGGAAGGCGATGACGAAGACGATGAGCAGCGCCGTGACGGACTGTACCCAGCCGTCGAGCAGCCCGAAGTGGAAGAAGACGAAGACGCAGACGAGCGTCGCGATGAGGATCGTCAGGATGCGCTTCATCGTCAGGTCGCGCTGCGTGCGTTCCGTGGCGGCTGCGGCGCCCTTGCCGCTGCCGAACTCCGAGACGGCGAGCCCGACGGCCTGGCGGATGATCTTCGACTGGCGGACGATGCCGATGATGCCGGCCATGGCGATGCCGCCGATGCCGATCGGCTTGCCGATGAAGGCGTAGAGGTTTTCGGCCGTGAGCAGGGCCGAGGGGTCGGCCAGCAACTCCTCGTTCGTCACGCCGAGCAGCGAGGCCAGCGCCGCGGGATCGAGCGCCTGGGCCAGCGAGCCGACGACCGGCACGATGACGAACCACACGAGGCACGAGCCTGCGGTGATGATCATGGCGTACTTGAGTCCGATGATGTATCCCAGACCGAGCACGGCGGCCGAGGTGTTCAGACCGAAGACCACCTTGAACTTGTCGGCCGCGACCTGTCCCCAGGCGCAGATGCGCGTCGAGACGCCCTCGGTCCAGAGGCCGAACGTGCCGACCACGAAGTCGTAGAGACCGCCCACGAGGCCCGCCACGGCGAGCAGCTTGGCCTGGTTGCCGCCCCGTTCTCCGGAGACGAGCACCTCGGTCGTCGCGGTGGCCTCGGGGAAGGGGTACTTGCCGTGCATCTCCTTGACGAAGTATTTGCGGAAGGGGATGAGCAGGACGATGCCCAGCAGGCCGCCGAAGAGCGACGAGAGGAAGACCTGCCAGAAGGCGGCGTCGAGCCCTAGGATGTAGAGCGCCGGGAGGGTGAAGATCGCTCCCGCGACGATCACGCCCGACGAGGCGCCGATCGACTGGATGATGACGTTCTGCCCGAGCATGTTCTTCTTGCCGAGCACCGAGCCCATGCCCACGGCGATGATGGCGATGGGGATGGCGGCCTCGAAGACCTGCCCGACCTTCAGGCCGAGGAAGGCGGCCGCGGCCGAGAAGATGACGGCCATCAGGACGCCCATCGTGACGGAGTAGGGGGTCACCTCGCAGGGAGTCGTCGAGGCGGGCATGACGGGAGTGTACTCCTCGCCGGGTTTGAGTTCGCGGTAGGCGTTCTCGGGCAGTGAGGTCTTGATTTTTTCGGATTCCATGTCTGTGTCTGGATTTGCTGATTTTGGAATGGATGGTTTTTTGCGGGTTTTTGGTCGGCCGGGCCGGCTACCGGGCTTCCCGGTTTGCGGGGGCTTCCGTCTTTCCGGCTGCGCCGTTTTGCTGCTCGGATCCCGGTTGCGGGACGCGCGGACCGCTCCTTTTCGGATGCCGGCGGCTCACCTTTGTTTATTCGGGTGCCGTCCGGGGACCGGGCCGGTCAGGCTGCGGGTGCGTCTACCTGCCCGGGCGGCGTCAGCGGTTGTCGCCGTTGCCCGAGATCAGGTGGCGCTGCATGCGCGAGCGGAGCTTGTCGACGTTCATCTGCGCCACCTCTTCGAGCTCGTAGCCCAGGTCGCGCGAGAGCGTGGCGCAGTACCACAGCACGTCGCCGATCTCCTTGACGATCTCCAGCCGCCGCTCGGGCGTGAACTCCTCGTGGGCGTCGCGGATCACCTTCTTGACCTTGTCGGCCACTTCGCCGGCTTCGCCCGTGAGTCCGAGCGTGGGGTAGATGATGCGGCGGTCGTCGGGATAGATGGCCGTCTCGAGGGCGTGCTGCTGGTATTCGTTGAGTGTCATGATCGGGTAGGAATTTTTATAGTTTGTGCAAAAATAGCAAAATATTTGGGAAAACCGTCGCAAAAGCCCCGTTTCGGTCGCGAAACGGGGCTTTTCTTCGGGCGGGGCGGATTTCCGGGTGCGGCAGGGCGGCTTTCCCCCGGGACGGGCTTTCTTTGGAGCAGAGCGACTTTTCCGGATGCGGCGGGGCGGAGACGCAACCCTGCCCTGCCTGAAGTTGCGGCCGGAAGCCGCTGTCGGACACGGGCCGGAGGCTGCGGTCGGTCACAGCCCGCCGAGAAACTCCGTGATCGCCTGTACGAGCCCGGGGGCGAGGGGCAGCGTCGGGTCGCCGTAGGCCGTGTGGAGCTGCCCTTCGAGGGTCGTTTCGGCACACGCCTTGAGCGTATGCGCCATGCCGGGGATAATGCACTTCCGGGCGTCGCGGCGCGCCGCGGCGAGTGCCTCGGCATTGTCCGCGGGAACCTGCAGGTCGTTGCCGCCGCCGACGATCAGCACCGGAACCTTCGCCTTGCGCAGCTCCTGCCGCGGGTCGTAGCGCATCTGCGAGATGATGAAGGGCTGCACACTGGGGCTGAAGAGCGCCTGCAGTCCCTGCGTGTGGTAGGTCATGTCGACCCGCTCGCCCCGCTTGAGTGTGGCGATGATCTGCTCAACCTCGACGAAGAGCTCCATGTGTGCCGGAACGAGCTGCCCGGCCAGCTGCAGGCGGAGCACTTCGTCGATCGGGTAGCCGGCGCCGCAGAGCGAGATGATGCCCGCGACGGCGGGTGAGCGCTGTGCGGCGACCGACGCGATGAGCGCCCCCTCGCTGTGGCCCGCGAGCACCACGCGGCGGAAACCTTCGCCTGCGAGGTAGTCGGCCAGCGCTGCGGCGTCGTCGATGTATTGGTCGAGGGTCAGCTCCGGGAGCTGCGTCGGGTCGTCGAGCACGCTCGAGCCGATGGCCCGCTTGTCGTAGCGCAGCACGGCGTAGCCCGCCGCGGTCAGCTCCTCGGCCAGCAGGCGGTAGCAGTCGCTGCGGATGCCCAGCCGGTTGTTGCCGTCGCGGTCCGTCGGGCCCGACCCGGCAATCAGGAGCACGGCGGTCTCCGCCCCGCGGGCGGGCACCGTCAGCGTGCCGTAGAGACGGCCGAAGTCGCGTTCGAGTGCGACGGGGCGCTCCTCGTATGCCGGGGCGGTCGAGGCCGTTGCGGCGGCCGCAGCGCTTTCGGGTGCGGGTGCGGCGGGTGTCGGGGTTGCGTCGGTGGGTTGTGCGGCAGCGCGGAGGAGCGTCGCCACCGTCAGCAGGGTGCAGAGAAGGAAAAGCAGGCGTTTCATGATGTGTTGGTTTTTTATGCGTTGTTTTTCAGAGTTTGTCGACGATGCGTTCCAGCCCGATGCCGCGCGAGGCCTTGACGAGGATCAGCGCGTCGTGCAGCGGTGCGGCGGCGAGTGCTTCGGCGAGCTCCGTACACGAGGGGTAGAGGCGTGCGGCCGGTCGCGGTTCGGGCAGCGAGGCGTAGGCGCGGGCGAACTCGCCGCCCACGAGCAGCAGCTCCGCCGCGGGGTCCTGCGTCGCCTGGAGGATGACCTGCCGGTGCTCCTCTTCGGACCAGGCGCCCAGCTCGAGCATGTCGCCCAGAATCAGCACGCGGCGCGAGCGCCCGCCGAGCGGCTCGGCGAGGAAGTTGCCCACCGAGGCGTGCATGCTCGACGGGTTGGCGTTGTAACAGTCGACGATGAGCGTGTTGCGGCCGGTCTGCATGCGCTGCGAGCGGTTGTTGTCGGGAATATACCCCGCGATGGCGCGGCGGATGCGCTCGTCGGGGATGTCGAAGTGGCGCCCCACGGCGATGGCCGCGGCGACGTTGAAGCGGTTGTACTCCCCCTCGAGGTGGTGTTCGTAGCCGTCGGCCAGCGCGGCCGTGTAGCGCACCGTGCGGAGCGTCGGCCGCTCGTCGGCCATCGACGCCAGCACGGCGTCGTCGCTGCGCACGAAGGCGCAGCCGCCCGTTGCGGCGAGCCGGTCGTAGAGCTCGCCCTTGCCGCGCCGCACCCCCTCCGGGCCGCCGAAGCCTTCGAGGTGGGCACGCCCGACGTTGGTCAGCAGCCCGTAGTCGGGCTCGGCGATCGAGGCCAGCAGGGCGATCTCGCCGCAGGCGCTCGCCCCCATCTCCACGACGCCGAACTGCGTGTGGGCATCCATCGCCAGCAGCGTCAGCGGCACGCCGATGTGGTTGTTCAGGTTGCCCTGCGTGGCGTGGACCGTGAAGCGCTCGGCCAGCACGCGGCTTATGAGCTCCTTGGTCGTCGTCTTGCCGTTGCTGCCCGAGATGGCAAGGATCGGGATGCCCAGTGCGCGGCGGTGTTCGCGCGCCAGCTCCTGCAGGGCGCGCAGCGTGTCGGGTACGAGGTGCATGCGCGGGTCCGTGGCGGCCGCGGGGTCGTCGACGACGGCGTATGCCGCCCCCTTGTCGAGCGCCTCGGCGGCGAAGCGGTTGCCGTCGAAGGTGGCGCCGTGCAGCGCGAAGAAGATCGAGCCGGGCACGATGCGCCGCGTGTCGGTCGAGACGCCCGTGCTGGCCCGGAAAAGTGCATAGAGTGTTGACATGGTGGCAATTTTGAAAAAAGGGACGCTCCCTCTTGCGGTCGGAAGCGTCCCGGTATGGTGTGTGGTTATTCCCGGTCGACGTAGAGGTGGTAGGCTCCGCAGTGGAGGCAGCGGAAGAGGTAGCCGGCCGTCTGGCCCACGGCCTGGAGCACCTCCCGCACGCGGGGATCGCCGCCCCGCTCCTCGTAGTCGGCGAAGACGGCGTCGGCAATGCCCATCGCTTCGAGCTCCTCGGTGCCGACGTCCCCGAGGAAGGTGCAGTAGTCGTCGCAGCAGTAGGGGAAGAAGTCTCCCTGCCAGCTCGGGTAGCCCGGCGTGCGGTGGTAGAGTTCGTCCGCCTTCGCGGGGTCGGTGACGAGCCGGCTTCCGCGCGTTATGAACGTCGCGTCGAACTTGCGGGCCGCCTCGCCGCTGTGAAGGCACTCGGCGCAGACGCGCGGCGCCGGGCCCGCGCAGTAGACCGCACCCGTGTAGAACCACTCGCGCGGGCGGCCGCAGACGTCGCAGACCCCCTCCTCGCGGCGGATGATGCCACACTCGTAGGCGGCGGCGTTGTAGCGGAAGGCCACGGGGCCCTTCGGTGTGTCGGACATGTCAGATGTGTTTGTCTCCGTTGTGGAACTTCACCTCGTCGATGAATTTCTTGATGTTCTGCTCCTCGGCGCGCGGGCAGATCATCAGCACGTCGTCCGTGTCGACGACGATGTACTCCTTCAGGCCGCTGATGACGGCGATCTTCCCCGCGGGCAGCGAGACGATCGACGAGCGCGTGTCGTAGAGGTAGCACCCTTCCGCGGGGATGGTGTTGGCGTAGCGGTCCTTGCGCGAGTGCTGGTAGACCGATCCCCACGTGCCGACGTCGCTCCAGCCGAACTCGCCGCAGCGCACGTAGACGTTGTCGGCCTTCTCCATGATGCCGTAGTCGATCGAGATGGCGCGGCACTCCGAGAAGGCGATCTCGACGACGCGGCGCTCGGCCTCGGTGCCTGCGGCCTGCATCACGCCGCTGAAGAGCTGGTGGTGTTCGGGCAGGTACTTCTCGAAGGCCTCGATGATGCTGCGGACCTTCCAGATGAAGATGCCCGAGTTCCAGTAGAACTCGCCGCACTGGATGAAGGTCTGCGCCAGCTCGAGGTTGGGCTTCTCGGTGAAGCACTTGACCTTGCTGATGGGCTGCGAGTCCGAGACCTGGATGTAGCCGTAGCCCGTCTCGGGGCGCGTGGGCTTGATGCCCACGGTCATCAGGGCGTCGTGCCGCTCGGCGAAGTCGAGGCACTCGCCGATGATGGAGAGGAAATCCTCCTCGTTGAGGATCAGGTGGTCCGACGGCGTGACGATCATCTCCGCGTCGGGGTCGCGCTTCATGAGCGTGTAGGCCGCATAGGCGATGCAGGGGGCCGTGTTGCGGCCCACGGGCTCGCAGAGCACCTGCGAGGCTTCGATCTCGGGAATGTGCTCCAGTACGAGCGACTTGTATCGGTCGTTGGTCACCACGAGGAAGTTCTCCGGAGGCACGATCTTCGCGAAGCGTTCGTAGGCCTGGCGGATGAAGGTTTTTCCCGTACCCAGGATGTCGAGGAACTGCTTGGGCATCGACTGCCGGCTCTTGGGCCAGAAGCGCGTGCCGACGCCTCCCGCCATGATGACACAATATTTGTTGCTGTTCATGAGTTAATATGGCGTTAAGTAAGGCAAAGATAAAAATATTTTAGTAACTTTGCCGCCTGATGCGGATTAAATTTGCGCGACGATGAAGATCAGACTGTTCACCATCCCCAACATGCTGACCCTCTCGAACCTGCTCTGCGGCACGTTCGCACTGGTGTCGGCGCTCAAGTACGGCAACCTCGAATGGAGCTTCTGGTTCGTGGTGCTGGCCGCCGTGTTCGACTTCTTCGACGGCTTCGTCGCGCGCCTGCTCGGGCAGAGTTCCCCGATCGGCCTGCAGCTCGATTCGCTGGCCGACGTCGTCTCGTTCGGTGCTGTGCCCGCCGCCGTGCTCTACGTGATGACCACGCACTCGTTCGCCCGGGAGGAGACCCTGCTGCTGTACGTCTTCGCCTTTGCGAGCTTCCTGCTGGCCGCCTTCTCGGCCCTGCGGCTGGCGAAGTTCAACATCGACGAGACGCAGCACGAGGAGTTCTGCGGCCTGCCCACCCCGGCCAACGCCCTCTTCTTCACCTCGCTCGGGCTTATCAGCGCCCGCACGGGATTCGACTTCGGCGGGCCCGTGCTCATCTGCATCATGCCGCTCATGGCCTGGCTGCTCGTGTCGCCCGTGAGGATGTTCGCCCTTAAGTTCCGCGGCTTCGGCTGGCGCGGAAACCAGGTGCGCTACCTCTTCCTGCTGCTGGCCGTCGTGCTGATCGTCATCCTGCGCCTCTACGCCGTGCCGGCGATCATCGTCGCCTACATCCTGATCTCGGCCCTGCGCTGGGGCATGATGCTCTATCGCGCAAAGGATTGTGAACAAGCGTGATTTGTATAATTAAAAAATTTTAATTACCTTTGCCGCGGTTTTCCGCCCGTTGACATGTCGCCACTGTCGAAACGCATACTGCTGATGCTGCTCGTCGGGCTCTGCCTGGCGGCTCCCGCCGCACTGCGTGCGCAGCACTTCGATGCCAGCGACCTGATGCGTGCCCAGCAGCGCGGCCAGTCGACGAACCTCTACGGCGGCAACCCCTACGAGCAGACCGGCGAGGAGAATGCCGAGGGGCAGCAGCCGCAGGACACGACCAAGAAGGAGCGGAAGATCCGCAAGCCGCTCGAATCGTACTTCTTCAGCGATTCGATCCGCGCGCTCAACAACTTCATGTGGAACGTGCGGCGCGACTACAACCGCGTGGAGATCGGGACGCTCGACACGATGCTGACCGACTACCGGATCGACTATCCGTTCTACCGCGAGGATGTGGGCGACATCGCGCAGGGCGCGCTCGGGCAGGCTTCGCTGCCGCTGAACTACTTCCGGCGGCCGCAGTTCTTTGACTTCATGTTTGCGAGTCCCTACTACGCGTATACCTACGACATGGAGAACGTGCCGTTCTACAACACCAAGCGGCCGCTCATCCGCATGAACTACGCCGAGTCGGGCCAGAAGCGCTACCGCGAGGAGAACTTCGGCATCATGGTGGCGCAGAACGTCTCCCCGACGACGGGCTTCAATGTCGACTACAAGTCGCGCGGCACGAAGGGCCAGTACATCTGGTCGCGGACGAAGAACCACAACCTCTCGCTGGCCGTGAGCCATACGGGCAAGCGCTACTCGGTGCATGCGGCCTTCTACAACAACCACATCGAGCAGCAGGAGAACGGCGGCGTGGTGGGCGCGTGGGCCATTGCCGACACGACCTTCGACCTGCCCTCGGGCGTGCCGATGAAGCTGGCCGACGCCCAGGCCCAGAACACCTACCGCAACAACGGCTTCTTCATCACGCAGTCCTACGGCATTCCGCTGCAGCGCATGACCGACTACGACTTCTCGATGGCGGGGCTTTCGGCCGTCTACATCGGCCACTCGTTCGAGTACAGCTCCTGGAGCAAGGTCTACTCCGACATCCGGGCGACCTACACCGACGAGCGCGACCACCGCGACGAGCAGGGCAACTTCGTGCCGGCGACCTACGAATACTACGACAACTGGTTCATCAACCCCGAGCAGACGCGCGATTCGATCTACGAACGGCGCATCTCGAACCGCTTTTTCGTGCAGGCGCAGCCGTGGGACCGCGACGGCGTGGTGGGTACGATCGACGGCGGTGTGGGCATCGACCTGCATACCTACTCGCAGTTCATGATGGATGATTTCCTCACGGGGAAGTACACGAAGGTGAAGAAGACCAGCTACTTCGTCTACGGCTCCGTCGAGGGCAAGATAAAGAAGTACGTCGACTGGGACGCGAACCTGAAGTTCTACCCGTCGGGGTACAGAGGCGGAGACCTCTCGCTCGGCGCCCACCTGGCGCTGACGGGCTTTCTCCGCGGACACCCTCTGATTCTCGAAGGGCGGTTCTCGCTGGATCGCCGCTCGCCCAACTACTGGCAGGAGAATCTTTTCTCGAACCACTATGTGTGGTCCACTCCCTTGAGCAGGGAGAATGAAACCCGTTTCGAGGTGAAGTTTTCCGTCCCCGATTATGCCTTCGAGGCCGGGGCTTGGCAAAGCGTCGCAACCGACAAAATCTACTATGCGTCGGACAGCAACGTGGCCCAGAAGAGCGGAAGCGTAAGCCTCACGGGTGTGTATGCCCGCAAGGATTTCCGCCTCGGCGGACTTCATTTGGACAACAGGGTATTGCTGCAGTGGAGTACGGATCAGGAAGTTGTACCCGTTCCGCTTCTCAGCGCCTTCCTCTCGTATTACTACGAGTTCTGGGTCGTGCGCGACGTACTGCGCCTTCAGATCGGACTGGACGGACGCTACAATACGATGTATTATGCACCCGGTTACAATCCGGCACTGTCGGTGTTCTACAATCAGCGGGAGTTCGAGGTGGGGAACTATCCCTACGTGGACGCCTACGTGATGGGAAAGTGGAAGAGAATGCGGATATTCATCAAATATCAGCATCTGAACAAGGGTTTGTTCGGCAACGGAGCCTATTTTTCGGCGGCGGGTTATCCGCTCAATCCGGGCATGTTCAAACTCGGCATCTCATGGGGATTCTATGATTAGCGTATTGTTCTGCGCGGAATGAACTGCCCGCAAAGCAATCATTTATGTTGAAGAAAACGGTATTGACGTTTGCGTTCTTAACAACACTTACTACCTTTTACGGCTTGAATGCCCGGTTCAGCGCCCCCGAGACGGAAGACATGGCGCTGGACGAGACGGCCGGAATCCTGACGGCGACAGCCCCCGCAGCGGCGGAGAAGCCCGTCATTTCGGCCTATGATGACCTGATTCGCCGCGTCAGCGAGCGCGAAGGCAACGACTGGCGTCTGATGAGCGCTATCGCCTACCACGAGTCGCGCTTCACGCCCGACATTACGTCGCGCAGCGGCGCCCGCGGCCTGATGCAGATCATGCCCTCGGTGGCACGTCAGTTCGACGTGCCGGTGGAGGAGATCTCCGATCCCGAGACCAACGTGTGGCTCGCGAACAGGCTGCTGACGGAAATCGAGTCGATGCTGCGCCTTCCGGAGAGCACCTCCGAGACGGATCGCATGAGCATCGTGCTGGCCTCCTACAACAGCGGCATCGGACATGTGAACGATGCCCGGCGTCTGGCCCGCCTCAACGGCGAGGACCCGAACTCCTGGGAGGTGGTGGCCCGCTACCTGCAACTGAAGGCGGAGCCCGAGTATTATCAGAACGAAGTCGTCAAATGCGGACGCTTCACCGGCAGCCGGCAGACGCTGGCCTACGTGAAGGATGTGATCGGCCGCTACGACACGTACTGCCGCATCGCCCGGCGATAGGGCGGCGGTAAACCACAAAGCCGGAATCCCCGTTACGGGATTCCGGCTTTTTTTGTGCCCTGTCCGCCTGCCGCTGGTATTGCTGCGGTTCGTGAATTGCCGGCGTTTGCGTTCCGTCCCTGCCTGCTGCCGCGGGTTGTTATCGCCGCATGTTACGCATTGCGGTTTTCCATCCTGTTGCGGCCCCCTCCCTTTACTTTTCACCTTTCACCTTTCACCTTTCACCTTGCAAAAAGGAGGTGGGCGGAAGCGCCGCAGCACCTCCGCCCACCGTCGTGTCGGATCGGACCCTGCGGTCCCAAGATCAGTCGTAGAGCAGCTCGATGTCGTCGACCCACATGCGGCTGTTGCGGCTGCCGGTGAAGTAGTCGCCCAGACGCGATGCCGAGCAGACGACGATGATGTGCGTCGGACGCCTGTCCGTAACGCCGCGGTAGTCGATCGGAATGGTGATCTGCCGCCACTCGGCAACATCCTCGTGGAAGTACTGCACGCCGTAGCCGACGACATCCTTGCCCTCGGGATCGAAGAAGGTCGAGGCTTCGCGCGTGTCGATGCTTACGGGGCAGTCGTCCGTGCCGAAGAGCTCGTGGTCCTTGCCGTAGCCGTACTCTTCCTTGGTCCAGGTGCCCAGCGCAACGTAGATGCTGCCGGTGTCGTAGTCGCCCACCTGGAGGCTCTCGCCGACGGGCAGGCTGCCGATATCCTTGGCGTTGTCGATCTTGCCGCAGGTGTACTTCACCCACAGCCGCAGGGCCGTGGGGCGCAGCGTGAAGGGACGTCCGAAGTTGACGATGCCGTGCGAGAGGCTGCGGATGCCGACAAACTCGCCGGTGAAGAGGTTGCCGGCGGCGAGCTTGATGACCACGTAGCGCGATTCGAGCCGTGCGGCGTATTGCCCCGTCGCCCCCGGGTGGAGGTCCGTGACGGGGGTCGTGAGGTTGTCGCTGCTGCTGATGACCGTGGCGCCGTTGTTTCCCGTACCCCAGAAGGGGTCGATCGCGTTGCCGGCGGCGTCCGATGCGAAGGGCAGCCACGGATTCTTGGGCTTCGACCAGGTCTCCAGGTCGCAGTTGGGCAGCTGCCGCTCCTCCTCGGTCGTGAGCGTGCGGACGGCGCTCTCCTCCTCGCCGCAGAAGGCCTTGACTTCGTAGGTCGTCTGCGGAGAGGCCTGCAGGCGGAGCGTGAAGCTGCCGCCCGACACCTCGACGGGCGAGTCGGCGTCGTCGCTTGCAATGCGGGTCCACGCCTCGTCACCGGCCTTGCGGTAGCTGAAGCCCATCGTCGAGCCGGCGATGCCCTCGCCGTAGAGCCAGATGACGCGCGTCCAGGCGTCGGCCTGCCGCAGCGAGACGCTCTCCTCGGTGGGGATGACGTGGAGCGTCCATTGCTCGGTGCGTCCGTGGCAGGTGACGTCGACGAAGCGCACCGTCTCGAAGTTCGAGCCCGACAGCTCCTCGAGCGTGGGGGAGTAGGCGGTGATGTCGGCCGGGCCGAGTTTCAGCTCCGTGACGGTGAGGGCCGTGCGGTCGGTGGCCTTGCCCACGGTGGCCGTGGCGATGCGGTTCTCCGTATCGAAGGCCGTGGCGCCGATCTGCCCCTCGACGGCGAAGCGCCGTTCGATGGTCTGCTCGGCCGTGATCGTCCAGTCGTAGTCCTGATAGAGCGAGAGGGTGACGTAGCGCGGCGTGCGCAGGTCGAATGTCCCCGTGAGGGGCTGCGAGGTCCGCACCTTGCCAAGCAGCTCCTCCTTGTCGAGTGCGACGCTGTGGATCTGGGCGTCGAGCGTCACGGCGTCGATCCGCACGTTGCGGATGTCGGTCTGCTCGTCGAGCTGAAGCGTCACCTGCCGGTTGCCCAGGTCGACCTTGCCGACGGTGAAGCCTTCGCCGCGCACGTCGGTGATCTGGAGCTCCACGACGGGATAGGGCACGTCGTTCTTGATGCAGCCCGCGAAGAGAAGGAGCGCCGCGCCGGCGAGCGCCGTTTTCATCAGATATGCTGTCTTCATGGTCTTACTGCTTTTTCTTGTCCCACAGGTGGAATGTCATGCCGAAGTTGATGGCGGCGACGTTCAGGCGGAAACGCATGTTCGAGGCCTTGCGCGAGCCGATGCGGTTGCCGTCCTGGTCCTTCTGCGTGACGGAGGTATACTGGATGCCGCCCAGCCCGAAGGAGATCGTCGCGCAGACGTTCGGGAAGATGTAGACGGCCGCTCCGGGGTTGAACGCCAGCTTGAGTTTCGTGTTGTCGCTGTAGATGCGCTTCAGCTCGCCGTCGCGCTTGTGGGCGTCGTTCGACGAACCGGTCGAGACCGAGAGCTCGAACTCGGCGAAGAGGCCGAAGCGTCCCTTGGGGTCGAGCCCGGCGTAGGAGCGGTGGAAGATGCCGAACGAGTAGTTGTTGCTCGAGATGTCGATGTAGGGCAGCGATCCCGAGAAGTCGTTGCTCTCGCCCAGGTCGTAGTCGCCGTCGAGCGTGCCGTTCATGTGGGTGTAGCCGAAGCGGACGCCCAGGCAGCGGTTGTCGCGGTAGAAGTAGCCGACCGAGGGCTTCACCGTGGCGATGGCGCCATCGGCCGAGAGGCTCGACAGGATGGTCAGCACGTCGGCGTTGTCGCTCGAGAGCGTGCCGTAGGAGGCCGTCAGGCCGATGATGACCTCGCCCTTGTAGGCGTACTTGAGTTTGTTGATCTCGCGGTTCATGCGCCGGCGCGTGGGCAGGAAGCGCTGCTTGCGCAGTTCGGCGCGTTCGCGTTCGAGCCGCTCGGCGGCCGACTCCGTTTCGGGAGTCGCGGCGGGAATGGCGGCCGTCGCGGCGGCGGTGGCCGGCGCTGCCGGCATCCGGTCCGCGAAGCGGGGCATCTCGGCGCGGACCGCCCCGGCAAAGAGGGTCGGAAGAAGAAGTAAAAGGATTCGTTTCATCTGCATGCCGGTTTTAGAGATAGAAGGCCATGCCGAGGCCGATCGAGAAGATGTTGACCTTGAAGTTCATCATGCTCGTGTCGAGCTTGCCCTCGCGCACCTGGTTGTGAACCTGCTTGACGTGGTTGTACGAAATGCCCATCACGCCGACGTTGACCTCCACGGCCATGTTGTTCGTCGCGAAGGCCACGATGCCGGGCGAGATGCCGAGCGAGAGGCTGTAGCCGGTCTGGTAGGTTCCCTTCACGGGCGAGTCGTTCGCGAACTTGGCCTGCGAACCGCCGGCCGAGAGCTGCATCTCGTTGAAGAGTGCGAAGCGCTTGCTGTTGCCCAGCGGGATGTACTGCCGCCAGATCACCGAGGCCGTGTAGCTGTGTGTGAGCGTGTAGAAGTCCCGAGCGCGGAACTCCGTGGCGTCGACGTCGTCGCCGAATTTCAGCGAGGCGTTGTCGAGCTTGAGCAGCGACCGCGCATAGACGAAGCGGGCGCCGATGGCCATGTTGTCGCGCAGGGCGTAGGCGATCATCGGGCTGACGCGGAAGGTGTAGCCTTCGGAGTTGATGTCCTCGATGATGAAGAACTGGTAGCGGTCGTTGGTATGGGTCGAGTAGGAGGCCGTCCCGCCGAAGATCCACTGGCCCTTGGGCACGAAGAGGTTGTGTCGGTCGGTCAGGCCGCGGCGGAGCCGCATCTCGTTGATGGTCATGGGACGTCGGGTCGGTGCGGCGAGGCTGTCGGCGGCCTGCTCCGCGGTGTGGAGCTCCGCCGGCTGCGCCTGCGCCGTCAGGGCCGTGCCGGCGAGGCACAGCGCCGCGGCGAACGTCGTAAGAATCTGCTTGCGCATGGTCGTGCGTTTTATCGTTAGTATACCCATTCAAAATCCTCGACGTAGAGCACGTTGTTCTCGCTGCCGGCCACGTAGTCGCCCTTGAAGCTCGTGGCGCAGGAGATCACCAGCGAGTAGTTCCCGGCTGCGGGTGCCGCCTCGCGGTCGTACCACACGATGGGGATCGTCAGCGTCTGCCAGCCGTCGGTCGACTCGGTGAGCATCTGCGAACCGTAGCCGAGGATCGCCCCTTCGGGGAGCGACGTCGCGGCCTCGGGGTCCCAGAAGGTCGTCTCGTCGTAGCTCGATCCCGACTTGACGGTGTGGCGCGCCGTCCAGTCAGTGATGCAGACGAAGATGCGGCTCTGGTCGAGCTCCTCGGTGGTGAGCGAGCTGTTGCCCGTGTGGGTTACGTTGGTGATCGTGGCGTTGTAGCGCAGGCTGAGGGCCGTGGGGCGGGCCGTGAAGTCGTAGACGACGCCGAAGCGGGCCAGGCCGTACATGTCGAGGAAGTTCGGACCCCCCTCGAACGTGCCGGTGAAGAGGTTGCCCGCGGCGAAGACGCCCGCTGCCACCATCGGCTTGAGCTGGGCGCAGCGGCCGTTGCTGCCCTCGATCTCCGCGCCCGTGCAGAGGGCGTTGGTCTGCTTGTTGTTGCCGCCGACCCAGAAGACGGTCCCGCTGTCGGCGTTCGGGTAGGGCACCTCGCCGCTCAGGACGGACCATCCCGCGACGACGTAGGTCGACCAGTCGTCCATGCCGGCGTTGGAGATCACGTCGCCCGCGGGGGTGTCGAGCGTCGCCGTGTATTCGACGCCGTCGATCGTGGCCACGCACGTATAGTGCGTGCCGACGCGGAGCCCCTTTCCGTCGGGCGTATGGCAGGTCAGGCCGTTCGCATTCTCGGAGGTCGTCCATCCGGGGGCGAAGGTCGCCGTGTGGATGCCCTCCTCGCCGCGCACGCCCGGCAGCTGCACCTCGCCTTCCGCCGTGCGGAGCGTGAAGAGCACCTCGGCATCGGGATTGGCCGCCGAGGCACGGAGCGTGAGCGAGCGGCTCCAGAGGCTCCAGTCCGTCTTTTCGATCGGCAGCAGTCCCTGAAGACGGTAGGAGGAGCTGCGCTCCAGCTCGCCGCCGTTGGCGTCCGTGACGCGGAACGTCAGCGCGAGCACGCCGGCCGGGCGCCCCGCGAAGAAGTCGTCGTTGAGCGTCACCGTCAGGTGCCGCTCGTCCGTGCGCTCGACCGCGATACCCGCGGGTGCCGCGGTGAGCAGGTCGTGGAGCTCATCGCCGACGGCGAGCGTCGCCGTGGCGATGGATGCGGCGCTGCCGATCAGGTAGCTCTTCGGCGTGCCGGGCGCATACTCCTGTGTCTGCTCCATGTCGAAGCCGTCGCCCTCGATCGTGATGTCGGCCCAGACGAAGGTGTCGTCCCAGTCGTCGGTCGAGTCGTCGACGGTGATCGTGAAGCACTCGATGAATCCCGGCAGGTCGGGGCTGAAGCGGAACTTGAGTGCGCAGTTGTCACCCGCTTCCACGTCGAGCGTCCCCTCCTTGACGATCTCGCCGCGCGAGGCGTGCTCGCCGCGGAACTTCCAGGCAAGGGTCCTGACCCCTTCGGGCAGGGTGAAGTAGCCCGTGGCGTCGGCCGTGAACTCCAGCCCCGCGAGGCTGCCCTGCGCGATCTGCGTCTCGTCGGCGGTGTCGCCTGCGGCGACCCAGACGGCGAAGCTGTCACCGAAGGCCGATGCGACGTTCTGCTCGAAGGAGACCTGCGCCGCGACACTCGTGCGGCGGCACGTCACCTCGACGGGGGTCGTGACCCCGGCCGTCACCGTGAAGGGCTCCTCGCCCGCATAGCGGCGGACCGTGAACGAGGCCGCGGCCTCCTCGCCCGCCTCGACGGCGATGCGGTAGTCGCCCGCCAGCAGTTCGTAGCGCTCGGGAATGCCCTCCTGCGACGTGTAGCGGCGCAGCAGTGCTCCCTTGTCGTCATAGATGCGGACCGAGAGGTGTTGCAGCGGGTCGTACTCCCCGCTCGGCGAGTCGCTGCGCGTGCCCGCGACGGTCAGCTCCATCGTGCCGCGCGTGCCGCGGACGGCGTCGTCGGTCTCCGACTTCGAGCAGGAGACGGCGGCGAGCAGGCAGCACACGGCGGCGGCGTATGAAAATGCGTGTTTCATGGCGTGCTGGTTTTTATTGTGCCGGCGTGAGCAGCTGTACGGTCTTCGAGACCGTCACACCCTCGTTGTCCGTGACGTCGAGTCGGAAGTTGTGTTCGCCGGGGATGTTGACCAGCATCTGCACGAAGTAGGTGATCGAGAAGGGGACGTAGGTCTGGTCGCGGACCTTGTCGTTGATCGGGAAGCCCAGGCCGCCCTCCTCGATCGAGTTGCCCAGCAGCGCCTGAAGCTGCGGGTCATCGATCTGGCAGAGGTCGAACTGTGCGGGCAGGCCGATGGTCGGCAGCAGCGGGGTCAGCGTCGCGGACTCGATGCTGACGACGAACGAGCGGATGCCCTTCGGTGCGGTGACGTCGATCTCGATCCGCATGTCGGCCGTCACGGTCTGCTGGCTGTCGATGTCGTACTCCTTCCAGACGATGGTTGCGCCGGTGCCGGGTTCCGGATCGGGTTCCGGATCGGGATCGGTCCCGGGCTCCTCGATGCCGGGCTCTTCGGAGCCGTCCGTGCCGTCGACGACGATCTCCTCGTCCTCGACGAAGTTGTCGACCGTGATGTCGAGCTGGATGTCTCCCTTGTCGGCGTGGGAGATCACCAGGGCGATCTTGCGCCACTGCCCGGCCTTCACGCCCGTGATGGTCTTCGAGAAGTCGGTCGGCTCCTGCGTGTCGGCAAACTTGCCCGTGAGCTTGAATTCGAGCGTGTTGCTCTCCTCCTGCGGCAGGAAGTAGGCCGCGCGGGTCTCATCGAGCGCGAAGGTCATGGAGGCGTCGCCCAGCGAGACGGTCGACGCCGTGTCGTCGGTCAGCTTGGCCGCCAGGTCCGCCGAGCACAGCACCGTGACCTTGATGCTCTGCAGCTTGCAGACCACCTCGCCCACGGACGTCGCCTCGTTCTTGCGGATCGGCACCTCGACCGTCGTGCCGTAGACGGGGTGCTCCCACGCCGCGGCGGGCGTGGCGGTCTCCTCCTCCGAGCGCACGCGCATCGTGTAGCTGCCCACGGGCAGTTCCAGCCGGTTGTCGGCTCCGGCGAATGCCGTCTTCAGCTCGCCGTAGGTCTGCTTGAGCACCGATTTGCCCTCGGCGTCGAGAATCTCCACGAGGAAGTCGTCGACGGCGGGCTGCGTCTCGTCGGCGCGCGTCGAGGGACGCTGCGTCTCGTTGGCCGTGTCGTCGGGACGGGTTTCGGTCTCGGCGTCGTAGATGACGCGCATCGAGAGCCCCTCGAGCGAGAGGTAGCCTACGGCGCTCTGCGTGCCGTCGGTGCCGCCGGTGCCGTTCTGCCGGTAGTTCGGCTCCTCCTTGATGCAGCCCGTTGCGAGCATCGCCGCAACGGTCATGGCTGCCAAAGTCTTGGTAAGGATTTTCATATCTTGTCTGTTTATTGTTCGTTGTAGATGGCGTCGTCGTTGAGTTCGATTTCGACGGGCGCGATGACCTGCTCGCCCTCGTCGAGCAGAATCGTGACCGTTACGCTGCCCGCCTGCGAGGCGTCGAAGGTGAAGGTGTGGCACGTGCGGGCCTTCGTCACGCCGTCGAGCGTGGCCGAGAAGCTTACCTCCGGTCCCTCGTCCGTGCCGGTCTGGCTCTGGCGGCGGGCCGTGCCGTTCACGCGGAGCGCCGTCCCGGCCTGCACGAAGACCGCCTCGCCGCCCTCGGCCGCAAACTCGAAGGTGTTGCCGGCCCCGGTGCGGACGGTGAAGTGCGCGTCGTGGAAGTAGTTGCGGAACTGCTCCGTGGTGCGGACGCGCGTCTGCGAGTTGGCCACCGTGGCCGTCACGGATACCGTGTTGGTGCGGCGGGCCTGCAGCGTGAACCGCTGCTCGCCGGCGTAGCAGACCTTGTCGGCCCCTTCGGCCGCGGGGTCGCCCCACGCGATGCGGGCCGTGTAGGTTCCCTCGCGGAAGATCGTGTCGCACTGTGCGAAGGCGTCGACGCTCGGCCAGCGTCCCTCGTAGCCGTCGCCCGTGAGCGTCAGGGAGAAGGCTCCGGCGTCGGGCGTCGGGACGGCCCGCGTGACGATCCCGGCGTCGGCCGCCGTCCTGATCTCGAGGCGTCCGAAGCCCTTGCCTGCGGCGCCCTCCTCCTGCTCGGAGCACCCGGCGGCGAGTGCCGCCGCGGCGATGATGTATGCGAAATATCGTTTCATGGCTGCTCGTTTATTTGTCGATGGAGACGCGGATGTTGTCGATGTAGACCCAGTTGTTGCTCATCGTGTTGCGGGTGAAGCCGCTGCCCGTCTCCTTGTCCTTCATGTAGACCTCCCAGACCAGGCGCTGCGTGTTGACCGCCCCCTCGACGCGTAGCGGAGCGCTCTCGCCGCCAAGCGGGATGTTGTCGAACGATCCCGAGAGCTCGCCCGTCAGATCGGTGAGCAGCGCATCGGGGATGTTCCACGTATAGTACTCGCTGCCGGGGCTCGACGTGCCGACCGTGTTGCGGTTCTCGTCGTCGGTGACGCCGAAGGCCAGGTAGGGCTGGTTCGTGCCGCCGGTGTTGCAGGCGCGGTTGAAGGAGTAGTTGAACGTGATGCGGATGTTCGGGCTCTTGCCGTCGCGGATGCCCGTCAGGGCGGGTGAGTCGACGCGGCCGTGGTAGGTGCCGTGGACGTAGATGCCGAACGATCCGGCGTATTCGTTGCGGCAGCAGATGCGCATCGCCTTGCCGGCCTCGACGCCGCAGCGGGCGCCGCTCCACCCCTCGGTCATGCCGTATTCGGAGAGCTGCTTGGCGGTGCTGCTGCCGCTGGAGGTTGCCGACGTGCTGTTGCCGGCGTTGTAGTCGAAGCCCGGCACGTTGTCGAAGCTCTCCTCGAGCAGGTAGGGAACCGACAGCGGCGTGGCGACCTCGTTGACCTGACCCTCGTTCAGGGTGGCGGGCAGCGTGACGGTGCGGTAGAGAAGGGTGTTCTCGGATTCGTAGGCCACCGTCAGGGTCTGTCCCTGCAGCGCCTCGGGGAAGTGCTCGAAGGGCAGGTCGTAGTCGCCTGCGCCCGTCACGGCGAAGGTGCGGCTCTGCGTGCCGTTGTCGAAGAGCACCCCTTCGATGTCGGTCGAGAGCGTGAACGAGTCGATGCGCTCGCCGAGCGTCTCCTCACCCGTGTTCTCCAGGTGCAGGCGCAGCGTCGTGTAGACTTTGTCGGCCTCGGGAATGTGCAGCGCGAGGGGGGTTGTGTGGCCCTCGGCGAAGAGCCGGCCCTCGAGCGTGGCGGGTTTCGACTGACTGCCCGCGCCGTAGGCCGTCAGGGTGATCCGCCCGTCGGCGGGGATGTCGACCGGGGCGATCACGGCGTAGACGACCGGTTGGCTTTCGGACGTAATCTCCAGCGGTTCGGGAAAGCGCAGCGTCAGCGTGTTGCTGCCGTCGGTCAGCTCCGGCGCGGCCTGCGCATCGGCGGCGTCGACCGTCAGACGGCCTGCGACGGGTTGCGGAAAGGCGATCTCGAGCCGCGTGACGGGCTCGGCGAGGCGGTTCTCGGCAAAGCGGATCTTCAGCACGTGCACCTTGTGCGCGAAGTCGAAGCGCACGACATCGCTGTTGTCCCCCTCGACGAGGGCCTGCGCCGTGACGGGTGTGGCGACCATGACGTCGCAGGCGCCGTCGAATGCGCCGCTCTGCACGGCCGGAATCTCATACGCGGCGCGCGTCCCCTCGACCGTTGCGGGGCGGGGCGAGACGGCCAGGTAGGTGTACTCGCCGGCCTCGAGCTGCGGAATGTCGCCGCGGAAGCGGGCGTCGCCGAACGAGGCGTTGTAGTGCCACAGGGAGAAGGGCAGGGCGGAGAAGGCCTCGGCGCCTGCGCCGTCGAGCGCCCACAGGGCGATTTCGTCTCCGTCACACCAGCGGACCGTTGTGCCGTCGTCACCGAGTGCGGTGCGCGTGTCGGCGGCGATGTCGAGCCGGGGACCGGAACCGACGGTCACGCGAAGAGTGCCTGCTTCGGGGTGCACCCCGGGCTCCGCGGTCTTGGAGCACGAGGCGGCGAGCAGAAGCAGTGCGAACAGGGTTGTCCTGAATTTCATATCTGTATGGAATAGGTTGTACGCTCTTGTCCGAATGTGTGCAAAAATAGGTATCGCCGCCCTTTCGGGAAAATAAATTCAACGAACACCGTGTTTTTCATCATGAAAACGGTGCCGATGTTGTTCTGTTGGTCGTTGTCCGGCGTGTTTTCCTGCTTTCGGAACCGGCTCTGCTTCCACGTGTGTAGGCGGGCGGCGGAGGGACCGGATCAGGGTGTCGGTCTTCCGGTGACGGCCCCTGCGGCGTACTCCTGAAGATGCGTCCGGGTGCGGCGTGCGCGCGGAGTCCCGAGGCCGTGCGGCGGGTCGGGCGGGCGGCTCCCTGTGCCCGGAAAAAGGTCGTCCGGACGAAAAAGAGGCCGTCCGGATTCGGATCCGGGCGGCCTCTGAAGCCTGGTTGCGCGGAGGGGTTACTCCTGCTTGACGTACTTGTCGAGCCAGCCGAAGAATTCGCGGTTCCAGACGAGCGAGTTCTGCGGGCGGAAGACCTGATGGGCCTCGTCCTCGAACGAGACCAGACGCGCCGGGATGCCGCGCACGCGCGCCGCCGTGAAGGCCTCGAGCGACTGCGTGTAGGGGATGCGGTAGTCCTTCTCGCCGGTGATGATCAGGATCGGCGTGTCCCACCGGTCGACGAAGCGGTGCGGCGAGTTGGCGTAGGAGCGCTGGGCCGTGGCGTTCGTCTTGTCCCAGTAGGGGCCTCCGTAGTCGTTGTTGACGAACCACAGCTCCTCCGTTTCGCCGTACATCGAGTCGAAGTCGAAGATGCCGCAGTGGGCGATGAAGGCCTTGAAGCGCTTGTCGTGGCAGCCGGCCAGGAAGTAGACCGAATAGCCGCCGTAGGAGGCGCCCACGCACCCCATGCGGTCGCGGTCGGCCCACGGTTCGGCCGCCACGTCGTCGATGGCCGAGAGGTAGTCGCGGATGTTCTGACCCGAGTAGTCACCCGAAATCTGGTCGAGCCACTCCTGCCCGAACGAGGGCAGGCCGCGGCGGTTGGGCGCCACGACGACGTAGCCGCCCGAGGCGATCAGCTCGAGGTTCCAGCGGTAGCTCCAGAACTGCGAGACGACGCTCTGCGGGCCGCCCTGGCAATAGAGCAGCACGGGGTACTTCTTCGCGGGGTCGAAGTCGGGCGGCAGCACGACCCACGTGAGCATCTGCTTGCCGTCGGTGGTCTTGACCCAGCGCTTCTGCACCTCGCCCATGCGGATGTGGTCGTAGATGGGTTTGTTGATGGCCGAAATCTGCGTCAGACGGCCGTCCTCGGGGTTCACGTCGAAGAACTCCGTGGCCATCGAGATCTTGGTCATCTCGGCGACGATGCGTCCGCCGCCCATCGTGAAGGCGTTGATGTCGTGGTCGCCCGAGGTGAGCACCTCGACCTCGGCCGCCGGGTGCTCGGCCGTCGCCGAGGGTACCTGCACGCGGCAGATCTGGTGCGTGGCCTCGATCGGGGCGATGAACCACAGCCGGTCGTTGCCCTCCCAGACGACGTTCATGGCGTTGTAGTCGAATTCGGCCGTCAGGTCCTCCATGCGGCCCGTGCGGCAGTCGTAGACGAACAGCCGCTCCTTGTCCGACTCGTTGCCCGCGCGGCGCATCGAGCGGAAGGCGATCTTCGAGTCGTCGGGCGACCAGACGGGATACTTGTCGTAGCCGGGCATGTCGCCGGCGGCGGCCGTCTCACCCGTCGGCCGGCTTGCCGGCTTGCAGATGTTCTGCGTCCGGCCCGTGGCCAGGTCGTAGATGAAGATGTCCGAGTCGGTCGATACGGCGTAGGCCGTGCCCGTCAGCGGTTTGCAGGTGTAGGCCAGCTGCGTGCCGGCGTGGTTCCAGGCGATCTCGGCCATGTCGAAGTAGGGGGCCAGCGGGGCGTCCCACGCCGCATCGGGCATGATGTCACGGCCTGAGGTGACGAGCCCCTTGCCCAGTTCGCCGACGAAGATGTGGCGGTAGGTTCCCTCGTCCCAGTAGTCCCAGTGGCGGACCATCAGGTCATCGTAGATGCGGGCCTTCGACTTGTCCATGTCCTTGTAGCGGTCCGACGAGCGGATGGCCACACCGGCCGGCTGCACGCCCTGCACCCACCAGATGTGTTTGCCGTCGGGGCTTATGCCGAAGCCCTCGACATCGGGGATGCCCTCGCTGCCGCCCTTGCCCGTCACGAGCGTGGCGTTGCCGCCGTCGGCATCCATCACCCAGACCTGCGACGAGCCGCTGCGGTCCGAGAGGAAGTAGATGCGGCTGCCGTCTGCCGACCAGGCGGGTGACGAGTTGTTCGACGCGAAGTCGGTGAGCTGGTGCACGGCGCCCGAGGCCATCTCCTGCACGTAGACGGCCGTCACGCCGCGGTTCTCGGCCATGTTGTAGTGCGTCACGGTGTAGAGCAGGCGGCTGCCGTCGGCCGAGAGCGACGACGAGCCCGCACGGCCCATCTTCCACATCACTTCGGGCGTCAGACGCCCGGCGGCGATCTCCTCGGCCGTCAGGGCGTTGTCGATCGCAAGGGGCTTGGGCCGTTCGTCGCAGCCCCCGAGTCCCACAGCTGCAAAAGCCATCATCAGGAGGATTTTTTTCATTTTCGTTGAGGTTTTCCCATTTATTCGTAATTTTGTTCCAAAATTTTTTCCGGGTATGGAGCATACCGTCTATTTTGCCGACAAGTCCGTGATTTTCACGCGGACCGCACCCGCCGGGACCGACCGTGTCGTTGTCGCGGTCTCCGACGGCCCCGTCAGCCGGACGAAGATAGGGAAAATTCTCGAAACGAACAACACCGTCGCTGTCGTTGCGGACGATCCCGATGCGGCCTTTGCCGCCTTTGCCGCGGAGTTCACGGCCGTGGAGGCGGCCGGCGGCGTGGTGGTCGATGCGCGGGGGGCCTGGCTGATGATCCACCGCAACGGACGCTGGGACCTGCCCAAAGGACATGTCGAGCCGGGCGAGAGCCTCGAGGCGTGCGCCGAGCGCGAGATTGCCGAGGAGACGGGCGTTGCGGCGCGCGTCGTGCGGCCGCTGTGCGAGACGCTGCATGCCTACTGGTTTCCGAAGACGGCGCGCTGGGAGCTGAAGCGCACCCACTGGTTCGAGCTGCGCACGACGGCGACGTCGGCGCTGCGGCCCCAGACCGAGGAGGGAATCGAGCAGGTCGTCTGGTGCACGCCCGACGAGGCTGCCGGGCATGTGCGCGAGGCCTTCCCGACGATCCGCTGCGTCGCCCGCGCCATGCGGGAGTAGCCCCGAGCGGTATTCGGCCCTTCACTGGACCGTGGTGCCGCACATTCCGCAATAAAAAAGCGACCCGCAGTAAAGGCGGGTCGTTTTTTTGTCTGTCCCAGTCGGGGTGTTCCGGTCGGGTCGGAGTGTTCCGGTTGGAATGTCCCGGTGGGAGTGTGACCGGCCGAGCGGGGTGTCGGATCAGTACTGCGGGGCGGCATTCATCGCCCGGGCGATGCCTTCGGCGATCTGGTCGACGGCCCCCTGCAGCTTCGAGCCGATCATCATCCGCATCATCATGTTCAGGTCGATGTGCAGCACCACCCGCAGGCGCGTGTCCGTGTCGGAGACCTTGTGCAGCTGGATCCAGAAGGCGAAGTCCATCGGGACGCCCCCTTCGTCGCCCACGATCTTCACGTGCTTGGGGGCGATGCGCTCCTCCATGCGGAGCTTCACGGTGAAGCCCTTGGCCTTGAACGAGCAGCGCTCTTCGGTGGCCTGCCACTCCTCGACGCGGTCCGCCAGGGCGGGCGTCAGGTTGTCGAAGCGGCTGATGACGGCGTAAATCTGCTCCGCGGGGCGGAGAATCTGATGCTGTTTGGAGATGTATTCCTGCATATGGGTGTGAGGTAAGGTTTTTATTCTGTGGTGAGGGATTCGGGTGCTGCCCAGAAACGCCCGTCGTCCGAGGTCCGCACGTCGGTCGGCCGCAGGGAGAAGCCGCCGAAGCCCGGCGGCAGCGCCGAACGGTCGGTCGCGGTTCTTCTTGCGGCCCCTTCTGTTTCCGACGCTGTTTCAGGCCGGGCTGGTCTTTCTCTCCGGCTCTTTTATGGCTCTGCGTGCCCCCCCCGACGTGCGTCAGTCGATCTCGAAGGTGCGGGCCGTCTCGCTGTCGACCGTGATGCGCACGTTCATCGTGTGCTCGGGCAGCAGCGGCTCGATCTTCTCGGGCCACTCCACCAGGCAGAGGTCTCCCGAGTAGAAGTACTCCTCGTAGCCGAAGTCGTAGGCCTCGCGCAGGTCGTCGATGCGGTAGAAGTCGAAGTGGTAGATGCGGCGGTTGCCCGACCCCCTGTACTGGTTGACGATGGCGAACGTCGGGCTGGTCACGGTGTCCGTGGCGCCGAGCTGTGCGGCGATTTCGCGGATGAGCGTGGTCTTGCCCGCGCCCATCTCGCCGCGGAAGGCGACGACCGTGCGGCGTCCCAGTGCCGCGATGATGGCCGAGGCCACCTGCGGCAGCTCGTCCCGGTCGGTGATATGGATGGTTTTCATGCGTGTGTGTTTTCGGTTGTCACTGTTTGGGTTTGAGCACGATGAACGGCACGATCATCTCCTCCATCGAGATGCCGCCGTGCTGGAACGTGTTGCGGTAGTAGCGGATGTGGCGGTTGGCGTCGTTGTTGTAGACCAGAAAGTCCGAATTGTAGGCGAAGATGTAGCTCGACGTCAGGTTGCTCGACGGCAGCTGGATGTCCTCGGGCTTGAGCACCTCGTAGACCTCGCGCGAGTTGTAGGCGAGGTTGCGGCCCGTCTTGTAGCGCAGGTTGGTCGAGGTTTCGCGGTCGCCGGTGACCTTCACGGGGTTGTCGACGCGGATCGTGCCGTGGTCCGAGGTGATGACCACCGTGTGGCCGCGCTCGGAGAGCAGCTTGAGGATCGTGTAGAGGTCCGAATGCTCGAACCACGAGCGCGTGAGCGAGCGGAAGGCCGCCTCGTCCTCGGTCAGCTCGCGGATGATGTCGGTCTCGGTGCGGGCGTGCGAGAGGATGTCCAGGAAGTTGTAGATGATGACCGAGAAGTCGGCGTCGTAGACCTTCTGGATGTTGTCCACGAGCCGGCGTCCCTGCTCCGGACGCACGAGCTTGTCGAAGGAGAACTTCCACTGCTTGCCGCTCTGGGTCATCAGCCGCCGCAGGAACTCCTCCTCGTACTGGTTCTTGCCGCCCTCCTCGTTGTCGTTGAGCCTGTCTCTTAT
>ENA-OZKX01000291-OZKX01000291.1-human-gut-metagenome-genome-assembly--contig:-NODE-291-length-24664-cov-7.669064_pt1 | contig 24664 bp, 16 predicted proteins | sample MGYA00244831_ERZ653774 | MGnify/ENA primary metagenome ERZ653774 (study PRJEB26926, sample SAMN06165314) | human gut metagenome | biome: ENVO:00009003; feature: ENVO:2100002; material: ENVO:00002003...
GAGATTTCTGCCTGTCTCGTGGGCTCGGAGATGTGTATAAGAGACAGCCATGCAGACGATGGCTACAGACACGTTTACTAGCAATCGTACTGATTTCCGAGACGAAAGTATCTATTTTATGATGACCACGCGTTTCTACGATGGTGACACAGGAAACAATGTGCTCTGCTGGGACAACCAGTCAGCGCAGATTGAAACAAAAGACCCTTGCTGGCGAGGCGACTTCCAGGGTGTCATCGACAAGCTCGACTACATCAAGGCATTGGGTTTTACAGCCATCTGGATTACACCAGTAGTGCAGAACGCTTCCGGTTATGATTACCATGGTTATCATGCCATGGATTTCCAACATGTTGACTGCCGTTATCAGAGCAGCGATGGTAGCAAGGACGGTGACGCCATGTTCCAGGAACTCATTGATAAGGCACATGCAAAGGGTATCAAGATTATCCTCGACGTCGTGCTCAACCACACCGGTAACTTCGGTGAGCAGACACTCTGCAAGGAGTTTGACCGTGATACCGACTTGGCAACTCAGGCACTCATCGATGCTTGTATGATTCCTAATGAGGAGAAGTTGGGTTCCGACTACCTTACAAGTGTTGCTTATGAGCAGTATCAGCGTCGTCTTGCCCTGATGAAGAATATCCGTGGCAAGAACCAGGATACTCACAACTACTGGCACCACTTTGGTGACTTTAACTGGGACTTTCCTAACCGCTGGTGGGCACAGATTGCTGGTGACTGCGTGGATCTGAACACCGAGAACGACTATGTGGCAGATTATCTCGTGAAGTGCTACGGCAGCTTTATCAAGATGGGTGTAGATGGATTCCGTATCGATACTTCCGGTCACATCTCACGTTTGACATTCTGCAAGCAGTTCATTCCTCAGTTTACAGCTCTTGGTGAGCAGTACAAGGACAAGCGATTGAACCAGGCTCCTTTCTTCATGTATGGTGAGGTTTGTGCCCGTTACAGTGATGTCACATACCGTGGTCAGGAGAACCTCTCTTGCTATTATTACACATGGAATGCTCCACAGGACTTGCTCGACAAATGGGATGGTAGCCAGTCTTACTGGGATACACAGGTACTCTTTGATAAAGCCAATGGCGGTACAGGTGTGGATGACCATCAGATGGCTCTCTGTGAGTCAGACAATGCCCCAACACCAACAAGCGACAATACCTTTATGGTGAATGGTAAGTGGCATGAGCCAGACTATTCTCAGGCAAGTGGTTTCCATGTGATCGACTTCCCATTGCACTACAACTTCGGTAATGCTGCTGCCGCATACGGTTTGGCAAAGTCAGGTGACAAGAAATATAATGATGCTACCTATAATGTAGTATATGTTGACAGCCATGACTATGGACCTCAGCAATATGACGACAAACTCCGTTTCGGTGGTTCAGACGCTCAGTGGGCAGAGAACCTCTCTCTGATGTTCACCTTCCGTGGTATTCCATGTCTCTATTATGGTTCTGAGATTGCTTTCCGTCGCGGTGCAGCGATTGACAATGGTCCTCACGGTCCTCTCTCTGAAACTGGTCGTGCTTACTTCGGTGGCTACATCACAGGTGATGTAAAAGCCAAGGATTTCGGTGACTACACAGCTACAGGTAATGCTGCTGCTACATTGAATCATGATGTCGCTCAGCACCTCATCCGCCTAAACAAGATTCGTCAGGCTGTTCCTGCTTTGCGTAAGGGTCAGTGGACCGACGAGGGTTGTACTCCTGTCAAGGGTGGTATCGCCTTCAAGCGTGCTTACAAGAATGATAGCTATGCACTCGTAGCCCTCAATGGTGGTGCTACTTTCACAGGTTGCCCTGATGGTACTTATACCGACGTGGTAACAGGTAAGACATACACTGGTACTACTATCACCGTTGAAGCTCCTGCTACTCAGGGTCAGCTCCGTGTTCTCGTGAAGGACTGGAAGGGCGGTCAGATAGGTGAGGATGGTCCTTTCATCTATAATGAGACTCCTAAGGCTAAGTCAGAGGCTGAAAAGGCTTACGATGGTCATGAGGAAGATGGTACAACATGGGTTGAGCCACAAACTAATGAGTTTGGTTTGAAATTCTCTCAGAATGGTGGTACATTCCGCACCAATACTGTTACTGTAGAGGTAAGCCTTAGCGGTAAGGCAACTTCTGGTTGGTTCCAGGTAGAAGGTCAGGACAAGGTAGAGCTGGCTCCAGGCGAGACCAAGACATTCACTATCGGCGAAGGCATGAATTTCAAGCAGACCAAGACTGTAACATGGTTTGCCAAGAATGAAGAAAAGGTGAAGGATGGTAAGGTTACCTTCACCAAGGTGGATCCTAACGCAGCTATCACCGTATATGTAAAGGCAGACAAGGCTCCAACGATCTATGCTTGGGTTCCTGGCACTCCAACTAAAGAGTTGACTGGTGCATGGCACGGTAAGATTATGGATGGTCCTGAAGAGATTGGTGGTGTCAACTACTGGTACAAGACTTTCGATGGAGTAGAGAGCTTCAATGTGATTCTGAATAATGGTAACGACAAGCAGTCGAGTGACATCACTGGTATCACAGGTGATATCTACTTGGAATATGACGGTGGCTCAAGTGTCAAGACGCTCGATGCTCCTGTCAACACAGCAGCCAAGGTTACTTTGAGTCCTAATGGTGGTGACTTCGAGAAGACTATTACTGTAAACGCAACCCTCAGCGATAATGCCAAGAGCGGTTGGTATAAGATTGGCGACGGCGAGCAGGTTAATCTGACTCCAGGTAAGCCAGTTACCTTCACTCTCGGTGCTGACATGATGGAAGGCGAGAGCAAGACTGTAACTTGGAGTGCAACTAATGCAGAGGATAAGGCTAAGACTGGTACTGCTACCTTCAACAAGAAGGCTGAGGTGGTTATTCCTACACCATCAGGTATCTTCGCTTACTTCCTCGCTCCTTCAGATTGGAGTCAGGTTGACTGCTGGGCTTGGAATGATGCAGATAACTTTACCGGTGGCAACTGGCCAGGTGTAGCTTGTACCAAGACTGGTGAGAAGAAGAATGGTATGGATGTCTGGATGTGGAAGTATGATGGCGACTTGACAAGTACTCCTACCAAGATTATCTTTAATAATGGCGGTAATGGTCAGCAGACAAAAGACTTGGATTTCGTAAACGGTGCAGTCTATAACCGTGATGGTAAGACCAACGAAGTTGTTACAGGTATCAGTCAGGCTACAACAGTCCAGAAGACAGCTAAGTTGAAGATCTATTCTATCAACGGTGTGAAGGTAGCCGAAGTAAACAAGGTTTCTGATGCAGAATACGTTCTGGCTCCAGGTATGTATATCTGCAATGGCAAGAAGTTTGTTATCAAATAAACTTATCGCTACTTTTGGACTTAAATAAGCACTTCGCCTGCTCTGTAAGCGGGTAGTGTGAGTTTGTCCCCATACGGTTAGCAGTTTATGTACATAATATCCTCTGAAAGAGGCTGATTTTTGCAAATATTCGTTTTGTGAAATTCAGCCTCTTTTTCTTTGTTGTTGCGAAATCGATTGCACAGGAAAAACAATAGAAAAGTGAATTGTTTTATAGTATTTATAAAAAGAATTCGTAATATTGCGGTGTAATTATTCAACTATTCAATTTTAAACTTAACAATTTCATTATGAAAAAACTTGTCGCAAAATTATGGGCGGTTCTTATGCTCATGTTGGTCTCCTTGCAGTCGATGGCTACCGATGTGTTTACATCGAATCGTACTGACTTCCGAGACGAAAGTATCTATTTCATGATGACCACTCGTTTCTACGATGGTGATCCAAGTAACAATGTGCTCTGCTGGGACAACCAGGAAGCACAGAAGAGTACCAAGGACCCTTGTTGGCGAGGTGACTTCCAGGGTGTCATCGACAAGCTCGACTACATCAAGGCGTTAGGTTTCACTGCCATCTGGATTACTCCTGTCGTACAGAATGCATCCGGTTATGACTACCACGGCTATCATGCTTCGGATTTCTCCAAGGTAGATTGCCGTTATCAGAGCGGTGACGGCAAAAAGAGTGGTGACGTGATGTTCCAGGAACTCATCGACAAGGCTCACGCCAAGGGTATCAAGATTATCCTCGATATCGTGCTCAACCACACCGGTAACTTCGGTGAGGAGCATTTTTGCAAGGAGTTCGACCGTGATACTCGTCTTCGCAACCAGGCAGACATCAATGCTTGTATGATTCCTAATTTCGAAACATTGGGTAGTGACTATCCGACTCTTCAGCCAGGCTTTCAGTATCAGCGTCGTCTTGGCATGATGAAGAATACCGATGGTCAGAATCGTGATTCCCACAACTACTGGCACCATTTCGGTAACTTCAACTGGGACTTACCTAATCGTGGTGGGCTCAGATTGCAGGTGACTGTGTGGACCTCAATACTGAGAATAATACAGTGGCTGAATATCTTGTCAAATGCTATGGCAATTTCATCAAGATGGGTGTCGATGGTTTCCGTATTGATACATCCGGTCATATCTCACGTCTTACCTTCTGCAAGCAGTTCATTCCTCAGTTTGCTGCCCTCGGTAAGCAGTACGAGGACAAGCGATTGAACAAGGCTCCTTTCTTCATGTATGGTGAGGTTTGTGCCCGTTTCGGTAGTGTGCAGTACCGTGGTCAGGACAACCTTTCACCTTATTATTATACATGGAAGGCTCCAAAGGAACTGATGGATGGCTTTGATGGCAGCCAGTCATACTGGGACACTCAGGAAATCTATGACAGTGGTACAGGTTATGATGCTAAGCTGATGCCTCTCTGCGAGAAAGATAATGCTGATTCTCCTGAAAGCAATAATACCTTTATGCTGAATGGTGCATGGCATGAGCCAGACTATTCTCAGTCAAGCGGTTTCAATGTAATCGACTTCCCATTGCACTACAACTTCTCTAATGCAGGAAGTGCATACGGCTTGGCTAAGTCTGGTGATATGAAATACAATGATGCTACTTTCAATGTGGTATATGTAGACAGTCATGACTACGGTCCTCAGCCAAGTGATGGTATCCGTTTCGATGGTAGTGATGCTCAGTGGGCAGAGAATCTCTCTCTGATGTTTACCTTCCGTGGAATCCCATGTCTCTATTATGGTTCTGAGGTAGGTTTCCGTCGTGGTTCTGTGATTGACAAAGGTCCTAATGGTCCTCTTTCTAACACTGGTCGTGCTTACTTCGGTGGTTATATCACAGGTGATGTAGAAGCATCAGACTTCGGTGAATACAAGGCTTCTGGTAATGTGGCTGCCTCATTGAATCATGATTTGGCTCAGCACCTCATCCGTCTGAACAAGATTCGTCAGGCTGTTCCTGCTCTCCGTAAGGGTCAGTGGACAGACGAGGGTTGTAAGGCCAATGGTGGTATCGCTTTCAAGCGTGCTTATAAGGACAGTTATGCACTTGTAGCCCTCAATGGTGGTGCTACTTTCACAGATTGCCCAGCTGGTACTTACACAGACCTGGTAACAGGTAAGACTTACACAGGTTCTACTATCACCGTTGATGCTCCTAACAATCAGGGTCAGGTTCGCGTTCTCGTGAAAGACTGGAAGGGCGGAAAGCTCATTGACGATGGTGCTTTCATCTACGAAACTGCTGCTCAGCATAAGGGTGGCCAGACTTATGATGGTAATGAAGAGGCTGGTACAACTTGGGTTGACGAGGCTCCTCTTCCGCCAGTAAGCGTTTCTCTTTCTCCAAGTTGGTGGAAGTTTCCGCACCAATACGGTAACTGTTACCGCAACACTCTCTGAAGACGCTAAGTCTGGTTGGTACCAGATAGAGGGTCAGGACAAGGTAGATTTGACTCCTGGTGAGGCTGCCACCTTCACTATCGGTGAAGACATGAACTTCAAGGACACCAAGACTGTGATTTGGAGTGCAACAAGCTCTGAGGGCAAGGAGAAGACAGGTAAGGTTACTTATACCAAGGTAGATCCTAATGCTTCTATTACGGTAACAGTAAAGGCAGAAAAAGCTCCTTATATCCACGCTTGGACAACAGGTACTGACGGCAAGGATTTGACTGGTGCATGGCCTGGTAAGGTAATGAACGGCCCAGAGGAAATCGATGGTGCTAAATACTGGACTTACTCTTTTGATGACGTTGAGAGTTTCAATGTCATCTTGAATAATGGTAACAGTGCTCAGTCGGGTAAGTTTGAAGGTATCACAGGTGATATCTACTTGGAGTATGATGGTGGTACAAGTGCCAAGAAGATTGACGCTCCTGTCAATACTGCTGCCAAGGTTACTTTGAGTCCTAATGGTGGTGACTTCCAGAAGACTATCTCCGTAACAGCAACCCTCAGCAACAATGCCAAGAGCGGTTGGTATAAGATCGGCGATGGTGAGCAGGTGGCTCTTGTTCCTGGTAAGGCTGCTACCTTCACTCTCGGTGCTGACATGATGGAAGGCGAGAGCAAGACTGTAACTTGGAGTGCAACTAATGCAGAGGATAAGGCTAAGACTGGTACTGCTACCTTCAACAAGAAGGCTGAGGTGGTTATTCCTACACCATCAGGTATCTTCGCTTACTTCCTCGCTCCTTCAGATTGGAGTCAGGTTGACTGCTGGGCTTGGAATGATGCAGATAACTTTACCGGTGGCAACTGGCCAGGTGTAGCTTGTACCAAGACTGGTGAGAAGAAGAATGGTATGGATGTCTGGATGTGGAAGTATGATGGCGACTTGACAAGTACTCCTACCAAGATTATCTTTAATAATGGCGGTAATGGTCAGCAGACAAAAGACTTGGATTTCGTAAACGGTGCAGTCTATAACCGTGATGGTAAGACCAACGAAGTTGTTACAGGTATCAGTCAGGCTACAACAGTCCAGAAGACAGCTAAGTTGAAGATCTATTCTATCAACGGTGTGAAGGTAGCCGAAGTAAACAAGGTTTCTGATGCAGAATACGTTCTGGCTCCAGGTATGTATATCTGCAATGGCAAGAAGTTTGTTATCAAATAAACTTATCGCTACTTTTGGACTTAAATAAGCACTTCGCCTGCTCTGTAAGCGGGTAGTGTGAGTTTGTCCCCATACGGTTAGCAGTTTATGTACATAATATCCTCTGAAAGAGGCTGATTTTTGCAAATATTCGTTTTGTGAAATTCAGCCTCTTTTTCTTTGTTGTTGCGAAATCGATTGCACAGGAAAAACAATAGAAAAGTGAATTGTTTTATAGTATTTATAAAAAGAATTCGTAATATTGCGGTGTAATTATTCAACTATTCAATTTTAAACTTAACAATTTCATTATGAAAAAACTTGTCGCAAAATTATGGGCGGTTCTTATGCTCATGTTGGTCTCCTTGCAGTCGATGGCTACCGATGTGTTTACATCGAATCGTACTGACTTCCGAGACGAAAGTATCTATTTCATGATGACCACTCGTTTCTACGATGGTGATCCAAGTAACAATGTGCTCTGCTGGGACAACCAGGAAGCACAGAAGAGTACCAAGGACCCTTGTTGGCGAGGTGACTTCCAGGGTGTCATCGACAAGCTCGACTACATCAAGGCGTTAGGTTTCACTGCCATCTGGATTACTCCTGTCGTACAGAATGCATCCGGTTATGACTACCACGGCTATCATGCTTCGGATTTCTCCAAGGTAGATTGCCGTTATCAGAGCGGTGACGGCAAAAAGAGTGGTGACGTGATGTTCCAGGAACTCATCGACAAGGCTCACGCCAAGGGTATCAAGATCATTCTTGACATAGTGCTCAACCACACCGGTAACTTCGGTGAGGAGAAGCTCTGCAAGCTGTTCGATCGTGATACACAACTTCGCAACCAAGCTTACATCGATGCTTGTATGACCCCTACAGAAACTTTGGGTAGTGACTACCTGACCATCCTTCCAAAAGATCAATACCATCGTCGTCTTACCATGATGAAGAATATGGACGGTCAGAACCGTGATATTCACAACTACTGGCACCATTACGGTCAGTTCGGTTGGGATGATCCATCCCGTTGGTGGGGTCAGATTGCTGGTGACTGTGTTGACCTCAATACAGAGAACGACGAGGTAGCTAAGTATCTCGTAGATTGCTATGGTCAGTTCATCAAGATGGGTGTGGATGGTTTCCGTATCGATACCTCCGGTCACATCTCACGACTCACTTTCAACCATCAGTTCGTTCCACAGTTTGCTGCCCTCGGTAAGCAGTACGAGAATAAGCGATTGAACAAGGCTCCTTTCTTTATGTATGGTGAGGTTTGTACCCGTGGTCACGAAGCAACCTATAGAGGTCAGGCCAATCTTTCTTGCTACTTCTATACATGGAAGTCTGATGAGTCTTTGATGAACCAGTGGGATGGAAGCCAAAGCTTCTGGGACAGTCAGGTATTGCCAGAGGGTTCTGGACCTATCGGTCCTCAGGCACTCTGCGGTAAGGAAACATTTGGTGACAAGAAGAGCGAAAATGCTAAGATGATCAATGGTGCATGGCATGAGCCAGACTATTCTGAGGCAAGTGGTTTTAATGTCATCGACTTCCCAATGCACTATAGCTACAATACAGCTAAAGATGCATTCCGTCTTTCAGCGGAAGACGAACTCTATAATGACGCTACATACAATGTAGTATATATTGACAGCCATGACTACAGTCCAGGCCCTAACGATCTCAACCGTTTCGGTGGTACAGATGCTCAGTGGGCTGAGAACCTCTCTCTCTTGTTTACCTTCCGTGGTATTCCATGTATCTACTATGGTTCTGAGGTTGGTTTCCGTCGTGGTGTAAGAATCGACCCAGGTCCTAACGGTCCTCTTTCAGAAACTGGTCGTGCTTACTTCGGTGGTTATATCACAGGTGATGTAACAGCAACAGACTTCGGTGAGTATAAGGCTACAGGTAACGTAGCTGCTTCTTTGAATCACGATGTAGCTCAGCACCTCATCCGTTTGAACAAGATTCGTCAGGCTGTTCCTGCTCTCCGTAAGGGTCAGTGGACAACAGATGGTTGTAAGGCAACAGGTAAGAATGGTATCGCTTTCAAGCGTGCTACTAAGGATTGCTATGCGCTCGTAGCCCTCAATGGTGGTGCTACCTTCACAGATTGCCCAGCTGGTACTTATACCGACGTGGTAACTGGTAAGACATATACAGGTTCTACTATTGAAGTAGAAGCTCCTTCTACTCAGGGTCAGCTCCGTGTTCTCGTAAAGGACTGGAAGGATGGCAAGATCGGTGAGGATGGTGCTTTCATCTACGATACTACAGCTAAGTCTCTGGACGGTCAGGCTTATGATGGTAATGAAGAGGCTGGTACAATTTGGAACGAGCAGGGCCCTATTCAGCCAGCAAGCGTTTTATTCTCACAGGCAGGTGGATCATTCCGTACTGAGACTATTAACCTGACAGTTACTCTCTCTGAAGACGCTAAGTCTGGTTGGTATCAGATACAAGGTCAGGATAAGGTGAACTTGACTCCTGGTGTGAGTGAGAACCTTACCATAGGCGAAGGTATGAACTTTGGCGACACCAAGACTATTGAGTGGAGCGCAGAGGCCCAGGACGGTAAAGTAAAGAGCGGTAGCTTGACCTTCAAGAAGGTGGACCCTAATGCTACTATCATGGTTTACGTACAGGCAGAAAATGCTCCTTTTATCTATGCTTGGTCAAAAGGTTCTTCTGTTAAGAAATTGACAGGCGATTGGCCTGGTACAAAGATGACAGAGTCTGAAGAAATCAATGGCGAAAAGTACTGGACTTACGCTTTTGATGGCGTAGATAACTTCAATATCATCTTGAATAATAATAGCGGTGCACAGTCTGGTGAAATCTCTGGTATCACAGGTGATATCTACCTGAAGTATGACGGCGGTGCAAATGCTCAGAAGATTGACGCTCCTGTCAATACTGCTGCCAAGGTTACTTTGAGCCCTAACGGTGGTGACTTCGAGAAGACTGTCACTGTAACAGCCACATTGAGCAACAATGCCAAGAGCGGTTGGTACAAGATCGGTAATGGTGAGCAGGTGGCTCTTACCCCTGGTAAGGCTGCTACATTCACACTCGGTGCTGACATGATGGAAGGCGAGAGCAAGACTGTAACTTGGAGTGCAACCAATGCTGATAACGAAACCAAGACAGGTTCTGCTACCTTCAACAAGATGAAAGAGGTAGTTATTCCTACTCCAACAGGTATTTTCGCTTACTTCCTCGCTCCTTCTGACTGGAATCAGGTTGACTGCTGGGCTTGGAATGATACAGACAACTTTACCGGTGGTAACTGGCCAGGTATAAGCTGTACCAAGACTGACATGAAGAAGAATGGTCTTGATGTTTGGATGTGGAAGTATGATGGCGATTTGACAACTGCTCCTACTATGATCATCTTCAACAACGGCGGCGGTCAGCAGACAAAGGATTTGGCTTTCGAAAACGGTGCAGTTTATAACCGTGACGGTAAGACCAACGAGTCTATCTCAACAGGTATCAACCAGGTAGGTAGCAAGAAGGCTCCTGCTAAGTTGAAGATTTACTCTATCAACGGTCAGAAGGTTGCCGAAGTGAACAAGGTTTCTGATGCAGAATACGTTCTGGCTCCAGGTATGTACATCTGCAATGGCAAGAAGTTTGTTATCAAGTAGCCAATGGTTAGCCGCCATTACTTTTAGAAACATTTAGTTTATCATATTTCATTTATTTTAGGTTTAAGTACTCCTAAATGGCTTGAATAGAACAAATTTTCAGCCATTTAGGAGTCTTTTTTGTATATATAAGTAGAAAATATATTAAAGATTTTGGGTAAAACCTTTTTTTTTTGTAACTTTGCGCCCAAAAGTAAAAACAATATAAAAAATAAATAGATAATATGGCTAAGAAATTTGCCGAGCATAATGGTCTGAATCTTACACAGACCAACAATGACGTACTCGCAGCGTGGGAGAAGAATGATATCTTCCACAAGTCTATCGACGAGCGTGAAGGCTGCCCTCAGTTTATCTTCTTCGAGGGACCTCCATCAGCTAATGGCCACCCGGGTATTCACCACGTGTTGGCACGTAGTATCAAGGATACATTCAACAGATACAAGACCATGAAGGGGTTCCAGGTTCACCGCAAGGCGGGATGGGATACCCACGGACTCCCTGTTGAACTCGGTGTCGAGAAGGAACTCGGCATCACCAAGAAGGATATTGACAACAAGGCTTCAGAGAAGTATATCTCTACTGAGGATTACAACCACAAGTGCCGCGAGAACGTGATGAAGTTCACCGCTGAGTGGCGCGAGTTGACTGAGAAGATGGGTTACTTCGTAGATCTCGATCATCCTTATATCACATACGATAACAAGTACATCGAGACTCTCTGGTGGCTCCTCAAGCAGCTCTACAACAAGGGGATGCTCTACAAGGGTTACACCATCCAGCCATACTCTCCAGGTGCAGGTACAGGCTTGAGCTCTCACGAGTTGAACCAGCCTGGCTGCTATCGCGATGTTAAGGACCTCACCACCACAGCCCAGTTCCTCATCAAGGATCCTAAGGCTGAGTGGACCAAGTGGGGCAAGCCATACTTCATCGCATGGACCACTACACCTTGGACTTTGCCATCAAACGTGGCTCTCTGTGTGGGTCCTAAGATTGACTATGTAGCCATCGAGACCTACAACCTCTACAATGGCGAGCCTATGACACTCGTGATGGCTGAGGCTCTGGTTGGTTCATATCTGAAGGCAGACCAGGAGTGCAAGGAAGGCGATCTCCTGCCATTCGACAAGGAGAAGAAGCAGTGCCCTTGGCGCATTGTCGACCACATGAAGGGTACCGACCTCGAAGGCATGCACTACGAGCAGCTCCTGCCATGGGTAAAGCCATGCGAGAAGGTTGATCTCTTCGCACCGGCTTTCGTAACAGAATATGCTGCTGCTCATCCTGAGAAGGTGTTCGCTTCTGAGGATGGTCGCGATCAGTTCGTCGAGATGGAGAGTGAGGCTTTCCGCGTAATCCTCGGCGACTACGTTACTACCGATGACGGTACAGGTATCGTTCACATCGCTCCTACATTCGGTGCCGATGATGCCAAGGTGGCTAAGGATGCCAACATCCCAGCTCTCTACCTTATTAATAAGAAGGGCGAGACCCGCCCAATGGTTGACCTCCAGGGTAAGTTCTATCTCATCGAAGACCTCGATGCCAACTTCGTGAACGCTTGCGTCAACAAGGAGGCATATGCTCATCACGCAGGCGGCTACGTGAAGAATGCCTACGACCCACAGTTTAATGTGGATGGCGTCTGGGACAAGAAGGCTTCTGATAAGGCTGAAGACCTGAACATCGTACTCTGCTACGAGTTGAAGCAGGAGGGCAAGGCTTTCAAGAGCGAGAAGCACGTGCACAACTATCCTCACTGTTGGCGTACCGACAAGCCTATCCTCTATTATCCATTGGATAGCTGGTTTATCAAGGATACAGCCTGCAAGGAGCGCATGGTAGAACTCAACAAGACCATCAACTGGCAGCCTGAGAGCACCGGTACAGGCCGTTTCGGCAACTGGCTCGAGAACCTGAACGACTGGAACCTTTCACGTTCCCGCTTCTGGGGTACTCCATTGCCAATCTGGCGTGACGAGAACCGTGGCGAGAAGTGCATCGGCAGCCTTGAGGAACTCTATGCTGAAATCGAGAAGTCTGTGGCTGCCGGTATCATGCAGAGCAACCCATTGAAGGAGAATGGTTTCGTTCCTGGCGACTATAGTCAGGAGAACTATGATAAGATTGACCTCCACCGTCCATACGTTGACAAGATTGTATTGGTTAACGAGGAGGGCAAGCCAATGTATCGTGAGAGCGACCTCATCGACGTTTGGTTCGATTCAGGTTCAATGCCTTACGCCCAGCTCCACTACCCATTCGAGGGTGAGATGGCCCGTGGCACAGAGGCAGACCGCGATGCACTCATCCACAGCACCTACGAGGGATATGCTATTCCTCCTAAGTTCTATCCAGCCGACTTCATCAACGAGGGCGTGGATCAGACCCGTGGATGGTTCTTTACCCTGCACGCCATCGCTACCATGGTATTCGATAGCGTAGCCTTCAAGAACGTAATCTCTTCTGGTCTCGTTCTCGATGCCAAGGGTAACAAGATGAGTAAGCACGTGGGTAACGTAACCAACCCATTCGAGATGATTGACAAGTATGGTGCCGATCCTGTTCGTTTCTATATGATGACCAACAGCGAGCCTTGGGACAACCTCAAGTTCGACCCTAATGGTGTGGACGAGACCCGTCGCAAGTTCTTCGGTACCTTATATAATACCTACAGCTTCTTCGCCCTCTATGCTAATGTAGATGGTTTCGATGCAGAGGCTGCTCAGGTGCCATTCGAGAAGCGCCCAGAGATTGACCGCTGGATTCTCTCTTCACTCAATACCCTCATCAAGGGCGTTGACAGAGAGTTGGCTGGCTATGATCCAACCCGCGCAGGCCGTCTCATCGATGCTTTCGTCAACGATGACCTCTCTAACTGGTACGTTCGTCTGAACCGTAAACGTTTCTGGGGTAAGGAGATGAGCGAGGATAAGCTGAGTGCTTACCAGACTCTCTATACCTGCCTGATGACAGTGGCTAAGCTGCTGGCACCATTCGCTCCATTCTATGCAGACGAGTTGTATCACGACTTGGGCGGCGAGTTGGAGAGCGTACATCTCGATAAGTTCCCTGTAGCTGATGAGGCTGCTATCGATGCCGACCTGGAGGAGCGTATGGCCATCGCCCAGAAGATTACTTCTATGGTATTGGCTTTGCGCCGCAAGGTGAACATCAAGGTGCGTCAGCCACTCCAGCAGATCATGATTCCTGCAGTAGATGATGTACAGAAGGCACACATCGAGGCAGTAGCAGGACTGTTGAAGAACGAGGTGAACGTGAAGGAGGTTAACTTCATTGAGGGTCAGGGTATTCTCGTAAAGAAGGTGAAGTGTAACTTTAGAGTGATGGGTAAGAAGTTCGGCAAGCTGATGAAGGGTGTTGCTGCCCAGATGTCAGCGCTCGATCAGGACCAGATTGCAGCTTTTGAGAAGGCAGGCAACATCACATTGAATATCGACGGACAGGAAGCCGTGGTAGAGGTAGCCGACGTGGAGATTATCTCTGAGGATATTCCAGGATGGCTCGTATCTAACGAGGGCAATCTGACCGTAGCGCTTGAGGTAGAGTTGACCCCAGAATTGAAGAAGGAGGGTATGGCTCGTGAGTTGATCAACCGTATCCAGAACCTCCGCAAGGAGACAGGTCTGGAGATTACCGACCGCATCAACGTAACTGTGGCTCCTAATGAGGCGACTGACGCAGCCATCGAGGCATTCGCCGACTACATCAAGGGGCAGGTATTAGCAGACAGTATCGAAATCGGCGACAACGCAGGTGTTGAGACCGAGTTTGATGACTTTAAGTTGAACATTCTCGTAGAGAAGAATTAAATAGTTAGGAGTTAGGAGTTAGAAGTTAGGAGCATTTCCAAACTGCTTGCTTCTAACTTTCTAGCCCTTATTTCCTAAAAACATTAACAAATAACATAATAGATAACATCTATGGCTAACGAAAAACTACGTTATAGCGATCAGGAGCTCGAGGAGTTCCGCGCTATTATTGATGAGAAATTGAAGGTGGCAAAGCAGACTTATCATGATTGCATGGCTCAGCTGAACCACTCAGACAGTAATGATGTGGTAGATACATCACCAACCTACAAGGCTCTTGAGGAGGGTAGTGAAGCACAAAGCAAGGAAGAAATCATCCAGATGGCCCAGCGTCAGCAGAAGTTCATCAAGGGATTGGAAGCAGCTTTGGTTCGTATCCAGAACAAGACCTATGGTATTGACCGCGAAACAGGTGAGTTGATTCCTAAGGAGCGTTTGCGTGCTGTACCTCATGCCACTTTGAGTGTAGCTTCTAAGGAGGCTAGAAAAAAGTAATAAATGGAGAAAACAAGTAAAATTAAATACGGATGGCTCGTCACGGCAATGGTGGTTGTGCTTCTTGTTATCGATCAGATTATCAAGGTGTACATCAAGACCCATTTTTGCCTTGGCGAGTCTGTTCGTGTTACTGATTGGTTTTATATCGAATTTGTTGAGAACAACGGAATGGCTTGGGGTATGTCGTTTATCGGCAAGTTCTGGCTAAGTCTGTTGCGCCTGGTAGCCATCTGTGCTTTGAGCATTTATCTGCATCGCATCATTAAGCGTGGTACCTATCGCTTGTTATACATCATTTTGGTGGCGCTGGTTCTGACAGGTGCAATCGGCAATATGATTGATTCCATCTTCTACGGACTTATCTTCACCGGTGCCTCACCTTATTATGTATCTTATCTTGTGCCTTTCGGCGAGGGGTATGCACCCGTGCTCATGGGCAAGGTGGTTGATATGTTCCGTTTTCCGTTCTTCACCTATACATGGCCTGAATGGTTCCCTTTCTGGGGTGGACAGCATGGTACATTCTTCGATCCTGTATTCAATTTTGCAGATTCCTGTGTATCAGTCGGCATCATTTCTCTCTTGCTTTTCTGTAGAAAAGAACTGGAAGCTCTCGGAGGTGATGATAAGGAGAAGAAGGTTAAAGATTCTTCTTTTATTGAAACTGCTGAAGAAAAGATAAAGTCTCAATCTCAAGAAAATAAGGAGGACAAGTAATCATGAAGAAAGCTTTTCTTTATCTCTGTTGGATAGTAACCTTTTGTGCAGCCTTTGCTTCTTGCAAGCCTTCGCTGCCAAGAGATGTGCTCTCTAAAGGAAAGATGACGGATATTCTCTTCGATTATCACATCGCTCTTGCTATGGCGCAGAACGAAGACGGTGGTAGTGAGAAGAATAGTTTGGCTTATCGCGAGGCTGTACTGAAGAAACATGATGTCACCTCGGCAGACTTCGACAGTTCGATGGTTTATTATATGCGCCATACAGAATTGCTGCATGATGTGTATAAGGATTTGGCAGAAAGATTGGATAAAGAGGTGGTTGCATTGGGTGGAAACAGTACAGGAAATAGTGATTTTGACAATCTTACTGCTGTTGGCGATACTGCCAATATCTGGAAGGATGCTACTTCGATGGTATTCTCGCCTGATGAGGGCTTCAACAGTCGCAGTTTTAAAATTGAAGCTGATACTGCTTTCCATAAGGGTGACCGGTTCCGTCTTGATTTCGAATCGCAGTTTATCTTCCAGGATGGTATGCGTGATGGCATCGCTTTGCTGGCTGTTCAGTTCAAGAACGATAGTGTGGCACAGACTGTAATTCATATTCAGAGTGCTCAGCACTATAGTGTAGAACTCGCTGATAATGATAGCCTTGGAATCAAATGTATAAAGGGGTACTTTATGTTGAATGAGGGTGGCTTCAGTTCTGATGCCGGTTCTTTGACGACTCTTAAACTGATGTTTGTCAATAAGATTCGTCTCATCCGTATGCATCCTAAAAAGGTGGCACCGGTTTCTTCTTCTGCAGCATCTTCTGATTCGGCAAAAGTAGATACAGCTCGTAAGACCCGTATACCAGGTCCGAGTGTTCCAGCGCGTCCGGATGGAGCTTTGGCGCCTCCGACCAGTGCACCGGTTTCTATGCCTGATAAACCTATTCAGATGACGAGTAATTAGTCTGAATGTTTAAGATATGGCTGAAATGAGGAGATGCGGAGCCCATCAGGTGATATTGCCGGATGGCTCGATATTGCAGCAGGCTGTGGTAGAAATACAAGAGGGCAGGGTGGTGAACTACTTCGAGTTTCGTGAGGAGTTGCCGATGACCGAATGGTTAGGCGGCGAAATCCGGGTGGAACGCGATGAGGAAGGCATCCTTCGTGCCCTGTGGAACGGAAAAGTAATCAATAAACATTAAACATAAACATTAATAATATGTTAAGCGTAGATCAATTAGAAGACAAGTTGATAGACTTGGCATTTGCTGAGGATATCGGTGATGGCGACCACACAACTTTGTGTTGTATCCCAGAAGACGCCATGGGTAAGAGCCACTTGCTTATCAAGGAAGGTGGTGTGTTGGCAGGTGTTGAAATGGCAAAGAAGGTATTTGCCCGTTTCGATCCTACCATGAAGGTAGAAGTGTTGCTTCAGGATGGAACCCATGTTAAGAAGGGTGACATTGCAATGATTGTAGAGGGTAAGACCCGTTCTTTGCTCCAGACAGAGCGTTTGATGCTCAATATCATGCAGCGTATGAGTGGCATTGCTACCATGACTGCTAAGTATGTAAAGCGTCTTGAGGGTACAAAGACTCATATCCTTGACACCCGTAAGACTACTCCAGGTCTCCGTATGTTGGAGAAGCAGGCTGTGAAGATTGGTGGTGGTATGAACCATCGCATTGGTCTTTTTGATATGATTCTCTTGAAAGATAACCATATCGATTTTGCTGGTGGTATCGATAACGCTATCGACCGTTGCCATGCTTATCTGAAGGAGAAGGGCCTCGACCTAAAGATTGAAATCGAGGTTCGCAGTTTCGATGAACTTGACCAGGTATTGAAGCATGGTGGTGTAAATCGTATCATGCTCGATAACTTCTCTGTGCCTGATACTAAGAAGGCAGTAGACATCATCGCAGGTAAGTATGAGACTGAGTCTTCTGGCGGTATCACTTACGATACCATCCGCGATTATGCAGAGCAGGGAGTTGATTTCATCTCAGTTGGTGCCTTGACACATAGTGTGAAGGGCTTGGATATGAGTTTCAAGGCTTGCGAATAAGTGAAGAATGAAGAGGGAAGAGTGAAGAATTCAAATGCTCTTCTCTTTTTGTATATATAAATTAAGGTATATTTTATGAATAAGATTTTTGCTTCTGCCTTGATGGCTGTGGCTATGTTGGGCAGTGTCTCTGAGGCTGAGGCATGTACCAACTTTATAGTAGGGAAAAAAGCATCGGTTGATGGATCTGTGATGTGTTCATATAGTGCCGATGACTATGGTATGTTCCAAAATCTCTGTCATTTTCCTGCCGGTAAGCATGCTAAGGGCGAGATGCGTAAGATTTACGATTGGGATACCAATAAATATCATGGTGAGATTCCGGAGGCTGCCGAGACTTATAATGTGATTGGCAATATCAATGAATGGCAGGTCACCATCGGTGAAACTACTTATGGTGGACGTGAGGAGATGGCTGATTCTACAGGTATCATGGACTATGGTTCACTCATTTATGTTGCCCTGCAGCGTAGTAAGACTGCCCGTGAGGCTATCAAAGTGATGACAACCATCGCCAATACTTACGGCTATAATTCAGAAGGCGAGACCTTTACCATCTGTGATCCGAACGAAGCTTGGATTATGGAGATGATGGGCAAGGGACCAGGTTCTAAGGGCGTGGTTTGGGTAGCTCTCCGTATTCCTGATAATGCAGTTTGTGCACATGCTAACCAGAGTCGCATCGGCAAGTTCAATATGAAGGACAAGAAAAACGTGATGTATGCCAAGGATGTCGTTTCTTTTGCTCGTAGTAAGGGATGGTATCAGGGCAAGGATGCTGATTTCTCATGGAAAATGGCATATGCTAAGCCTGATTTCTCAGGACGTCGTTTCTGCGATGCTCGTGCTTGGGCTCTTTTGAATCATTTCTATGATATGAGTCCTTATCTTGATTGGGCTTTGGGCAAGGATCCTAATGCGAAGGATATGCCTCTCTGGGTGGTTCCAAACAAGAAGGTGAGTGTTGCTGATGTTGAGGCTTGCATGCGTGACCATTATGAGGGTACACCTCTTTCTGTTGCTGATGGCACTGATATCGGGGGTGGTATCTGGCAGATGCCTTACAGGCCAACTCCATTAATGTTTAAGGTGGATGGAAAGCAGTGCTTCAACGAACGACCGGTCAGCACCCAGCAGAGTGGTTTTGTTTTTGTTAGCCAGATGCGTTCATGGATGCCTAGAGAGATTGGCGGTGTTCTTTGGTTTGGTAATGATGATGCCAATATGGTAGCGTTCACACCAATTTACTGTTCTTCTACAGTTCGTCCTGAGTGTTATAACACACCGGGAGCAGATGCAGTGAATTTCAGTTTCAAGAATGCTTACTGGGTGTGCAATATGACCAGCAATATGGCTTATCCTCGTTACAGCCAGATGTTCCCAACTTTGAAGGAGGTTCGTGATAGTCTGGATAACAGCTATTTTGCTGCACAGCCAGGTGTTGAGGCTAAGGCTCAGGAACTGTATGCACAGAATCCACAGGCTGCTGTCAAGTATCTCAATGATTATGGTATTGAGAAGGCACAGCAGATGTTGGCGCGTTGGCAACAGCTCTTCCAGTTTATGGTAGTGAAGTATAATGACATGATTATCAAGCCAACCAAAAAAGATGGCAGTTTCGAGAAGACTCCCTATGGATTAGGTGCAACCCCAGTTCGTCCTGGGTATCCTGAGAAATATGCCAAGGAACTTATTAAGCAAACAGGAGACAAGTTCCTGGTTCCTGAAACAAAGTAACAATATTTATCATCACATAAAGAAAGCCGATTCAAGTATATTACTATACAAGAATCGGCTTTCCTGTTTTCTTGACTTACAATACTAAATAGTATTATAATTTTTAAAGTTACGTCTTTTAAAATCTATTACTTGAAGTATCTCTTGTAGAGACCTGCAAAACCTGCACAGTGGCGGGCTTCATCCTTAGCCATCTCATGAACGGTATCGTGGATAGCATCTGAACCCTGCTCCTTAGCAAGCTTGGCAATGCGGAACTTATCTTCACAAGCACCCTTCTCTGCTGCAATACGAGCCTCGAGATTGCTCTTGGTATCACCCAAAACCTCACCGAGAAGTTCTGCAAAACGAGAAGCGTGATCAGCCTCCTCATAGGCATAACGTTTGTAAGCCTCTGCAATTTCAGGATAGCCTTCACGATCTGCCTGGCGTGCCATAGCAAGATACATACCTACCTCGCCACACTCACCATTGAAATGGTCCTTCAAACCCTTGATAACGTCTTCATTAACGCTATCCTTAAATGCCTGACCGAGAACGTGAACGGTAGCAAATGTCATATCGTCATCAACTGCATCTTCCATCTCTTTGAACTTGCTGGCTGGAGCCTTGCAGATAGGGCACTTCTCAGGTGCTTCTGTACCTTCGTAAATGTAACCGCAAACGGTGCAAATAAACTTTTTCTTCATAATGCTTTTGTTTTAAATGTTGTTGTATAATTATTGTCTTTTGAATTAGTGAACAGTCTCTGTGAGAGGTGACTTTACGCTTTTTTTAGCGCATTCTGTACAGATTCCTCTGTAGTAGAGCTGTTCTTCCAATACGATGTTTCCTTCAATTTCCTTTCCTGGTTCCACTGTTGGAGCAGGTTCGCCGAAAAAGTCAATTACCTTGCCACAATTTCTGCAATAGAAGTGAACGTGGCTTTTAATATTTCCATCATAACACACGCGATGTTCATCGATTGTGATCATTTGAGCCGCATTGTGCTCACTCAACATTCTGAGTGTATTGTAAACGGTTGTCTTGCTCAATGTTGGGATACTTTCAGCTAATCCTTTGTACACATCCTCGATAGTTGGATGAGTGGGATGATTAATAAGCCAATCCATGATGGCAATACGCTGGAGTGATGGTCGGATACCTTTCTCCACGAGTCTTTGATAGGCTTCTGTCTGCTTCATAATTACTTGTTGTTATAATTTGTTGTTGCAAAGATAAGCAATTCTTTTGTATCCGCCAAATATTTTTGCAAAAATTCCAAAGTATTTTTGAATATTTTACAATTGCATAGTTGTTTTAAGATTTGTTGTGCAAAAAGGTAGATCCTATGATTCGCTTTTGGAAATTATTGATACTAAAACCCTTTTGGAAAAAGTAATTCCCCGTCACGCTACCGGAAGGTTGTGGCGGGGAATCTTATTTGAAAATAAACTTTATACGATATTTCAGGCGATTATCTCAGGTCGATGACTTCAGCTCCTGGACATTCCTTGCTGTTGAAATTGAATGTGCTGTTAGAAACGCTCTTGGCTCTGAAGTTACTTACCGTGATGGTACTCCAGGTATTGCCCTGTCGCATCTTGACAACTGATGGAATATGTGTCTTTTTGTTGATGGTGATATACATTTCGGCTACAGAACGTTTCTGGTTATTGGCAACGAGATGTACTACATAGTTACTGCCTGCTGTCTTGAGCGTTGACTTATAACCAGTCTTATATATATTAATAAAGGTATAAGGGTTCATGGACATCTGCTGAGCCTGTGTAGGGTTGCTGACATTCACCTCGTTGGTTTTCTTTAGATAAGTCCACTGGGTCTTGCCGTTGAACCAGACGATGGCTTGCGGGGTACGGGCGTTAAACTTGTTGCCTTTGATGGCAATACTGCCGCTTGCTGATCCATACTTAGAGCTGCTCATCTTGAAGTTGGCGCTAGCTCCACCTTTGTTGCCAATAACGGCAGCGGTCTTATCAAGTACCTGTTGCGCAGTCTGCGCCATGGCTCCGATGCTCATCATTGCAACGAAAGCCAATGCTAAAATCTTTTTCATTTTTATCTTTTCCTTTCTTTTAAAATTCTATGTTATATCTTCTAAAATTTCATACTCTATCATAAAGCCGTAAAAACGTCTTTTCTCTCTTGGACGTTTTCACGGCTTCAGGGTTTAATAATTTAACCTTTTCCAATATTATCTTCTTTCATACCCTTAGTTATTTACTAAAATTAAGAGTTTCGAAGTGCCATTAACAGATTATTAAGCTGGCTTTCATCCTGTATCAGTACCTCACGAGGCTTGCTGCCCTGTGCTGCACCTACGATGCCTGCAGCTTCCATCTGGTCCATTAATCGTCCTGCACGGTTATAGCCGATACTGAACCGGCGCTGGATCATGCTGGTAGAACCCTGCTGTGAAAGAACAATCGCATGGGCTGCCTCTTCGAAGAACGGATCCAGTTCGCGGGCACTGATGCTGCCGCTTCCACCTGCGCTTCCTTCATCATTAGCTGGTTCTGGCAACTCCATAGGTTCGATAGGGCCAGGCTGTTCGCAGATATACTCGTTGATGCGCTCGATTTCAGGTGTATCAACAAAGGCACACTGTACACGTACAGGTTCGTTGCCGCAGAGATAGAGCATATCACCACGACCAATCAGCTGGTTGGCTCCTGTACGGTCAAGAATGGTCTTTGAGTCGATGGCAGATGTAACCTTAAAGGCGATACGGCCAGGGAAGTTAGCCTTGATATTACCCGTGATGATGCTAGTTGTAGGACGCTGGGTGGCAATAATCATGTGGATACCCACGGCACGTGCCAGCTGGGCGATACGGGCAATAGGAAGTTCTACTTCTTTGCCGGCTGTCATGATCAGATCACCAAACTCATCTATAATCACCACGATGTATGGCATATACTCATGTCCATCTGTCAACTTCAACTTGTGGTTGATATACTTCTGGTTGTATTCTTTGATGTTACGTGCTCCTGCCTTTTTGAGCAAGTCGTAACGGCTATCCATCAGTACACACAGACTGTTCAGGGTTCTAACCACCTTGGTTACGTCGGTTATGATAGGTTCTTCCTCATCAGGAACCGCAGCCATAAACTTATTGGCAATACGGGAGTAGACGCTAAACTCTACCTTCTTAGGGTCGATGAGAACCAGTTTGAGTTCGTTTGGATGTTTCTTGTATAATAAAGAGGTGATGATGGCATTCAAACCTACAGATTTACCCTGTCCGGTAGCACCCGCAACAAGCAGGTGAGGAATCTTTGCCAAATCAACCATAAACACTTCGTTGGTAATGGTCTTACCCAAAGCGATAGGTAACTCCATCTTGGTTTCCTGGAATTTCTTTGAGTTTAAAGTACTTTCCATACTAACGATGTTCGCCTTTGCGTTAGGTACCTCAATACCGATGGTTCCCTTACCTGGAATAGGAGCGATGATACGGATGCCGAGAGCTGCCAGACTCAAGGCGATGTCATCTTCCAGATTCTTGATCTTAGAGATACGTACGCCTTCTGCAGGCTGGATTTCGTAGAGTGTGATGGTAGGACCAACCGTAGCACGGATGGTTTTGATCTGTACGCCAAAGTTGCCCAGCACCTCGATGATGCGGTTTTTGTTGGCGCGCTGCTCTTCCTCATCGATGGATACGCCGTCATCCTCATACTTCTTCAGAAGGTTGAGTACCGGATATTTATATCTGGTGAACGGCTCCTTCGGATTGATCGGAGTATTCAGTACTTCTGCATTGCTCAAGGTGTTGCCTGTAGCCTTCTCGTCGGCTGTGGCTACAGAGATGTCCATACCTATATGCTCAGAAGCTGCAGCAGCCTCGGCAGCTTGCTTTTCCAATGCTTCCCGTTCAGCCCGTTTTGTACGGAGTTCGCGCTGACGTGCAATGAGTGACATATTCTCGTTCAGCGTGCCGTTGGCTATAGCGATGGTTTCATCTTTTTCCGTATCACCTTCTGTTCCTGTAGCTTCCTGTCCGTCTGCCTCTGGCTCAACAGGCGTAGAAGGTGTGTCTGGGGTTGCGAAAGTCTGGTCCGGATCCAGATTCAGGTCGATGACTTTGGCAGGTTCTTCTTCCTTATATTCTTCTTTCTCATCCTCTGTGCCAGCACCATATGCTGCGTTGGCGTATACCTCGTCGATAGCTTCCGTATCTTTCCTGTTCTTTCCATGGTTAGTAATCTCAAATTTCACCTTATTTGATATATAACCGATAGGGTTGAGTGCTTTTCTGATAACCGTAATAGTTTCAGTGGTGAGATAGGTGAGGAATGCTACCGCCACGAAGAAAAGAATGGCAGTAAGTCCTGGAGGACCCATGATGTTCTCCAGATTCTGCACGACAAAGAGTCCGTGCTTTCCGCCCGGATTGAAGATGAGGCTTGGCATGATAGGTGCGATGAACTTGGCAAAGGTTACCGACATCCATAGTATGATCACAATCATGCAGAAGAACCATTTCCACAGGTTCAGCTTGTAGGCATGCATCATCTGCAATCCCACCATGATGACAAAGAATGGGAGCAAGAAGGCTGGAAATCCGAAATTGATGACAATGAGCCAATAGGATACAATGGCTCCCCAGGATCCGCAGTAGTTCTGAAACTGTTTTTCCGTGTTGGTCCATTCGCCCGGCTTCAGATTTTCGAGCAAACTCTGGTCATTGGCTCCTGTGTTGAGAAAGGAGATCATAGCGATGATGATAACCACAGCAATGACTACCAAGGCTAATCCTATGAAAAAGTCAGTGATAGTATTGTTGAAAATATACTGTAAACCAATAGCTTCGCTAAAGGTTTTGGTCTTTTTTTCAGTTCTTTTTTTAGCCATTTTATATATTTTTGAATAATTTATCTGCAAAATTAGCGAAAATAATTGAGAAAACAATTCTTTTTCTCATCTTTTTTTTCTAATTTTGCAACTTGTAAAGAATAAAAAGCATAATGAAGATTATTTTCACTAGTTTCGACAAGGCGGCAATCACGAATTTGCCAAGAGCTTTGTTTCCTGGCAAAATCGTAGTCGTTGACAAGCCTGAAGATACAGAAGCGGCTGTTAATGACCTACTTAGCCATTATATACCTGTCTCTTATACACATCTCCGAGCCCACGAGACAGGCAGAAATCT
>ENA-OZKX01000303-OZKX01000303.1-human-gut-metagenome-genome-assembly--contig:-NODE-303-length-24295-cov-7.331436_pt1 | contig 24295 bp, 16 predicted proteins | sample MGYA00244831_ERZ653774 | MGnify/ENA primary metagenome ERZ653774 (study PRJEB26926, sample SAMN06165314) | human gut metagenome | biome: ENVO:00009003; feature: ENVO:2100002; material: ENVO:00002003...
CTAGTCGTCGGCAGCGTCAGATGTGTATAAGAGACAGATAATAGTATCATCCATTTTTAATTTTTACAACAAAGAAAGTCACCGGTCACACCTAGTATGACCGGTGACTGCCTCAGGCTGTAAGTATCTCTGTCAATACACCATACAGCTCTGTATCAAGCTCCTTTGCCTTGAGCTCTGATAAAATCACTGTTGTTTTCTTTCCCGATGTAATAAGACCGTAGATTTCATCCTTTAGCACAAAGCCTATCTCTGCCTGATTCAGGAAATCAAAGCATCTTTTTTCGATTTGATTATCAAGCGCCACTGTGTCTTTCGATATTGCAACGCTTATTTTGCTCGCTGTCGATGCATTTACAGTAACGATGAGCTTTCTGTTTTCTTTATCATATTTATTCTTTGCCAATACCTCTTTACCATCCACAGATACCTTTACCTTATCGGCTGCTGTCTCGGTTCTTCTTTCAAAGACAAGCTTATAGGTTCTGTTGTCAGGTATTAATGATGTATCTCCATCTGCCGGAGAAATGACAAACATATCTTTATCCGCAGAATATTTCATAGCTGTGGTCACACATCTGCCATCCACATATCCGCAGGATTCATTGTCATCCTCGTATAGCTCAAACTCACCATCAGCCTCCGGGAATACCCTGACACATAATACATCAGGATTTTTGATAACAGATCTTGCATCAAGCTCATCAGCATCTGCACACACAAGTATGCCTCCCGCCTTCGCAAACACAGGTATGCTGCTCAAATCCCTGTAAACCTCCAGCATTCTTCCACCATCATAGCGCATGCCTGTATAGATATCATACCAGATGCCCTCCGGGAACCATACTTTGGTTTTTGCCACATTAAGTCCCTTAATACGTGGAGTTGTAACAGGTGCTACCATAAGCTGGCTGCCAAAGAAATACTGATTCTTTACCTCATAAGCCTCTGCATTTTCAGGATACTCATAATACATAGGCTCAATCAGCGGCATATTCTCGGCATAGCTGCGATAGTTCATGGTATACAGATACGGAATCATACAATGCCTCTGTCTGAGCGCCGCCTCCATCGCTTCCTCAGTCTCTTTTTTAAATCGCCACGGCTCCTTGCCGTTAAATTCGCTGCATGAGCTGTGCAGACGCATTATCGGAGAGAATATACCATATTGTGTCCATCTGGCTGTCAGCTCATCATCCTTGTAGCCAAGCATATGTCCGCCAATATCATGGCTCCACCATCCATATCCGATGTTTGTCGCTGTCGTTGTAAAATACGGTTGAAAATCAAGCGACTCCCATGTAATATGTGTATCTCCCGAAAATCCAATCGGATATCTATGGCTTCCCGGACCTGCATAGCGCGAAAATGTCATTGGACGCTTACCGTCTCTTTTATTATCGAGATAATGAAAATGATTAAAAATCCATAGCGGATCCAATCCTTCAACCTTGCAGTTGCTGCCCTGCTGCCAGTCAATCCACCAGAAATCCACACCTTCAGCCTCTCTCGGATGATGAAGATACTTAAAATATGCATCCATAAACTTTGGGCTTGCCGGATCACATACAACCGGATCCTCATTTTCATAGTCCACGCCCATTTCCTTTGCCATATCAACATACATTTCTTCACAGCCCTGCACACCATCCGCAGGGTGTACGTTTAAGGTAGTATGCATTCCTCTGTCATGGAGCTTTCCAAGAAAGCGCTTCGGATCCGGGAAAAGCTTTTTGTTCCAAGTATATCCTGTCCAGCCGCTTCCATATTTAGGATCCACATCAACCTGATGCCAGTCCATATCTATTACAGCTACTGTGAATGGGATATTCTTTTCATCGAATTTGTCCATCAGCTCCATATAGCTTTCTTCTGAGTATTTATAATATCTGCTCCACCAGTTTCCCAGTGCATATCGCGGAAGCATCGGAGTCTTGCCGCAAAGCCTGTAAAAATCATTGAGCGCCTGTTTATAATCATGTCCATATCCAAAGAAATACAAATCAGACACACCTTTTTTTCTTGGCTCAATCCATCCATCATCAAGTAAAATCTGTGATTTACTGTCATCAAGAACTGAATATCCAAAGCGCGAAACGATACCGTGTCCAAGCTTGGTTTCTCCGTTTACGTCATCGAGTGTACGCGCTGTGCCCTGCAGATCATCCACCTTCTCGCCATAATGCCAGATGCTGTGATATGCGCTCAGGTTTCCCTTGATCTGTATGCTCAGTCCGTGTGATGAGAACTCTTTCTCATTATATATCAGGTGAAGCATTGATGTATGAACCTCAATTCCATCAGCGCCTCGCACCACATGATAGTCGGTCTTTGGAAAATCCCTGAACAATACTGTCTGTGTTGCCCTGTCCTCGAACACACCATCTTCACTGTATTCCAGACGTACAAGCGCCTCTGTCAGGAAAGTAATCCTGTATTTTTCACCTGTTATCATATTGTCCGATAATGCCACCGGACTTGTCTTTACTCTGTATATTTCCTGCATGAAATACTCCCTCTCATATAAATTACGTTATCCCTTGACAGCCGATGCAGCAATTCCTGCGATAAACTGCTTCTGGAAGAACAGATATATCAGTAAAACCGGTATGATAGATATTGCCGTTGCCGCAAAAAGTGCACCATAATCTGTAGAATACTGTCCGTTAAACATCTTTAAGCCTACTGCCAACAGCTGCTTTTCCTTGGTATTGATTACAAGGTAAGGCCACAGATAGTCTTCCCATGTCCACAGGAACTGAAAAATGGCTATACTTGAAATTCCGTTTTTTGCCATCGGAAATATAATCCTGTGAAAGATATAAAACTCATTAGCGCCATCCATTCTGGCAGCTTCAATAATCTCATCCGGGATGGTCTCAATGTGCTGCTTCATCATAAATATTCCAAATCCGCTGAACATAGCCGGAATAATAAGTGCCTTATAGCTGTCCATCCATCCGAATTTCTGAATCATAGTGTATTTTGGAATAATTGTTACACACCATGGAATCATCATAGTAGCCAATACAAAGCCAAATAGGATATTTCTGCCCTTAAACTTATATTTGCTTAATACAAAGCCACAGATTGTACTGGTGTATACTACAAGCAGGGTTACAACAATTGTGATAAACAAACTGTTTCCAAAAAACCTCATGAAATTGAAATGCGAATTCATGCTGATGTAATTGTCTATTGTAAACTCTTGTGGAAGCAGATGCTGCTGCAACGCCATTATTTCCTTATTCTGCTTAAATGATGAGCATAGCATCCATATAAACGGATAAACTGTAACAATGCCCAATAATAGAAGGAATACATTTAAAACTATACTGCTTACTTTTTTTCTCATGATATTTTCCTCCTACTCTTCCTTGCCCGATACTTTGAAAGAAAGCACGGTAAGCACTGCGGTAATCACAAAAAGCACAAATGAAAGTGCTGATGCATATCCAAAGTTGTATTTGACAAAGGCCTCATCATAAATAATGTAAGAAGCCAGATATGTTGATGTTCCCGGTCCTCCCTCTGTCATGATGAGTATCTGAACATATGCCTGGATATACGAGATAATTGATGTAATGACTACAAAAAGTGTCATAGGCTTAAGCAATGGCAATGTAATGTATCTGAATTTCTGCCAGCCACTCGCTCCGTCAACCTGTGCTGCCTCCATGACATCTGCCGGAAGTGAGTACAGGCCTGCCATATACATAACAACCGCATATCCGAAATCCTTCCAGATGGTCATTATGATTACTGCGATCAGAGCAGTTTTCGGATTCATCAGCCAGTTGATGTCGAGTCCGAATATTTTGTTGATGGTTCCGATCTGTGGATTGTACATGAACTTCCATACAAATGCCACTGCAACCATAGGTGTCACTACGGGCATATAGTAAACTGCCCTGAAAAAGCTCTTATGCTTTATAAGCGTTGAATAAATAGCATACGCGATTCCCAGTCCCAGACCGACTCTGAAAACAATTACAACTGCTGAAAAGATCACTGTATTGAACATTGATTTGCCGAACAATTTGCTCGTGAACACCTGCTTATAATTTTCCAGCCCCAAAAACTTGTATGTTCCGCTTAGCGGATTCCACTCATGAAAGCTTCCTGCAAATGCTATACCGATTGGTATTATCAAAAATACTGTAAAGAAAACTACCATAGCTAAAACAACTATGTTTCTTAAAATTATTTCACTTTTACTTTGTAATGGATGTGATTTTTTAAACATTAATAATCCTCCGTAGTTGTGAATCTCTACCCGTTATTTTGCAAACTCATATAGATTCTCGACTGATTGGAATGAACTGCTCTTCATATCCTTTATAATATCAGCCTGTGCCTTGTCTAAAGCCGTATCAATATCCACTCCATTGTAGAATATGTCCTCTCCGGCCTTTTTCATATTATCCTCAACACATGAAGGCATCGGGCCCGGCCAGATATAGTGGTCAATGTGCTCTGCAAGTACCTTAAGTGATGGGTTTTCAAGTATTTTCTCATTATCTGCAAGGGATTTCTTTGCAGGGAATGTACTCATGGCAAGATTGAAAGCTACCTGAGACTCATCATCGCAGAGGAAGAACTTTACAAAATCCTGTGCCACTGCCTGCTGGTCCTTAGGTGCATTCTTGTTTACACCGAATGTTGACTCACCATTATATCTATTGTATGCATATGGATTTCCGTCAAATGTAGGAATTTCAAATACACCAAAATCTATATCGCTCCATGTGGTCTTAAGTGTATTGTAGTAATGACCCCACTGAATAACCATTGCCGACTGTCCCTGTCCAAAGCTGTCTGCACAGTTCTCGCCAAAATCCTTTGAACCGATCTGATCCTTGTCATACATATCAACAAGCATCTGCATAACCTTCTTCATCGCATCTGAATTAACATTAGGTGTCTTTCCATCCTCCTGGAATAAGTTTTCACCAAGCTGATAGTTAAGTCCCAGCAGGTAATTCTGGTGGAAATCATTATTGAAATTGAGTCCGGCCTGGACTATTTTGTCTCCGTCCTTGATGGTAAGCTTCTTTGCCACCTCAATCATTTCATCCCAGGTCTTTGGAATATCATCCTCTGTAAGTCCTGCTTCCTTCCACATATCCTTGTTGTAATAAACAGAGCCTGTCATCATTCCGTAATCAATGTAATAAACCTTGCCATCAATCACATGGGCGCTTACTCCATTGAAGTCCTGCTCCAAATCCTCAACAGGAATATCAAGCGGTGCCATATAGTTGATAAGATTCTCATGATAGCTGTTATGTACATTGAAGAGTGCCGGTCCGTTCTCGCCATCGAGTGCCAGAGGAAGCTTTGTCCAGTAATCATCCCATGGATTATCCACAAGGTTTATCGTTACATTAGGATGAATAGCTGTGTATCTGTCAATAATCTCCTGAAATAATTCATCGCTTCCCCACTCCCACATGTCAATTGAGATATCCTTTCCATCATTAATCTCAACCGAAGGGTCATACTTCACTGTATCGCCAAATGGCTCTGTTGGTACTTTTATGTCTTTTTTGGCTGATGAAGCCGATGAGCTGCCACAGCCTGTAAGCGCTGTCACTGCCATTGTAGCTGCCATAACTGTTGCAATAAGTTTCTTTTTCATAGAAATCCTCACTTTCGTAATTCAATATCCTTTTTTCGTCCAAATTAGTTTAGCGCTAAATCTGACTATAATCTAACACTGCCTTGTACATTCGTCAATGGTTTTTTGTTTTTTCATCACTTTTCATATTATTTTCATATAATTTTTGTGCATTTTCACATATAAATTAGGGTTATGTGTAAATATTTGCAAAAACAGATTGCTATTTGCAAAATAAAAATGTATACTTAAGATAATTTATAAACCTATATTTTGAATTACATTCGGTTTATGTATAAACTTTATAGTAAAAAAATTATAATACTGAATAAAATGGAGTTTTATATGACACTTAAGGATATTGCTGAAATGGCAGGCGTGAGCACGATGACGGTCTCAAATGTAATCAACAAAAAGACAAGCCGTGTTTCACAGAAAACAAGGGATAAAATCAATTCAATTATAGAGGAATATAATTATGTTCCGAATATGAACGCTAGAAGTCTTTCAAACAATTCCTCACACATTATAGGAGTTGTTATATTTTTAGAGGATAAAGATTATGCTTCAGGATACAATTATTTTGAGAACCCATATGTCAGTACAATGATTGGTACGATAGAGACAGAGCTTCACAAAAACGGATACTTCACCATGCTTCAATCAGTATCCAGAAGCTCAGATATATTATCTTTGGTTAAGAACTGGAATGTCGATGGGATGATTCTGGTTTTCCCCACCTCTGCTGAAAATCTTGATAAATTGATGGATGCAGCCATCTGCCCTATTGCTACCTTTGACAGCAATTACTCTCACCCTAATCTCATAAATGTAATATCTGATGATGAAAAGGGCTTATATTTGTCAACCAGATATATGATAAATCACGGGCACACCGAGATTGCATTTGTAGCTGATTATGAGGGAAATATCGTCCTCACCAAACGTTTTAACGGATACAAAAAAGCTTTGGAGGACAGTCATATTCCTTTCCGTCCTGAATATATTTTCAGCTATCCACCTTCATATGAGGGCGGTATCGAAGCCGGCCGTGCCATTGCAGGCAGCAAGTCACCAATCACAGCAGTGGTAACAACTGCCGATATATGTGCTATCGGCATCATGGAGGGTGCGCGTCTCGGCGGTTACCGTGTCCCGATTGATTTATCTGTCATAGGCTATGATAATTTGAATCTATGCCAGTACACCGTACCGAAGCTTACATCGGTATCACAAAATGTACCAAAAAAAGCCCGGCTTGCAACCGAGCTTCTCCTAAAGAAAATACATGACAATGAATCATACAGTAATTTTGGTGAGATTATGGATGTTGAGATTGTTGACCGGCAATCCGTCATCTCGCTTTATTAAGCCAATACATTACCTACTCCCTGTGCACACGCTTGTTTTCATACATTTTCTCATCCGCCTCACAGATAATCTTATTGATATCGGCGTATCTGCCGCAGGCATAACCTACTGACGCGGAAATTGGGATTTTACTGTCCTTTTGGATTGGTTCCATCAGCTTATTCCATCTGTCAATAAAGCTAAGTGCATCGTCCTCAGTCCCATCCGGTATGATCATGATAAACTCATCGCCACCATAGCGGTATGTTCTTACATTATCATTATCATTTGCTGCAACAAGTCTGATAGTTCCCGCTATTCTCGCTATTAGACGGTCTCCCATCTCATGTCCGTATGTATCGTTCACAAACTTAAGCTCATTTACATCCCAATATATGACTGCAACCCTTCTGTCAGGTTCCTGTGGCTTTTCAAGGTCATCAAGGAGCTTATTTTTATTGTAAAGGCCCGTCATATCGTCTATTGCTGCCTCTCGCTTTATACGGTGCGCTTTTTCCATTGTTCTTCGAAGCATTTTGTTTACGCCATTGCTGACACTGTAAAATCCTGTTGCTATAAGCGAACGTGGAAAGACATAATACATAAAAAGCGTAAGTCCGGGATTTTTATTCACCTCATTCAGCAAAAATACTCCATCCTTTTGAAGATGCTTAAGTGATGTTGTAGTAAGCAATACCATATTTGCATCGCACACTCCAAAATAATAACCCACATATGTACTAAGCGCTATATTAAAAATCGAAAAAACAAATGCAAATCTCGACAGGTACTTTGACGAGTATACACCTGCAATTACAATTGGTAACATCGCCACTATTACCATATGATATGTAAGCGATGAGCTCGTTATCAGCACTATAAAACCGGCATCTGAAATACACAAATACTTTGCACAGGCGTGATCCAGTCCAACTATCACCAGCAGTGCAATAAACACCAGCAGAAGAACACATGATAAAATATATCCTGTGGCAAAAATATGCTTATCGACAATAAATATATTAAGGCAATTGAGTATGAATACAAATGTATATAGCAGATGCCACACTAAAAGCATACGAAACACAAATATATTCTCCACAACATCCTTCTTCTCATATATAGGATCATCATCTGTAATTTTTGAAAATAACAGCTTTAATGTCTGCATTATCCTCATCCTTTTCCCTTATCTGGTCAAATCCTTTACCCACTTGTATTTCTTAAAATGTATAAGTGTCCACGGTATCTTTCCAACCTCATCCACACAGGTGCACGCATACACCACAACCACCGGCCAATCCAAGAAATATGTGCCTGCAACTGCAAGCGGTATCGCTATGCCCCACATCGTAACAGCAAGAGAGTACATATCAAACATCGTATCTCCTCCCGAACCAAAGACACCGTTTATGATGATTTCATTTACCGAGCGTCCAATCATGTAGAGGGCAAGTACACCGAATAACTGCTTCAGATACTCTGCAGCCTGCGGTGTGAGCTTTACATAATGTAAAATCACCGGTGCTGAAACCGCCATAAGCACTGTCATAACAGCGCCACATAAAAATGACAGCTTTGCCATTCTGATACCATATGCTTTTCCACGCTTTAAATTTCCTGCGCCAAGCTCATTTCCTATCATAATGCCTGCTGCACTTGATATACCTGCACTGAGACAGCATATGATATCACGCACAACCGCTGCGACGGAGTTGGCCGCTGCCGCGTCTGTTCCCATGTGTCCCATAAATGTAGAGTACGATGTAAAGCCTATTCCCCATACAAGGCTTGCTCCGAGAATCGGTCCGGAGCACTTCATAAAATCTGCTGACAGCTCCTTGTTCCTCACCAAAAGCTCTCTAATTTTAAGCCTGATATATCCCGGTCTATACGAAAAAGTGATTGAAAGCATAAGCTCCAATACTCTTGATATGAGCGTGGCAAGTGCCGCTCCCCTCACATTCATGCTCTCGATGCCAAATGCACCATAGATAAAGACTGCATTCAGCACGATATTTATAAGTACTGTAATAGAACTGACTGCAGCCGCAGTACCCGCGTGCTCTGATATCTTCATCATGACTATATAACACTGTGAAAAACCTGTCAATAAATATGAAAAAGAAGCTATTGTCAGATAGCTTACACCATAATCTATAAGCACCGGCTCGTTTGTGAAAATAAGCATCAGATATCGTGGAAAAAATGCACATGCCACGAAAAACAGCACCGATACTATGCCACATATCCTGATTGCAAGAGCGAATATGTCATCGAGCGCCTTTATGTCCTGCTTGCCCCAATACTGTGCTCCGAGTATTGCAAGCCCTGCTGTAGCTGCTGATAGAAACATGTTCTGGATGAACTGTATCTGTGTGGCAAGCGAAACCGCTGACATATAGTTTTGGTCCAGTCCTCCAAGCATGAAAGCATCTGCCACCGCCACCAGCGCCAGCATCAGATTCTGCACCATTATCGGAACCATGAGTGTCCACAGCTTTTTGTAAAAATGTGTATCAAATTCTATTGTTTTCATGTGTTTTTATATATTCTCCCCAAGTATTACATAATTTTTCAAAGGTCCATGCCGCATTTGCAGGGCTTGTGGACGGCAATGTAACTGCCTCCATGCCTGTCAGCGGAAGCTGATATTTCTTATAAAGTGCCCCTGCTTTATTTCCGTTTGCAATGACCTGTTTTATATCGGCTGTTTCAAGGATTTTTCTTATATCTGTCGGCTCCACATTTCTGATACTGCTGTCGCTCGAACCCTTGATGTCACAGCTTTGTATCACATCCCATATGGCTATGTGATTTTTCAACAGCATATATTTTTTCTCATCTATCGTCTCCGGCACCGGTTCATCCAACAGATACGCAAGCAGCTTCCAGAAACGGTTCTGCTTGTGTCCGTAATAGAAATTGTTTTCCCTGGATTTTACTGATGGGAGCGTGCCGAGGATGAGGATTCGGCTGTTTTTGTCATAGACAGGCTTAAAGGAGTGGGTTATGTGTTCGTATTCCATATTGTTACCTCTTATATCTGCAGCAGCTCTTCCGGCTTATCAATACATTTTAACTATACTACAATGCCGTTGTTTTTTACAACAATACGCATAGTTCCCAGAAAAATAACTTATGATTATTATACTTTATCCATCTTGATTTCACAATCTTTTGTTCACGACAAAAAAGTAGTCGTTTCACTTCCACATTTTTTGACGTTATAACCCATTATAACCCATTGATGTTTCACTCAAAATGGGTTATAATAGATTGTAAGAAACGGGGTGATATTATGGATATCTACAAACGAATTTATGAATTAGAAAACGAGATAGCAGCCTTACCACAAGGTTCTATCAACATGAAGAAAATTTACGGCAAAGAGCAGCCTTATCTGCAATGGACAGAGAATGGAAAAAGCAAAAGCAAGTACATTAAAAAGAACGAACGCGAAGAAATTTTTGCAGGTGTTGAAAGGCGCAAACAGCTTCAAGAAGAATTGAAAGAACTGAAACAACACAGTTCTATTGATCCATCTAAATCTACAGATTTTGAAACTTCTGTCATTATCGGAGAACGTCTTCTGGCACTGACAAAAGGTGTAAAAAACTGGGGAAAACGTGATTGTTTCAGACAGTTACAGGCATATTTAAACAGTGAGGAAACAGATCGTGTATGCTTGGTATTTGGTCTGCGACGAACAGGAAAGACAACAATGCTGCGTCAGGCTGTTTTAGGAATGACTCCATCACAGTCCGCAAAATCAGCATACATCAAAGCAAAAGGGAGCGATACCATGGCAGCGATGAATCGTGATTTGGGCAAACTCCTTGATCTGGGATATGAATATGTTTTTATTGACGAAGTAACCCTAATGCCCGACTTTATTGATTCAGCAGCACTATTCTCTGATATCTACGCTGCACAAGGTATGAAAATTGTTTTATCCGGAACAGATTCTCTTGGCTTTTGGTTTGCGCTTCATCAGGAACTTTATGATCGAGCTGTTACGATTCACACTACCTTTATTCCATTCCGTGAACATAGTCGTTTACTCGGTATCGACAGTATTGACGAGTATATTCGCTATGGCGGCACACTTCGTGCAGGAGAACTGGATTTTGATGATAAAGACGTTATTTCAGAGGATGCTTCGTTCCGTGATGACGAATCCACACGGCGTTATATCGATACCGCAATCTGTAAAAATATCCAGCACTCCCTGAGTTGTTGTCAAGACGGAGGATATTTCCGTCATCTCCAATCACTCTATGAGGCAGGTGAACTAACAGGTGCTATCAATCGAATCATTGAGGATATGAATCATCGTTTCCTTATTCGTATTCTGACCGACAAATTCAAATCTCATGATTTGGGTTCAGCTGCTGATGTTTTGCGAAGAGATCGTAATCCCAAACAGCGTACAGATATTTTGGATAAAATCGATACAGAAGCAGTAACCAAACGATTAATGGATATGTTGGAGATTCACAATAAAGAAGAACAATCTATTGGTATTACAAATGCTCACATAGAGGAAATCAAAGAATATTTGAAAGCACTTGACCTGATTGTTGACGTTCCACGAGAAACGGTAATTCCAAGTGCCGAACCACTAGAGAATATTTTATTCACGCAACCAGGCATGCGTTATTGCCAGGCACAGGCATTGGTTCATTCTTTGACAAAAGATGAATTATTCTCTACATTGAGCGAGCACGAAAAAATGTTAGTTTCTGAACGTATTTTGGAAGAAGTGCGTGGTCGTATGATGGAAGACATCGTACTTTTAGAAACATTCAAATCGGCTAAAAGGCATCAACGTGTTTTCAAATTGCAATTTGCTGTCGGCGAATACGATATGGTAATTTACGATGCTAAACTCAATACATGTGAATGCTACGAAATAAAACACAGCTCGAAAATTGTTCCAATGCAAGCCCGCTTCTTAGTTGACGAAGAGAAACTGAATCAAACAAGTCAGAGATTTGGCCAGATTACCAAGCGATGTGTGCTCTATCGTGGTGAAGATTCCGTCATGGAAAATGGCGTTGAGTATCAGAATGTAGAAAATTATTTGAAACATTTATAATTTTCCCCTAAAGAAAGAGAGGTCCATGACATTTAACATCATGAACCTCTCTTTCTTTATTATCCTCTATGAGCCATCCACTTCTTTTGCTTCTTCCAGCAACGGCTGTAGCTCGTTTGCTTGAGTGCAATATAAACACCAGAAGTACAGGTTTTCAAAGCTAATTCATGAAATCGTTTACACATACTTAACAGCTGATAAATACTGGAATGTTAATAATTCTACGCAGCAAAAAAGGAACCGGAAAATCCGGTTCCTTTTTGATATCGCATCTTTTATGATAAATATATTCTAACTGCTTCATATAAGTAATACACAAATCAGCTCAGCTCTATCTCATATGCTCCGGCTTCAAAATCCACCGTAAGAAGCGCATACGCTTCACCGTTATCATAGCGGATTGAGAGCTTTGGTCCTTCTCCTGCTACTGTGATGACAGCTCCCTTCTCAAACGCCTTATGGGTATTTCTCATGCGAAGCAGCTCAAGCTGTTTTGCAACAACATCCTTTTTTAGTGCCTCCCCAATATCGGATGCACTGAGGTTTGTCCTGTTGATTTCCTTGTGTCCTGATTCTCCTGCGCGTCTTACTGCCTCATGGTCATTTTTGCCTGCAAAGAGATCCAGATACCATACCTGCGGCTTGCCCGGCATGAACATCTGAATAGCACGGGCCAGAAGCATTTTGCTGTCAGACTCACCAAGCGCACTGTAATATGTGGCATTGACCTGATAATATATATTCTTCTGTCCATGAAGATTTTTGACCATGCCGCCACGAGATACAATCAAATCTATAAGCGAGCGAATATCGTCCTCCGGAAGCAGACCCTTTAAATCCAGAAGAGGTATGCCGTCATGGCAGCCAAGCATATTGACAGTGGAGATTTTATCATCCACAACCTCATGCGCCCATTTTGCAAGATAATCTGCTCTCCTGTTCTCAATCGCATCAATTACCAGTCCCGGTAAAAAGAAATCATATGTGGCATAGCCCTTATCTGCAAGGGTTTTGTATATTTTCTCCTCATATGCCGCATGTATTTCAGGCAGCAGAGTCAGCCCAAGCGGAGCTGCAAGCTCATGGATCTGCTGTAGAAATTCCCAGGTCTCAGGGTCATTCAGGAAATTCTTTTTCCCCGGTGCTTTAGGCGCATAGGCAAATGCATCAAGCCGCACAATAGCCGCACCGTAAGATGCTATTTTTTTAAGTGTTTCTCGATAGAAATCCCACACCTTTTCGGACTTTATATTTAAATCCATCTGCCCCAGATAATCTCTGCCATGCACCTCCTGGTAAAATGTGTTCCAGTATGGCACCCTTCGTCCATCCGGAAACTCCACCATGAGAATCGGAAGCCCCGGCTTTCTGAAAAACATCTGCTTTAAGCATGACTCATCAGGCTGTATGTAGCCCTCGTCCGTCATGACTCCATGACCTTCCCAGAATTTGTTCCAGTCTATGAAAAAGTCGCGGTACTCCGACTCATCGCCCTTTTCCACAAGATCCTTGAACTGTGGTGACTGTGCCGAAGCATGATTTAAAATAAAGTCAAGCTTTAAGTCAATCCCCAGCTCCTTCAATTGCGATAAATCCTCTATTGTCGCAAGCTCCTCATTCAGATTGTAGTCCACGACCGAAAATCCGCGGTCCAAATCCGAATGATACAGGCTTGGCAGAATATAAAATGATGAAAATGTGTCCTGCATTTCCTTCTTTTTGAGCAGCGCTGCGATATCGGAAAGCTTACCGCCCAGACTGTCAGGATATGCATTAAGCATAGGTTTATTGTTCATAGACTTTGCCATCCTTTCCAACTACGATACGCGCATTTTTTCCCTGCAAATCAAGCTTTTCCTGCTCCAATTCTACCACGCGGCATATGAAAGGGCTTGCGGCGTTTTCGTCACGTCCTCTCTTAATGCGGCGTGCCTTTGTCTCCTCAGGCGAGCTCTCCAGAAATACAGGTATATCAACACCCTTAAGGTATTCGCTTCCTCCATGGGTCCACTCCAGGATGAGCACTTTAATTCCTGTGAAATCAGTCTCGTCATATGAGATATCACCGTCCTCGCGGCCCATATGCTTTATCTCAATTATATCTTTTCCTGCCTTAAACTCTGAAAGCTCCTTGTTAATCCTGTCAAAGTCAATCTCCTTAGGTGTTCCAAGATATCCACGTAAGCCATCCTCGCCGGACTCGTTATACACATTAAGGCGTTCCTCGTCGTTTCTCATCGGGATACGGTGTGGATAATTGTCCCCGGTCAGCACATAGCAGGCTGTATTATCGTTAAGGAAATACTGCTGCAGGGCTGCTGCAATCGTTGTCTTTCCTGAGCCTGAGCCGCCGTAGATGCTTATTACAATACGTTTATCAGAAGCACTATCTGCAGTGTCAGCCTCACTTAATTTTAGATTGCCGCACACCTTCTTTATCTCATCATACAGCTTCTTTGCCTCATCAAGCCTGATAAATGAAAACTGATATGCCTCATACTCCTTTACGGCAAACGGAAGCGGTATTCCTGCATTCATCAGTGCTGCACCTGTGTACTGCCTGCCGGTATTTTCCTCAATATATACTGCATCAGACTCCAAGCCCTTAAGCTTCACATAGCATGCTGCTGCATTTGCCTCCGCATACAGACGAACCACGCTCACAAGTGCCCTGTCCTTTGCCCTTGAGACAGACATCCACGCAGCCACCTCATCCTCAAACGGGCTTGTAAGGCGCCAATAGGTGCCCTCATTTATGAGCATCTCATACTTCTTAAATGTCTTTATCTGCTCTCTGATTTCTTCCTTTTCCTCATCCGACAGAAGGGCCGGATTCAGCTCATAGCCAAAGGTTCCTGCCATGGCTGTGATGCCTCTTGTTTTAAGGCTTGTCACTCTGCCGGTCTGATGATTTGGCACTGCCGATACATGTGCTCCCATGGATGATACCGGATAGAAGAACGATGTGCCATACTGTATTCTTGTACGGTTTATGGCATCTGTATTGTCACTGCACCATATCTGTGGACTGTAGTAGAGCATGCCTGCATCAAATCGTCCACCGCCACCGCTGCAGCCCTCAAGAAGTATATCCGGATATCTTGTCACCAGACGCTCCATAAAGTCATACACTCCAAGCACGTAGTCGTATGCAAGATTTCCTGCATATACGTCAGCCATGCTTCTGTTCATATCCCACTTCACGTAGTCGATTTTTCCCTGGTCAAACACTGCGCAGATCTGATCGAAAATATTGTCCCTGACTTCTTTTCTCGAAAAGTCTAAAAGAAGCTGGTTTCTTGAGCGTACAGGAAGCTTTCCAGGAATCTGGATAGCCCAGTCAGGATGCTCTCTGTACAGATTACTGTCCTCATTTACCATCTCAGGCTCAATCCATATTCCAAACTTCACGCCCTGCGCATGCACTCTGTCGATGAGCTCTGAAAGTGTTCCGCCAAGCTTTTTCTCATTCACAAACCAGTCTCCGAGTGATGAATTATCATCATCTCTCTTTCCAAACCAGCCGTCATCCATGACCACCATATCTATGCCCAGTGATGCGGCCTCCTTTGCAAGGTCTACTATCGTATCACCGGTAAAGTCAAAGTAAGCAGCCTCCCAGCTATTGATGAGCACCGGTCTTACCTCATGTGCAAATCTGCTCCTGCACACATGCTCACTGATGCAGGTGTGGTACTGATGTGAAAGCTGTGAGAAACCGTCTGCCGAGTATGACATAATCACCTCAGGCACTGTAAAAGTCTCTCCTGCCGCAAGCGGATATGAAAACAGCTCATCGGAAAGCCCCATTAAAAGGCGTGTCTGGTTAATCTGATCCTTCTCTGCCTCACATGAGAAGTTGCCACTGTATACAAAAAGCATACCATAGCAGTCTCCTGCATTTTCTGTAGTATCGCGCTGTGCGAGAATAACTGCCGGATTGTACTGGTGGCTTGAGGTTCCTCTGCGGCTTCCGAATGAAAGTGTGCCGTGTCCTAAGTGTGTGCGCTCAAGATTGCGCTCCATGGCATGCTTACCGTAGAATCTGATCACATCATAATCTCCGTAAACCATATCCAGGCAGGCAGCATGAGCCTTTTCAATTGTAATATTTCCACTGCCCGTATTTTTAATAAGCACACTTCTTGTGATGACATCACAAGCCTCAAGCACACCATAAAGCAGATGCACCTCAACGCCTGCGATATCATCGCCAAGAACTATTTCAAGAGTCTGCGCTTCATCATCAGATGCCCACACTGCCGGAAGTCCCTTTAGAGCATATTTTCCGTTTCTGATTTCATAACTCTTATAAAGAAGCTCAACACTCTCAGTGCCCTGTTCGTTTTTGATATCAAGCGCAATATTTCTGAAATCGCCTGTGCCAAGAGTCGGATACTCCTGTGGCAGCGTATCAAGCGAATATGTACGGTTCATGCCCGCTGCGTAAGGATTGCCTGAAAAGCCTCTGTCAGCATATGTCAGCACATAGTCCATATCACATGTGCTTTTTGCTCCGTAGTACAGATGCAGCAGATAGCCCAGTCTGTCCACCTGCATCTGATATGTGGTGTGAGCTGTCTGTAAAGTAAAAATTTTCTTGTTTGGATTAAATATAATTGCCATAAAATCACTCCATATCATTGTTAAAATAGTGTTTAAAAATTATCCCTTGATTGCACCGTTTGCAACACCGTTTAATATCTGCTTCTGGCAGATTATATAGAATATAAGTATCGGTATCAAAGCCAGAATATATGATGCAAATGCCAGATTGTAGTTGGTTCCAAACTGTGTCTGGAAATTCAGCTGTGCCAACGGCAGTGTATTCTGTCCTGTTCCTGACATGATGACAAGCGGTGTCATGACATCATTCCATGTACCGAGCGCTGTCAGGATGGCTACTGTCGCATGCATAGGCTTCATCATAGGAAATACAACTCTCCAGTATGTTGTCCATGTACTTGCGCCATCGATGTCTGCAGCCTCCTCAAGTGCCATAGGGATATTTTTCAAGTATCCACTATATAATAATACATTCATTGGCATGTAAAATACAAGATATAAAATGATAACTCCTGCCCTGTTTCCAAGTCCCATCTGCGCAGTCTGCTTTACAAGAGGCATCATGAGAATTGAGAATGGCACAAACATACCGCTTACAATGTAAAGATATATGAAACGGAAGCTCTTTTTCCTTGCCATGCCTCGTCCGATAACATATCCTGCAATCGAATGGATAAGGATTGCGAGAACAATGGTCACAATAGTGATAAGTAAGCTGTTTCCGAGAGAATGCCAGAAATCAGTCACCTTCATAGCCTCTGTGAAGTTTGAAAAGCTCCACTTTGAAGGGAATGAAAGAGCTCCTGCGACATCATTTGTCATCTCACTCGGTTTCTTGAAGGCAATGATAACAGCCATATACAGCGGGAAAAATACTGTTAAGGTTCCCAATATTAAAACGATGGTAAGTACCCAGTTTGATTTTTGTTTTTTCATTATAACTGCTCCTCCTTCTTATTCATAACGCCCATCTGGAATAGTGAAATAGCCACAATTACAACAAAGAAAATTACTGCGTTTGCACTCTGGAAGCCAAACTGTCCTCCATCCATACCATTTCTGTAAATCAGGTATGAGATTGACTCAGTGCTCTGCGCCGGGCCGCCCTTTGTCAATGACATAATCTGGTCAAATACCATGAGGAAGTTCTTTGTGCTGAGCACCAGATTGATTGTAACAAATGGCATAACGAGTGGAAATGTAACCTTCCAGAACTGCTTCCATTTGCTTGCTCCGTCGAGCATGCTGGCTTCGTAAACATCCTCAGGCACTGTCTGCAGTCCGGATATATAAATGATGGTATTCATGGCAACCGCCTGCCATACCCCGACAATCAGCACACCAATCCATGCATATTTTTCACTCGCCAGAATACTGTTTTGTAAGAAACCGATGTTGAAGGTATTTCCTACTGCCGGCAGAATATATGTAAAAATAAAGCTGAAAATGTAACCAATAACCAGTCCGCCAAGGATATTCGGTACGAAATAAACACCTCTTAATGCACTCTTGCCGCGGATATTGCTGTTTAACGCAACTGCCATTACAAGGCTTAATACATTTACAAGTACAGTTCCTGCAATCGCATATTTAAAGGTAAACAGATAGCTCTTTCCGACTCTGGCGTCGGTAAACAGGTCTGTATAGTTTCTAAGTCCGACATAATCATATGAGCCATAGCCCTTGTAGTTTGTAAAGCTGTAAATCACACCCTTTATCATCGGCAGTGTGTTGAATGCGAAAAATAAAACCACAACAGGTATCACAACTGCCCAGAATGTCTTGTCTCTATTTGACATTTTCTTTTTCATTTTGCATCCTCCTGTTCCTTCTGGTAATCCTGTACTTCACGAATCAAATCTCTGTTGTAACGCTTCCAGTCTGAATCAAATTTCTTTAAGAACTTCTCCTTTGCATTGTCGCCTGTGTCAAGCAGATATGTCTGAATCATGGCATCCACGCTCATCTCACTTGGATAATGATGATCCTGATAATCCGACATACGGTTGTCCTTTATATACTCCTGCATATCCTTCAGTGTATCCGGTATTGCGAAATCTCCATCCTTGCAGGCAATTCCGCCCTGGTCATCCAGATATGTCTGAATTGTCTCATCGCTGTACAGATATTCAAGCACCTCGTATGCTGCTTCCTTATTTTTGCAGGCCTTCATAACTGAAAACTGTAAATCTATTCCTGAATTTAACACATTGTCAGCCTCATTATCATTTGCCGGGAAAGTAAATGAACCGATATTCATATCAGGATTAACCGACTTAATCTGAGGAATAGCATAGCTTCCTATCGTGTACATGGCAGATTCACCTCTGGCAAAGGCTGTACATGCGTCATTGTAGCTGTAAGCATATGGATTGTCCTCTGCATAATCAAGTAATGTGCGTATCTTGTCGGCAACCGGAGAATATGCCTCCTCAAATGTCGTATTTCCCATATTTACCTGATTACAGGTGTCTGAATCACAAAGACCTACTGCAAGAGCATTCCACGGTGCCAGACAGGTCCATGTATCCTTAAAGCCCAGATACAAAGGAAGTGTTCCGCTTTCCTTTATCTCATCGCACAGTGCTGTAAACTCACTCCAGGTTGTAGGCACCTTCCAGCCATTCTCCGCAAACATATCCTTGTTGTAAAGTACTCCTGCTGCATTTGCGGCGTAAGGAAGTGCATAGGTGCCATCCTTTGGAATGAACTCAAGCTCCTTGTCCATATCCAGATATGCCTCTTTTACAGTGTCCACTACATCCAGATCTGAGATATCCTCAAACAAATCTGCATCCAGGAAATTTGAATAATTGATATCTCCACCTATTGCAATGATATCCGGATAATCCTCACGGATGAAGCGTGTCTTTAAAATAGTCATAGCCTCATTCGGAGATGAGATAGTCAGATGAATATCATCGTGAGTCTCATTAAATTGCTTCTCAATCTTCTCGAAAGCCTTAACAGCCTCCGGCTTATAAGAAACCACCTCAATCTCAGTTTTTCCGTCCGCCCGCTTTTCATTTCCACATCCGGTCAGTCCTGTCGTGCACATTCCGAGTGCCAGCACAACCGCCATAGCCTGACAAATCTTTCTTTTTGCCATATTTTTTCACTCCTTTTCTGTTTTATTTGCTCTTTTTCCTGATAAACCGATTATAACATACCATTATGCATACAATAAATACCTTTATTTTTGCTTTTTTATATCAATATGCTATAAAATATGCTATAATTGCATATAATGTCGCATAAGGGTATATTTATAGTATTAATCAATAAGGAGTGACTCACATGGACAAACTTTCCTTCAATATTTTTCCAAATGTAAATTTCATAGATTTGTGTATGTACCAGTTCGGCCACGAGCAGTGCGAACCGGGACACTCATTTGGTCCTGCCACAAGAAACCACTATCTATTCCACTATGTACTGTCCGGCACCGGCACTCTGATGGCCGATAATGCAAAGGGCATTACACAAACCTACAACATAAAAAGCGGGCAGGGCTTTCTGATTTTTCCCGGCCAGATAAATACCTATATCGCAGATGACAAGCTTCCTTGGGAATACATATGGATTGAGTTTGACGGTCTGCGCGTCAAGGAGGCTCTCACCACAACAGAGCTTACCAAAAATAATCCTGTATATCACACACACTCAAAGGATATCCGCGAAAAGCTTGTTGAGGAAATGCTCTACATCACAAGGCACCCCTCAGAATCACCGTATCACCTGATTGGGCATATGTACCTTTTTCTGGATTATCTGATGCAGTCAGCCAAATCATCAAAACTCGTTCCAGGTGGGAAAATGAGTGATTTTTATATAAAAGAAGCAATGAATTATATCGAGCAGAATTTTCAGAATGATATATCAATCGAAGATATTGCCAGAGTCTGCGGCATAAACCGAAGCTATCTGGGCAAAATTTTCAAAAATTCCGTTGGACATTCACCTCAGGAATTTCTCATGAATTATCGTATGATAAAGGCCACAGAGCTTTTAAAGCTGACCTCCTTATCCATCGCAGATATTGGTTCTGCTGTTGGATACGAAAATCAGCTTCATTTCTCACGCGCCTTTAAAAATATCTACGGAGTAGCTCCGAGGGAGTGGAGGAACGAGCATAAATAAGATCACTATTCATCCTTTACAAATTCATTTACATTGTCAGGGGTCACCTTCTCATACGGCAGATAAACATACTTTTTATCCTCAAACTTTATGTTTTTCATGCTGCCCCCGGTGGCTGCCAGATAGGCAAGCTGAGCCATAGCCCTTGCCTGTCCCTCCTTGTCATTGTAGACTGTTGCCGCAAGCTTCGACTGCTGCACTGCTTCAAGCCCATCGTCTGTGCCGTCCACTCCAAAAAATGCAGGTACATTCGATTCCGTCACACCAAGCTTTTCATATGCGTCTATCGCTCCGAGTGCCATTGCATCGTTGTTTGCAATAACCAGCTCTATGCTGTTTTTATACTGACCTATAAGCTGTGTCATACGGTTCTGCGCCTGAGCACGATTCCAGTTTGCTATCTGACAGCTCAGCTTTTCTATCTGAAGGCCGTTATTCTTCATGCTCTCTGTCACACTCTCTGTCCTGACGATGGCATCCTGATGTCCCATCTCTCCCTCCAGGGTGACGTACTGTATCCTGCCATCACCGTTTTTATCCACACCCGGATTATTTTTTATATAATCGGCGATGAGTTCCCCCTGCATCTGACCTGACTGCTTTGCCTTGGCCCCGACATAGTACAGCTTATCCCAGCGATTTAAATCCTCATCAACCGGCTCCCTGTTAAAGAAAATAATCGGGATGTCCTTCTCCATTGCAGCATTTATAATATGCGACAAATCTGTTCTGTCTGCCAGATTAATACACAGCACATTGCAGCCGTCCTCTATCATCTCCTGCACCTGGTCATCCTGTGCACGCTGTGAGCCTGCAGCATCCATGATTGTCATGCTGATATCGTATTTGTCTGTATCAAGACTTGCGCACTCCTTTTTGAAAGTTTCTATCAGCTCCCCGATAAATGTATCCTTCTGGTCATAGCAGGTCACGCCTATATATATCTGTTTTTTCTCGTCAACTCTTGTGCTGCTGCACGAGACAAATGACAATATCAGTGCAAAACACAGTATCATCATAGTATTTCTTATTCTGCTTCTCATTTATTGTTCCCCCACTACTGGCTGATTGCATACAAAAGCTTCTTGTTTTCTTCATCAAACAGATTTTTTCTGGTAAGAAGCTGGTAAGATATCGGCTTTTCCTCTACTGAATATTTTCTACTGCCACGCAGCATATCGACCAGTCCTACAACACTTTTGTATCCGGCAGCAAATTCATCAGGTGTGATAAGAGCCTCTGTCCAGCCCGAATCGAGATAATATATAGCTTCTGTTGAATTTCCTATCCCATATACCAGTGCACCCTGCAGATTATTATCAGAGGCTTCCTTTGCCGCCTCAACCACACTTGCATCATCTATTGCAAGAACTATGTCAACCTTTCTCTGTGACTGCAGATTTATTTTCTCCCCGGTATCCGAAACACCTGATACAATCCACATCACAACACAGCCGCTCTCCGCGAGAGTATCCTTTATGCCATCAATGCGTTTTTTACAGGCATCGGATTCAGTGTTTTCACAATAGATTCCTATTTTTTTACCTGAAAGTGTTCCGTTGTTGTCAGCAAGAAGCTTTTGTGCCAGTTCCACACCCATGCTGTACTGGTCAAACTCCACTGTATTTAACGACTTAAAGCTCTCGCTTCCCGCCTGGTCTCCGACTACCATTATCGGTGTCTTTTTATTTATCCGGATAAGTGTATTAAGGCTTTTTTCTTCTGTCATTTTTTCTGCTGTCGGCTTGAAAACGACCGCATCAGCTTTTTTGTTTATCTCCTGCTTTATGACATCAATTTCATCTGACATGTTGTTCAGATTTTCCTTACTTATCATAACTACATCCACACCATACTCAGAGGCCGCCATTTTCATGCCATATTTAAACGCAGCACTGTGGCTTTCATCCACATCAGCCATCACAACTGCAATACGCTCCGGTTTCTCATTGAGCTTATTGTATGCGATAAAACCTATTCCTATCACAAGTAGTACTCCCAGCAGCAGCTCTGTTATGATGAAGTTTCTCTTATTCTTGCTCATATTTGTCCATTTATTTTTCACTGTCACTCTCACACCTCCCATGCAGCAAGGCAATTGTACTTGCTTCATGCTATATGATGCTCCTCAAATTGAAGTCTGTTTTCCTCTGAATAGACAATTGCCGGGATTTTGATTGTCACAACTGTTCCCTCATCAAGCTCACTTTCTATATGCAGGCCATAGCGCTCTCCAAACAGTATCTTTATCCTGTTATTTACATTAACAAGCCCCACTCCCGAGCCCTTCTTGTGAACCCTGTCCGTATTTGTCAGCAAAAGTGGAATTTCATTCTCCGGAATGCCCATTCCGTTGTCTGATACCGTTATGATGATATCCTCTCCCACTTTTTGGCCTCCGACTACTATCTCTCCGAAATCGTCCAGCTCTCTGATTCCGTAATTTAGTGCATTTTCCAAAATCGGCTGAAGCACCAGCTTCACCGCACAGTAGTCCATTATTTCCTCGTCTACCTCAAAGCTCACCTCAAATTTGTTCTTATAGCGCACCTTCTGAATATTCATGTAGCTTTTTGCGTGCAAAAGCTCATCTCGTACAGGTATTATGGTATGTCCCTTCGACAGACTGATACGGAAAAGCTTTGCAAGCTGCGTAATCATAAACGAGGCCTCCTCGTTTTTGCCTCCTTCAATCATCCATGTGATGGAGTCAAGAGTATTATACAAAAAGTGCGGATTAATCTGGCTTTGAAGCACATCAAGCTCGCTCTTTCGTCTCTCGTTCTGCTCCCATACGATCTTCTTCATGAGCTCATTGTTCTGCTTATATGAATTACGTATAGAGTATCCCAGATGCCGTATCTCTGAGGAACCACCTACATAAATATCTGCTTCATTGCCATTCTCATACCTTTTCACAGAATCATCCAGCTTCATTATCGGCTTTGAAATACGTATAGCTATCACTCTGTTTATCCACACAAACATCATAGCCATAATAATCATTATAACAAAAACAAACTGCTTCACATCCGCCATCTTATTGGTAAAGATGGAGTATGGCATCACACATACAAGCTTCCAGCCTGTGTAGCTGATTGTATCTACCATAATCTTACGATGCACTCCATTCAGATAATCATCATATATACTGTTTTGCGACTTTGCCGCAACATCGCTGTTTTCCGGAACATCTCCATCAAACTGTATCTGATGCGGATGGTAAATAATATTGCCCTTTGCATCACACAGATAATAATACTGTCCTTTTCCCGATGTATTTATCCTCTCAAGCATCCTTGATACACTCGAATAATCCATGTCCACAAGCATCACACCCATCTGTGATTCTGAACCGGAGGTCAGCTCCACGGCACGGCTTGATGATATGACCAGATGATATCTCATGGAACCATCGTCAAACAGATTCTGTACATGAGGTGTTGAAAAATGTATATTTTCCATGCGCTCCATAGCCTGTCTCTTATACACATCTGACGCTGCCGACGACTAGTCGA
>ENA-OZKX01000314-OZKX01000314.1-human-gut-metagenome-genome-assembly--contig:-NODE-314-length-23930-cov-7.537131_pt1 | contig 23930 bp, 19 predicted proteins | sample MGYA00244831_ERZ653774 | MGnify/ENA primary metagenome ERZ653774 (study PRJEB26926, sample SAMN06165314) | human gut metagenome | biome: ENVO:00009003; feature: ENVO:2100002; material: ENVO:00002003...
AAAGGGAGGGGGCGGGGCATGCCCCGCCTCTTACACCACATCTCTGCGCGCTACCATAACGCCCGAGAACGGGGACGCAGTTCAGGATAATCTGCGCCCCCGTTTTTGTTTTGCAGCCCTCGAAGCGCCTTCCCTGAGACCTCATTGACGGCGTTTTCCAGACCCCGTGGGCAAAAAAGGGCAAATATGAGTACTGTTACCTTTTTAGTAACAGACAAAACAGCCCCAAATGCCGTTTTCACGGCTTACACGCGTCCCTAAATTGATCAAACAGCCCTATAACGAACTTATATGTGTTTGTGTTAATGAACATATTTCGCTGTTATGTCTATTATTTTGCGAAGGCAATATGATACTAGGTTAGCAACCGTACTCATATTTGGCATTTTTTGCCCACAGGGTGTTTCCTGGGGAAGCAACAACAGCCTTAGGCTCCCGCGCGACGCCACTCCCTCCCGGCATTCACCGACGTTTCCCCAGATAGAACCTGCCAAAATAAACCTGTCCCTTTTTGGCAGGTTTCTGGGTGACAAGGACTTGCACTTTAGCGTGCGACAGCGGATAATGCCGGACACTCGACAATACGCTTATTGCTCTTTCTGTAGATTGAGGAGGCCCCTATGGCCATGGAATTCAAACGCAGGCTGCCGATCCCCATGGAGATCCGCGAGGAAATGCCGCTTTCTGCCGAGCTTACCGCCAAAAAGCAGGCATTTGACGCCGAGGTCGCCAAAGTCTTTACCGGCGAGGACGCACGCAAGGTGCTCATCATCGGCCCGTGCTCTGCCGACCGCGAGGATTCGGTGCTTGAGTACATGAACCGACTGGCCAAAACCGCCGAGGAGGTCAAGGACAAGCTCATCATCATTCCGCGCGTCTACACCAACAAGCCGCGCACCAAGGGCACCGGCTACAAGGGCCTGCTGCACAACCCCAACCCCGAGGCTCCCGACGACCTGCTTGAGGGCGTCAAGGCAATCCGCCATATGCACCTGCGCGTTATTGAGGAAACGGGCTTCTTCACCGCCGACGAGATGCTCTATCCGTCCAATTACCAGTACCTCGTTGACCTGCTGAGCTATGTGGCCGTGGGCGCACGCTCGGTCGAGAACCAGGAGCATCGCCTGGTATCGAGCGGCATTTCGGTACCCGTCGGCATGAAGAATCCCACCGCCGGCTCTACCACCGTTATGCTCAACTCCATTTACGCCGCGCAGGCGCACCAGAGCTTCATCTTCCGCAACTGGGAGGTCGAGTGCGACGGCAATCCGCTCGCGCACGCAGTTATGCGTGGCTACATCGGTCTCGATGGGCGCACCTACCCCAACTACCACTACGAGCACCTGGAGCGCCTGGCCGAGCGCTACACCGAGCACGCCGGCTATGCCAATCCGGCAGCGGTCATCGACTGCAACCACGACAACTCGGGTAAGCGCCCGCTTGAGCAGTATCGCATTTGCAAGGAGGTGCTCGACAGCTGCCGCCGCAACGAGTCCATCTCCAAGCTGGTCAAGGGCTTTATGATCGAGTCCTACCTGGAGGACGGCAACCAGCCGGTCGACGGCGGCGTCTTTGGCAAGTCGATCACCGACCCGTGCCTGGGCTGGGAAAAGACCGACTACCTCATCCACGAGATCGCGGAACGTATTTAGTTACGCGGTTTTGACCAAACCGCGTAACGACTCGACGCTGCAAGCCCGTCAGAGTGGCAATCTGCCTTTCAGCTTCGACGGCATGACCAGAAGGTCAATGCCGCCTCGCTTCAAGGCACCTTGCTCGCTCTGGCGGGCTTTCGCTGACTTTTGCTCTACCTGCGGTGTTGGCGGGGCAGCTAATTTAGGATGGGGCTCTTTTAGCTACCCGCAAAGTAGTCGTTGGGGACGTTCTTGTTTGACTAGTCGTTTAAGAACGTCCCCAACGACTACCCGGGGAAGTTGCCTTACCTCGTGGCGGTTTTCTAGCAGAAAAAAACAAGTGAGTAGGCTTTTTGCAGGAGGCCAAGCACGCCCCAAAACGCCACAGCCCTGACCTGCTGTTTTATTGGGCGCCACCCGCGATGTGCTCGACAGATCCAAAAAAGTCTACTCACTTGGTCTTGAGACTCATCAGTCAGGCAAAAAAACGCCGCGAAGGGAGCTGGACTCCCTTCGCGGCGGTTATTCGCTCTGATTTTGCGACGGTTTTGCCCGCTTGTTACTCGCTGTAGCGGGTGGCGATGGCGGCTTGTACCATGCCGGTGCTCATGAGGTAGGTCAACAGGAAGTAGCCGCCGTAGGCTGCCAGGAAGATCGCGCAGGTGAGACCCACCGTGCCGCCGATGCTCATGTCACCAAACGTACTCACCAGCTCGATAATCACCTTAAGTGCCACAAAGGAGTGCGCCAGGCCCACTGCCAGCGGGAACAGGAAGAATACCGCTTGCTGCGCCATCACCGAATGGCGAATCTGGCGGTCGTCACAGCCGATCTGTGCCAGCACACGATAGCTGCGGCTGCCGTCGGCCACATTGGAGAGCTGCTGGATCGACAGTATCGCCGCGCACGCAACGACCAGTACAAAGCCAATGTAGATGGCCAGATAGCTAATCATGCCGTTCATTTGCGCTGCTTGCGTGTACATCTCGGAGCGTGTGATGAAGATCCCCCATGACCCCGGCTCCTTGCCGTCAACGAGCAGATTGTCGAGCAAAGTGTATTTAATGCTCTCGTCTGCCTCGGTCGTATCCATCCCCTGTTTGTAATTAACGAGCAGGCTACTGGAATACGGCTGCAGATTAAGTTGGGACAACAGCTCGTCGGCAACGACGACGGTACCCGGATTACTGCCCATCGCCGAGTTGGCGATGGCCGCCGTGTCCTTGTCCGACTTATCGGTTGCGGGCTTGAGCTCATGCCCGCCCAAGGTGAGGGTATGGCCGCCGGCCATGTACTTGGTGTACAGGTCGCCCAGCTCACCGCCCATATCACACGTAAGCAGGTACTGGTCGCGGCCAATGCTCACCGGCTCCTCGCCCATCATCTGGCGCAGTTTGTTGTACTGGCTCGCCGGCGTCACAAACAGACCCATCGTATCGGCATTGCTACCCCCGAGCGCCTTGGGGAGCTTTTCGCCCATGGTCTTGCACATCTCACCCGCAGACACCGAAGGATTCGAACCGCCAAACGGGTAACTCAGATACGAATCGATCTGAACATGCTCACCGGCAACATCGGCGATATTGACCTTCTTGCCGGTCTCGTCGTTGTTGTCCGCCGACTTGCCCTTGCCGTGCCATGCGGAGTACAAATCGACCGTTGTATCGGCTAGCACCATGCGGTCGGCTTCAGACGGATTGACATATTCTTTGTAGTAGTCGAGCGTATCGGGCGTGTAATAGACATACGTCTGAGACACGTCAACAGGGTTATAGCGCTCCAGGTTTTCGTTCATCACATTGGCAATCGACATACCGCACGTCACCGAGGTGATGGCCAAAAACAGGAGCATCGCGATGACGCCCATCGAAAAGCACACCGTGTTGACCTTGGCCGCAAGCTGGCGCACGGTAAACATGTTGAGGCCGCGCCAATACACGCCGCGCAGGCTCTGCAGCAGCTTGATGAGCATGCCCGAGAGTCCCCAGAACAGGGCAAAGGTGCCCACGGTAACCATAGCGGTCGTAATACCAAACTGGTTCATGGCCTCTTGCAGCTTGCTGTCCGTCGCGGTTAGCGGGAACCCATCACGTAGCAGACGGTAATAGGCCACGCCCACAAGCACCGCACCCACGGCAAAGATGGCAATCGCGATCCAGGGGTTGCGTGTCTTGATGCTCTCGTTGCGACGCTCGGCACCCATAAGCTCGATGAGTTTGGTACGACGCACGGCGCGGAGGTTCAGCAGTAGCGTGAGCACAAACATTACGAGCATGCAGGCAAGGGTCAGATTGAACGCATGCATCGAGAAAAAGAAGTGGAAATTGGCGATCTGTGTCTTAAAGAGCGAGGCCGTAAAGAACGTCATGAGCTGGGAGAGTCCCACACCCAGCACAATGCCGGCGACAAAGGCCACAACCGATACTATCACGGTCTCGAGCGCCATAATCGTGGCGACGCGCCCGCGCCCCATGCCGAGCACCTGGTACAGGCCAAACTCCTTCTTGCGGCGTTTCATGATGAAGTTATTGGCATACACCATCAAAAAGGCCATGACACCGGCCAAAAAGTACGTCAGGTCGCCGAGCATGCTGCCCACAACCTGCGCCAAGCCCTCTTCATCGATTCCGGCGATGTCGACCTGCATCGAGATGGTGTTAAAGGCATAGAAGACCGTGACGCCCAGGGTGAGCGTCAAAAGGTAGACGAGGTAGTCGCGGCCGGCGCGGCGGACGTTGCCCCAAGCGAGTTTACAGAGCATCGGAGCCCTCACCGCCCATCATGGCAACGACCTCCATAATGCGGTCGAAGAACTCTCGGCGGTCGGTGTCGCCGCGGCGCAGCTCGGTGAAGATCTTGCCGTCGCGGATAAACAGCACACGGCTCGTGTAGCTGGCGGCAAAGCTGTCGTGCGTGACCATGAGCACGGTGGCGCGCAGGCGGCGGTTGAGGGCCTCCAGACTCTCGAGCAGCAGGCGAGCGCTCTTGGAATCGAGGGCGCCGGTGGGCTCGTCGGCCATGATCATGGTGGGGTCGGTGACGAGCGCGCGAGCCGCGGCAACGCGCTGCTGCTGACCGCCGGACATCTGGTAGGGATACTTGTCGAGCACCTGACTGATAGACAGACGCGCGGCCACATCCTGCACGCGGGTCGCGATCTCTGCCGAGTTTGTGCGGGCGATGGTGAGCGGCAGGGCGATGTTCTCGCGTGCCGTGAGCGTATCGAGCAGGTTGGAGTCCTGGAAGATAAAGCCGAGCTCCTCGCGGCGGAACTGCGACAGCTTAGCCTGCTTCATACGCGTCACGTCCTGCCCGTTGATGCGGATGGTGCCGCTCGTGGCGCTATCGATGGTCGAGACGCAATTGAGCAACGTCGACTTGCCCGAGCCCGAAGCGCCCATGATGCCAACAAATTCGCCGCGGTTGACGGTAAAGCTGACGTCGTTGAGCGCGCGGGTCACGTTGCCCAGCGCTCCGTATACCTTTTCGAGATGCGCGACCTCCAGTACCGGGGTCGCCATGTGCGTGGTTTGCATACCGAGTCCTTTCTTGCAATTAGTCTACGGCATCTATAGTCGCAAGAAGACGAGTCGGCTACCATCGATATGGCTTACGCTTGCCTTACCGTTGTGTAAGGTACGCGTAGCTACCCTGCCACGTGTTGATGTTGAGAGAGGACTCCTGTTGAAGACTGTTCATGTTGCCGCTGGGATCATTCGCAAGGAAGGATCTGATGAGCTGCTTGCCGTGCAGCGCGGCTACGGCGACATGCAGGGACTTTGGGAGTTTCCCGGTGGCAAGCTCATGCGCGGCGAGTCGCCCGAGGACGCCGTACGCCGCGAGCTTATGGAAGAGTTGCAGGTCAAAGTCACCAATCTGCGCGATTTCTATACCGTTGAGTACGACTACCCCGATTTTCATCTCTCCATGGAGTGCTACTACTGCTCGCTGGCTAAAGAGTCTGGCGAGCCCCAGAAGCACGACCGCCAGCTCGATATCCGCTGGATTCCGCGCACCTCGCTTGCCACCGTTGAGTGGATGCCCGCCGACAAGGGACTCATTGATGCCCTAATTGAGTTGAAGGAAGACCGGCTTGAGGCCAACGGCGTTGCCAACGACGCCGAGGCCACCGCGACCGACGAGCCCGCCACCAAGCCCAAGCGCGCACCTAAGCGCCGCAGCAAAAAGCGTCCAAAGCCCGGTCTGTTGGACGGCATCGACACCTCGGACCTCTCCGCTGACGAGCGCGAACTCGTGCGCCGTCGCGCCGCTATAAAAAAGTCCATGAAGGGCAACAAGCGTGCAAACACCAAGCCCGAGCTGCTCGTTCGCCAGCGCTTGCGCGCAGCGGGCCTTACGGGTTATCGCTTGGAATGGAAGGTTCCTGGCAAGCCCGACATCGCCTTTCCCGGCCGCAAGATCGCCATCTTCGTCAACGGTTGCTTTTGGCACCGCTGCCCCAAGTGCAACCCGAGCCAGCCCAAGCGCAACGTTGAGTTTTGGGAGGCAAAGTTCCGTCGCAACGTCGAGCGCGATCGCGCCGCGGTGGCAGCGCTCACTCAAATGGGCTGGACACCCATAACCATCTGGGAATGCGAACTCAAAAAAGACCGCATCGACGCCACCATGGAAAAGGTCATCGAGCAGGTGCGCGCCGCAGAGCCGCAGCGCTAGGAACGAGCCATCCACACGCCCCACACAGGCGAGCCACATCCGCGCCACAAACCTTAGAAAGCCCTTAAGCCCAAAACCTTTCAAAAGTGTTATTCGATACCTCTGACCTGCAGCTTCATCGTAACACCAAACCAGGTTAAGCCTTTCTTTAGCGCTTCTTTGCAGCAGCCGCGGCATAATACTGCCAACGCACGGGACCTAGCAGCACACCCCGTGCGCAACCTTTTGGTGGATATCGAGGAGGCCGCATAAGCATGCATTCTTCCAACGACGCAGCACAGCAGCCATCCCTAAATCATGCAAACCTTTTCTCCTTCCCCCCGACACAGAGAAACGGCCTCCTCGACTCCCCCACCACAAAAACCAAACGCTCAACCGACCAGGAACTCAACCTGCGAGCATCCTTCGAAAAGCTCCAAGCATCCCTAGACAAGGCGTTCCCCAACCAAGCCCGGGCATACTAATCCCCCATCAGCAAAGAAGCCCTAACGCCCCACCCATTTCCGCCCTAACGCCACAAGGGCAATCGAGCAGGACGGCTTGAGCGGGTCCCCGTACTTAGTTTCCAAAATCATTCCGCAGCGCGAAGGCCCCCGTCGCCAACGCTTCGTAGAAGCGAGGCAACGGGGGCCTTCATGCGCGAGGACGTTTTGGAAACTAAGTACGGGGACCCGCCCAAGCCGTCCGGTGGGATCGGAGTACCCTTGCTGTTACTCTGCTTTGCCCACAGAGTTGAGGTTGGTCATGCGAATCTTAACCAGCTCGGTGATCTCACGCATGCCCTCCTTGGCCGGCTTCTTGGGGTCGAAGCAGGCAGGGTTCTCGGCCATGTAGGCCATGAAGCCCTTGGTGTAGGCCTGACGCAGCTCGGTGGCGTAGTTGACCTTGCAGATACCGTTCTTCACAGCCTCGGCAACCTGCTCATCGGGCACACCGGAGGTGCCGTGCAGAACCAGCGGCACGTCGACGGCGTCGCGGATAGCCTTGACCACGGACTGCTCGATGTGCGGATCGCTCGTGTACACGCCGTGGCTGGTGCCAACGCCAATAGCGAGGGAGGTGCAGCCGGTACGCTCGACGAACTCCTTGGCCTCGGCAGGATCGGTGTAGGGGCTCTCGCCCTCAACCGCGGGACCGTCGTCCTCCTTGCCACCAACCTTACCGAGCTCGGCCTCGACGGGCACGCCCATGGCGCGGCCAGCGTCGGCGACGGACTTGGTCAGGGCGATGTTGTCCTCGAAGGACTCGTGCGAACCGTCAATCATGACAGAGGTGTAGCCCGTGCGGAAAGCCTGCATGCAGCGGTCATAGCCATCGCCGTGATCGAGGTGCAGAGCGACGGGCACGGAAGCGCGCTCGGCGGCAGCCTTGACCATGCCGTAGAAGTAGTCCAGACCAGCGGTCTTGATGGTGCCCGGGGTGGTCTGCATGATGACGGGGGACTTGGTCTCCTCGGCAGCGGCCAGAACGGCCATAACAAACTCGAGGTTCTCGACGTTGAAAGCGCCAACAGCGTAGTGGCCGGCCTGAGCGTCCTTGAGCATCTTTTCGGTGGTAACAAGTGCCATGAGCGTTTGCTCCTCTCCCTCGCCCGCATCTGGACATCGGGCGTAGTTGTTCACAAGGCGTTTACCTTGCGTTTTGCTGCGCTCATTGTATGAAATTCAGCGGCTTTACACGCGCGAGATATTGAGCCCATGCAGGTCAATACAGTCGTTTTTGAAAAGTAAACGGAAGGAATTTGAGCCGAGTGGACATGTTCGATATTGAATTTTGGGCGTTCAGCGTCTTTCTTTTATAGAAAAGATAAGTAATCGAAAGGTGTTTTCTTACTCAAAAAGAAAATGAACGAAAATAGAGTCAACACAATTCCTGCAAATTTAGCCGAGAATGGAGCAAGCATGGCCCAAGCCACCAACCGTGCCTTTGCCGACGAACGCCGTACCGCCATTTTGGAAATGCTCGATCATAATGCCTCGGTGCAGGTAGCAGAAATCGCCCAGACCTTTGGCGTGTCCTCCGTCACCGCCCGCGCCGACCTTGACGCGCTCGCCGAAGCAGGCAAGCTGCGCCGCACACATGGTGGTGCCGTATCGCTCCACAAACGCCTAACCGTTTCCACGCAGGATCGCCGCATCAATGTCAACGTCGCCGCCAAGCAGGCCATCGCGCAAAGCGCCATCGAGCTCGTCAATGACGGCGACACGCTGCTCGTCGACTCGGGCACCACGGCGCTCGAGTTCGTCCGGCTCCTCGATCAGCGCGACGGTATCACCGTCATCACGGCCGACATTACCATTGCCGATTACATCGACGAGAGCATGCCCTCAGTCGATGTCGTCATGCTGGGCGGGGCGCTGCGCAAAGGCCATCGTTATTTGTACGGACCGCTCACTATGCAGGCGCTCCAAATGGTCCATGCCGATCTGGCCGTCATGTGCCCCGGCGCCTTTGTCCCCAGCCGCGGCTTTACGACCGACTTTCCCCAGATGGCCGAGACCAAAGCGGCTATGGTTGGTGCCGCCCGTCAAAGCGTCGCCCTCATGGACGCCAGCAAGGTTAACGGACGCGGCATGTACCGCTTTGCCGAGCTTGCCGATGTCGACTCCATCGTGATGGACCGTGACCCCGACCATGCCGTCGCCACCTCGATCGCCGAGGCCACTGACAGCTCACGTCCAGCCCTCGTCATCGCCGGCGCTTAAACAAAAACCACCACAAAGGTCTCCTTTGTGGTGGTTGAGCATCAGAAGTGAATGTGTCGCTACTTGGACAGCTCGTCGGCGAGAACCTCGATCTGAGCGCGCGAGGCGTCGTTGAGCGAGCCCAGCACGGTCACCTTGTTCTGCGCCAGGGTGATGTCCTTCATGCCCTCGAGCTCCTTGGTCATAACCTTGGCGGCAGCGGGCGCCCAGGAACCGGACTCGACAAGCGCCACGGTACGGTTCTGGTAGGCATGCTCGGCGAGCGTGTGGATAAAGGTGCTCATGCACGGGAAGATCTCGCCCTGATAGGTAATGGAGGCGAGCACCAGACGGTCGTAGCGGAACGCATCCTCAACGGCCTCGGCCATGTCGTCGCGAGCCAGATCAAAGACGGAGACCTTCTGGCCGCGAGCCTCGAGCGCAGATGCGAGCTCCTCGACGGCAGCCTTCAGATGGCCATACACGCTCGCATAGGCGATCGTGATGCCCTCGTCCTCGGGCTGATAGCTCGACCAGGTGTTATAGGTGTCGAGGTAGTAGCCCAGGTTCTCGGTCAGCACGGGGCCGTGGAGCGGGCAGATGATCTGGATGTCCAGGTCGGCGGCCTTCTTGAGGACGGCCTGCACGAACTTGCCGAACTTACCGACGATGCCAAAGTAGTAGCGGCGAGCCTCGCAAGCCCACCCTTCCGGATCCTCGATGTCGTTGGCGCCAAACTTGCCAAAGCCGTCGGCACTAAAGAGCACCTTGTCGGTGGACTCGTAGGAGAAGATCACCTCGGGCCAGTGAACGTTGGGGGCGCCGATAAAGGTCAGGCTGTGGCCGCCCAGGTCGAGCACATCGCCCTCTTTGACGACCATCTTGCGCTCGGGGTAGTCGGTGCCAAAGTAGTTGACCATCATGCGGAAGGCGCCCATGCTAGCCACAATCTGGGCCTGGGGATAGCGCTCCATAAAGGCGGCGATACCAGCAGAGTGATCGGGCTCCATGTGATGGACGACCAGGTAGTCGGGCGTACGACCATCGAGCACGGCCACGAGGTTGCCGAGCCACTCGTCGACAAAGTCAGCGTCAACCGAATCGGCGACGGCGATCTTGTCGCCCAAGATAACGTAGCTGTTGTATGCCATACCGTTCTCGGACACGTCGTACTGGCCCTCGAACAGGTCAATGTCGTGATCGTCGACGCCAATGTAGCGGATATCCTTGGTGATCTCCATCAGGCAAAGCCTCCTAGATAGACAAAAGAGCCCGTCTATCATAGCACTCGGCAGCATTCCAACTGTTATCTGCCGGCATCCTTACCGATTGTTATTGAAATACGATAAATCGCCGTTTACCTGCACAAACTATACGCGCGGTGCCACCGTACTATGTCGAATAATGAGTTGGCCGGGAATACGAATGGCAACGGTTTTGCCCGCCGTACCCGCCTCGGGAACCGCATGCTCGAACACCTCGCGTCCGCGCTGATGTAGATCGAATCGCACGGTCGTGAGCTCGTTGTGTGCTACAAAATCATCGAGCGAATCATCGACGCCCACCACGCTTACGTCCTCGGGCACGCGCAGACCGCTATCGCGCAGCGCGGCAATCGCGCCATTTGCCATCTGGTCGTTTGCCGCATAGATCGCCGTCATGGTGCGGTCGTGCTCGGCCAGATATCTGCCGGCCTCGTAGCCACTGTTGGCAGACCAGTCTCCCTCGAGCGGCGCATGCGGCTGAATGTGTTTACGCTCGAGCGCATCCTGCCAACCGGCGCGACGAAATTGCTCGTCGACTGAGAACGACGGGCCGCCGATATAGCGAATCTGCTCGTGCCCCAGCTCAAACAGATGATCCATTAGCAAGAGCGAGCAGCCGTAATGGTCGGAATCGACCGTGGTCACCCGCGGGTGCGCGTACATGGTAACGATGACCGTGCCAATGCCCGGCAGTGGATCAAACGTCTCAAAATCGGGCGCCATGCGGCTCATGCCGATGATGATGCCGTCCACCGGCAATGCGGCCATATGACGCGTGGCCTCGGCAAGCGAAAACTCCTCGGTCTTGGACATCTCGACCAGCGTGATGGCGCAATTATGCTCGCGAGCAGCACTGGCGATGCCGTCGATCATTGAGAGGTTGCCAAACTTGGTGACATCGTTGATGCATAGGCCGACCGAATGGTAACGGCCGTCGCGCAGCGAGCGACCGGCATAACTCGGACGAAAGCCGAGCTCTTGCATAGCGGCCTGCACGCGCTGGCGCGTCTGCTCGTTAACGTTGGGCAAGCCGTTGGCGACGCGCGAAACCGTCTGCTGCGAAACGCCGGCAGCGCGGGCGACGTCGGCCATGGAGACCGGACGCGTACCTGTATCGTTGGACGGGCGCCTTGCCACAGGATCACCTTCACCCTTGCGAGATCTGAATAGCGTGAATGCCGGCCCGGGCAGAAATACATCCCGCGCCGAGGCCCGCTATCGTCGGACGCATGTTAACGTACTCTACTTTTTCTATCTGCATCTCTTCTGCTTTATAAGTCCATACGGCAGTACCGTTCACGGCTGTATTTCTACCGATTACCAGATTCTCAAAAAGTGACAAGCGATGTGTTATGAGTACGTTAACATAGCCCGTAACGTGCGGTATCGTGAACACTTGGTTCATACCGCTACAAGTTGTTAACGTACTCATAACGACGCAAAACCCACCCGGGCACGCCAAGGAAAGGACCCCCATGACCACCCCCGACGAAAAGACATTCGCCACACTCACCAAGCTGTTTGAGGAGGAGTTTGGCCCCATCGGCGACCGCCAGGTGCTCTACGTGCACGCGCCCGGCCGTTCCGAAATCAGCGGCAACCACACCGACCACGAGGGTGGCCACGTTATCGCCGGCTCGCTCGATGTCGCCGTCGACGGCATCGCCGTGGCAACCGATTCCAACAAGGTTCGCGTAGCCGACGAGGGCTATCCCACGTTTGAAATCGCGCTCGACACGCTAGACGTTCAGGAGTCCGAGAAGGGCACGTCCGCAAGCCTTGTGCGCGGTATGGCCCACGAGGTCGCAGCCCTTGGCGTTGAGCCCCAGGGCTTCGACTTCGCCTTTACCTGCTCCGTTCCCTCGGGCGGCGGCCTGTCCAGCTCTGCCGCCGTCGAGGCCGCGTACGGTCGTGCCATGGAAACCCTCTGGGGCGCGCCCGCCATTGAGCCCGTCACGCTCGCTCAGATGAGCCAGCGCACCGAGAACAACTACTACGGCAAGCCCTGCGGTCTGATGGATCAGGCAGCCGTGTGCCTGGGCGGCCTTGCCTACATGGACTTTGAGGACCAGGCTCAGCCTAAAACCCAGAAGCTCGAACTCAACTTTGAGGATCACGGCTATGCGCTCGTGCTCGTTAAGGTCGGCGCCGACCACGTGGCCGCCACCGATGACTACGCCGCCGTTCCGCGCGAAATGCAAGACGTCGCCGCCGAGTTTGGCAAGGCACGCCTGTGCGAGGTAAACGTTGCCGATTTTGACGCCAAGCTCCCCGAGCTGCGCGCCAAGCTGGGCGACCGCGCCTGCCTGCGTGCCGTTCACTACTGGTACGAAAACGGCCTGGTCGATAAGCGCTGGGCGGCCCTGAACGCCGGCGACATTGACCAGTTCCTGGTCCTGACGCGCGAGTCCGGCGCCAGCTCTGCCATGTACCTGCAGAATGTCGTCGCCAAACTGGGTGCCGAGCAGCCTTCCATGTACGCGCTTGCTCTTGCCGAGCATGTGCTCGACGGCCGTGGCGCCGTTCGTATTCACGGCGGCGGCTTTGGCGGTACCATCCAGGCCTTCGTGCCGCTCGATCTGGTCGACACCTTCATTGCCAAGATGAACAGCTGGCTGGGCGAGGGCTCTGCCCGTCACTACGCCATCTCTGATAAGGGGGCTTACGCGGCATGGCTGTAATGACTGACGTGCGCGAGGCCGCGCAGAACCTGATCGAGTACGCTATTCACCGATCGATGATCGGCCAGGACGATCGCATCTGGGCCTACAACACCATTCTCGAGTGCATCGGCGCCACGGGTCCGGCGCTCGACATGGCCTGGGCGCTCCAGGTCGAGAAACTCTCGTTCTTGCACCCCGATACGCTCCCCGACTTTGATCTGGAGGGCACGCTCGCCACGCTTTCCGAGGCCGCCGTTGCCAACGGTGCCGCCGAGGACACGGCGTCGGGCCGCGACCGCATCGCCATGCGCATCATGGGCGTGCTCATGCCGAGGCCTTCGATCGTAAACGAGGAGTTCAACGGGCGCATGGGCGTCAACGAGCCCCGCGCCGCAACCGACTGGTTCTACGGCCTGTGCTGCGACGCCGGCTACGTGCGCCGTGCCGCCATCGCGCGCAACATCAAATGGAGCACCCCCACCAACTGGGGCGATCTTGAGATCACTATCAACCTGTCCAAGCCTGAGAAGGACCCGCGCGATATCGCCGCGGCAGGTGTAGCCAAGAACACGGGCGAGAAGTATCCCGCCTGCCAGCTCTGCATCGAAAACGAGGGCTACCCCGGACGCTCCGCCGCAGCCGACGGCGGCGCTCATCCCGCCCGTCAGAACCTGCGCGTTATTCCCATCCAGCTCGACGGCGAGCGCTGGGGCTTCCAATACAGCCCGTACGCGTATTTTAACGAGCACTGCATTGCCATGAGCTCCGAGCATCGCCCTATGCACGTTGACCGCAAGGGCCTGACGTGCCTGCTCGATTTTGTGGACCTGTTCCCGCACTACTTTATTGGCTCCAACGCCGACCTGCCTATCGTGGGCGGCTCGATCTTGTCGCACGACCACTTCCAGGGCGGCGCGCACGAGTTCCCCATGATGCACGCCGCCGAGATCTCGCAGTTTAGCGTGCCCGGATTTGATCAGGTTAGCGGTACCGTGCTGCAGTGGCCGCTCTCGGTGCTGCGCCTGCGCTCGCATGACCGCGCCCAGCTGCTCGACGCTGCCGAGAAGATTATCCTCGCCTGGCGCGAGTGGACCGATGAGTCGGTTGGCGTCATCGCGTACACAGCCGATGGCGTGGCGCACAACACCGTGACGCCCGTCATCCGCCGCGTCGACTCCCGCGGCAATGCCGGCGGCGAAATCTACGAGGCCTACCTGGCGCTTCGCTGCAACATCACGACTGACGAGCATCCGCTGGGCGTATTCCACCCACATGCCGAGTACCACCACATTAAGAAGGAGAACATCGGCCTGATCGAGGTCATGGGCCTGGCCATTCTGCCGCCGCGCCTGGTTCCCGAGCTTGGCGCTGTCCGTGAGCATCTGCTGGCAGCCAAGGTCGATGCCAGCTACGACCTTGCCGGTGCGCTCGAGGGCGATGATCTTTGCCGCAGCCACGCCGCATGGGCTGAGGACGTCTTTGCCCGCCGCGCCGACGAGCTTACGGCCGACAACGCCATCGATATCCTGCACGAGGAGGTCGGCGTGGTGTTTGGCCACGTGCTCGACAACGCCGGCGTCTTTAAGTGGGACGAGGCAGGACGTGCCGCCCAGCAGCGCTTTATCGACTCGCTGTAGAGCACAGACCCGGACGCTCAACGGCAGCCCCCACGACATAGCCACCTACACGACAACGGCGCCCGCCGGCAACATCGCCGGCGGGCGCCGTTTTCTGATGCAAGGGTAGCTAATTTGCACCAAAACAAGGAGTGTTCCAAACTGCCGGCAGAGAAGGAGCGCCCCAGGTGCCGACCTAAACCCCACATTATTCGATGGAAAAACGTGGTTACCTCCCACATTATTCGATGGAAAAACGTGGTTTACTCCCACATTTTTCGATGGAAAGACCGAGACGGTCTTATACTAACCATGATCGTTAGGAGGCAGTATGCAGCGACAGCTAATGGACGAACTCATCGCTTGGAAATCTAGGGCAAACCGCAAGCCCCTCCTGCTTAAGGGGGCCCGCCAGACGGGAAAAACCTGGCTTCTTAACGAATTCGCAGGCCAGCAGTATCAAAACGTCATCCGCTTTGACTTTATGCTCGAACCGGGCGCACGTTCGCTGTTCGACGGAAGCCTTGACCCCAAACGCATCATCTCCCAGATAGAGCTCCTGCGCGGCCAGACCATAACGCCGACAGACACGCTCATCATCTTCGACGAAATCCAAGAGGCACCGCGTGGCATCACCTCGCTCAAATACTTCAACGAGCTGGCGCCGGAATACCATATCATGGCAGCCGGCTCCTATATGGGACTCGCGCTCCGACGCGAAAACGAGTCGTTCCCCGTCGGCAAGATCGACCAGCTTACCATGCGCCCCATGGGGTTTGTCGAGTTCGTTCGTGCCGTCGATGGCGATCCGCTCGCAGATGCCATCCTTGCCGCAGACATGGACCTGCTGGCGAACGTTTCCGAAAAGCTCGAGCGCCTGCTCAAGGAATACCTCGTTGTCGGTGGCATGCCAGAAGTTGTCTCCGCTTTCGCCGCCTCCCACGATTTCATCGAGGCCCGCAGGCTTCAGCAGCAAATCATCGAAGCTTACGAATCCGATTTTGGCAAGCATGCGCCAGCCCGCATCGTCGAGCGCATGAGGCTGGTTTGGAAATCCCTTCCCGGCCAGCTCGCAAAGGAAAACAAGAAGTTCGTCTACGGCGCGCTTCGTCCCGGGGCGCGCGCACGCGATTTTGAGGAAAGCCTCCAGTGGCTCATGGACTATGGAATCGTTCATAAGGTACCACGTGTTTCCGCCCTAAGAGCACCGCTCACAAGCTACGAGGATCTCTCGGGCTTCAAGCTGTTCTGCATCGACACCGGCATCCTCGGAGCACTCTCCGGCCTCACGCCAGCCATTGTTCTGAACGGGCCCGCTGTTTTTACGGAGTTCAAAGGCTCGCTGACCGAGCAATACGCCGCACAGGAGCTTTTGCTCCAAGGCAAAACTCCCGCGTATTGGTCATCCTCCTCCGGCAATGCAGAGACTGACTTTGCCATCGACCATGCGGGGACCGTGCTTCCGCTCGAGGTCAAGGCGGCAGAGAACCTCAAAGCAAAGAGCCTGAGGATTGCCTGCGAGAAGTTCAAGCTCGAGCGCTGCGTGAGAACATCGTTAGCGGCATATAGAGACGAGGGCACGCTCGTCAACATTCCGCTCTGGGAGATTGGGCAAATCGACAAGCTGGCATAGGCGCTGTGGAGGGGGTGTCCCGTAAGGAGTGTCCCAAACTGCCGGCAGAAAAGGAACGTCCCTATCTGCCGCATTCCCGAAGCAAGGCAACGCCGATGTCTTGGAAACGACAGAGCGGGCGGGCCGCATTTGAGACAAGGTGACGTGAAACGAAAGGGCGCTGACCTTTCGGTCGCGCCCTTGAAGTTGAACGTCAGATTGTCCAAATGCGGCCCGCGCAGCGTCGAGCCGTTGCGCGGTTTGGAAAACCGCGCAACCCTAAAGCTCAGTTACTTCAACGCTGTTGTAGACCTCGTCCCAGCGGTCCATGACCAGGTGGCCGGTCTTGGGATCCATGGCGTTAAGCTTGCCGCAGGTATTGGCGGTCTTGAGCACCGTGACGTCGTCGGCATCAGCAGCAATCGCATGCGCAAAGCCGGCGATGGTCGAGTCGCCGGAACCCGTCGCGTTCACAGCCGCAATCGCGGGCGTCTTGGCGCGGAACGCACGACCCTCATGGAAGCCCACCGAACCGGCAGCGCCCATCGAAACGACAACCCAGGGAATACCGGCAAAGCGGTCATCGGCGGCAAGCGCCTCGCGCAGGGCATCGACATCATCGGTCGTAAAGGACGTACCCAGCAGGCCGTTAATCTCGGTCAGGTTGGGCTTTACGAGCTCGGGCTTAGCGTCGGACTCCAGCGCGGCCTCCAGCGATGCACCCGAGGTGTCGAGCAGCACCTTGGCGCCCGCCTTCTCGGCGATCTTGACGAGCTCGGCATAGTAGCCGGCATCGACGCCGCGCGGCAGCGAGCCCGAAAGCGTCACAACGTCCGCCTTCGCTGCAAGCTCGGCGAACTTGGCCGTAAAGGCCTCGAGCTCGGCCGGGGCGATCTGCGGGCCGCTCTCCAGCAGCTCGGTCTGATTGCCCTCGTGCAGAATATTCAGGCAAATGCGCGTCTCACCGGCGATGGGCACAAAGTCGTTCTTGACGCCGTCGGCATCCATAAGCTCGGCCATATAGGCACCCATGTGGCCGCCGAGCAGGCCAGTCGCGAGCACGTCGTCGCCCAGCTGCAGCAGCACACGGCTCACGTTGAGGCCCTTACCGCCAGCAGTCTTTTCGGGCGTCACGCGGTTCACGTCGTCGATGATCAGCTTGTCGAGCTGATAGCGCGTATCAATCGACGGGTTCATGGTAACAGTCAGAATCATATTGAACTCCTGTTCCGGGGCGGCATGACCCACCCCAAACATACGATAGCTCGTTAAAGGATCTCAATCTCAAAGCCGCGGGTGACGGTCTCCCCCGGCTTGGCCACCAGGCAGCCGCGCTTGTGTTCCAGAATATCGTCCTCGTCGGAGCAGGTGGACAGACCGCCCCACGGTTCAACAGCCACAAAGTCGCCCTCGGGCTTGCTCCACACAATCAGGTACGGCATATCGGGGAACGTCAGGCGCACGCCCTTGTCCTCGGTTTTCTTGGTCAGCGTAACCACGCGGCTCTCGAGCATGTCGAAGATGGTCTCCGCGAAGTCAAAGAGTTCGTGGGTCAGCGGCAGGTCATGGCCAACCATCGGGTTCTTGCTGCGATGCTCAACATCAATCAGGCCCGTCGAGGGAACGGCAGTACAGAGCTCGGCGGCCTCGCGCTGCTCAAAACGGAGCTCGTAGTCGTCATAGGACTCGCCCTCGTCAAGCGGGCACTTAAAGCCAGGGTGACCGCCCACAAAGAACGGCATGTCCTCGGTGCCCTCATTGGTCACCTCGTACGACACGGCCACCTTCTCCGCATCGATCATGTAACGAGCAACGATCTTAAACGGATACGGGTACTGCTCGAGTAACTCGACATGGTCGGCAGAGCTTAGGCTCAGCGCAACCATGTTGTCGCTCTGTTCCTCGAGTTTCCACTCCTGTTTGCGCGCAAAGCCGTGACGGGCGAGCTTAACCTCGCGGCCGCCCATGGTCATTGCGTGACCGTCACGAAGGCCGCCGCAGATCGGGAAGCAAATAGGCGCCTGGCCCGACCACACCGCCGGATCACCCTGCCACAGATACTCGCGGCCGTTGGCCGTAATAGAAGTGAACGATCCGCCAGCCGTGCTCAACGCAATGCGGACAGAGCCGTTATCAAGAACAAACTCCATGGGAATCTTCCCTTTCTTACGACAGCCCACCAAGTCAATAGGGCTGATAGAAAACCGGCCCGCGCCCCCTCACAGAAACGCGAGCCGTCAATTGAAAAGCTGCAGAATGCCGGGTACCGCCAAGAGCGAAGCACTCAAGCCAAGCAGGCAAACGTGTTATCGGAGCAGCTCGCCGTACCAGAACACTTCGCAACAACAGGGGCGATCTCACAGGTCACTCAAACGTCAGCGAGCGGCGCTCAGGTGCCCCAGGTCGCCGCGAAAGAGGAGCGACGCGTACTTCATGTACGCGAGCGACGGTTTGAGCGGCGAGATGGGGTGCATGAGCGTCGCGCAGCGTCGACCCGTTACGCGGTTTGGTAAAACCGCGTAACCTCCCTAGTCGTGGTACTCGCCGCGGTCCCACTTCTCGAGGAACTCATCGAAGAAGTGCGGGTCGGCCTGAGCCTCGGCGTCGGCCTTGTTGCAGGCATCGATCTTGGCGATCAGGGCATCGTGCTCGGGAGTCTTCTCGTAGGGCTCCTCCAGGAAGGCGAGCATGATATCGGCCATCAGGAACTCGCCGGTGATCTTGCCGCCAAAGCCAACGATGTTAGCGTTGAGCTCGCGACGGGCATACAGGGCAGAGGTCATGTCGCGGACCAGGGCGCAACGGGCGCCGGGAACCTTGTTGACGGCGTTGGTGATGCCGATGCCGGTGCCGCACAGGGCCACGCCAAAGTCGGCCTTGCCGCTGGCAACAGCCTCACCCACGGCCTTACCGTAGATGGGATAGTGCGTACGGGTGTGGCTGTAGGTGCCGCAGTCGAGCACCTTGTAGCCAGCCTGCTCCAGGCGGTCGGCCAGATAGATCTTCTCGTCCGTAACGATATGGTCGCAACCGATTGCGATGGTCTTCTTCATCAGAACGTCCTTTCGTCTGAATTCACAAGTTGAGGTAGAAGTTCGAGTTCTCGGTGGCTCTCGTTAGGCCATCTTGTTGAGCATGTCGACACGGATCTGGTGACGGCCACCGGCGTACTGGGCGCGCAGGAACTCGCGGGCGATCTTCTTGGCGACCTCGGTGCCCACAACGCCCGGGCCCATGGTGACCATGCGCGAGCCGTTGTGCTCGCGGGTCATGTAGGCGGAGCGCTCGTCGGAAATGTTAGCGACGACCATGCCCTTGATCTTGACGGCAGCCATATAGGAGCCGACGCCGTACTTATCGAAGGCGAAGCCCTGGGAATCCTTGTGCTCCAGCAGGTCCTTGGCAACGGCGGTCGCGGAATCGACAAAGTCCGCGGCAGGGGTCTCGGAATAGTCGACGACCTCGTGACCGTCGGCGATGAGCATCTCCTTGATGGACTCCTTCATCGACATACCGTCGGCATCGGAAGCGATTACAACCCTCATGACATCCTCCTTGAGAGATACGCAGGTGCGTAGTTTCTGTTTGGAAGTGTTGAATCGCGTTCAGGTCCGGGCATCTGAATGTGCGGTTCTTCACTGTTCATGTTTATTTGAACACATTCGAACAGCAACTGCAAGAATTATTTGTTTATCTTTGTTCTTTTTTGAACAAATACCGTTCACGGATGATTGCCGACCGTCTGGACCCGGCGCGGACGTAGCGACCGCGTATTCAACAAACAAAAGGGCGGCCAAGAACGTGTCTCGGCCGCCCTTCGGCGGTATTCCCCGGTATATACAGCTGTTTTAGCTACTCGGACTGCCCACCCTTTTTGGCGTGCTTGGACGGAGCACTCAGAAAGCGGCCCGTCAAATAGTTCGCCGGGCCGGAAATATCGATCCCCAGCAGCACGTGTCCCAGCCACAGGAACGCCACGAGCACCAGCAGCGGGATAACGCACGAGGTCACGATCATCACGATGACGCCTTCGATGAGGTCGGTCACCTGCTGCACGATCTCATCGGTCATCTGCTTGGCGCCGCTGGTCACCGACGTGACGAGGCCCGAGGCACCGTCGGCAAGCTGCTCGAGCACGCTCTTGGACTCTGCGGACTCGGTCTTTTTCTTGCTTGTTTTGGAGCTATCGCTATCTGCCGCACTCGCAGCGTCGGCCGCCTTTTGCTCGGCCGCCTCGATGCTAACGCGATACGTTTCGTCGACCTTCTGCGACACCCAAACGCTTGCAGGCACCAACGCCATGCCAATTATGGCGACCACCAGCACACGCGTTGCCACGCGGCGAATGACCGCGCTCGTGCTCCAGCGTCCGTGAATGCCAAGCGACACCGCGAAGAGTACGAGCGAGAACGGAATCAGGATGCCCAGCCCGACCGACCATAAAATGGTCAGCAGATATTTTTCGAGGTAGAGCACGGCAAGCACGATACCCAAGTTTCCCGAAAGCTGCGCGAGCTGCTCGGCAACTGGCGTTCCCGTATCGCCCGGCAGCGCAGTTATACCCGCAGATAGGGCGACGCACGAGGTCGTGAGCGCCAAAACGTTGCCCTTCTTTTGATCGATGACCTCGATGGTGGAGTCCCAAGTCTTGGTATCGGCGAAATGCGGACGAGCTACAAAGCCCGACAGCAGCGCCAGTACCACGAGCGCAACGATAAAGCCAATCTGCAGCTTTTTGTTTGCGCACACGACATCGGACAGGCTGGGCTGCAGCTCGGTTACCGTCGTATGCTCGGTTATCTGGACAGGACGCCCATGAGCCATCTCGTGCGCATCTGTCTTTTGAATCAATCCGTTGTCCGGCATTTGGACACCTCCTCAGTCCGGCGTTTAATGCGAAAGGAAGTATACCCACCGAGCAAAAATCGAACGGGAGGACCAACGGAGCGCACCAAGACTGTCCCCAATGACTAGTCGTTTAAGAACGTCCCCAATGACTATCTCCGGATGAGTTGCGGTGGAATAGGGATTGTTTTGCGCCCGTCGGCCCCTATTCAGTCCCTATTTCACCGCAACTTGAAGGAGAACAGAAAAAGCCCTGCCGCGGGTAACGGCAGGGCTTTTGGAAGGGAACTGAGTTGCGCAAAAAGGGTTAGGCGAGCTTGGCCTCGAGCTCGGCAATGCGCTTGTAGGCGTCGATGGTAAAGCGGGTCTGCTTCTCCAGAATCATGGTAGTCATGAGGGTGTCCTGAGCGTGAGCCATGATGAAGGTCATCTCCATCTCGCCACCGCCGGCCTCCTGCGAAAGCAGCTTGGTCTGCGTGTCGTGGGCACCGATGAGCGCATCGCTGGCATCCTTGTGCAGCTGCTCGGCCTTCTCAAAGTCACCCTCGCGAGCAGCATCGAGCGCTGCAAGCAGATCGGTCTGGGCGTCACCTGCATATGCGACAATCTCGAATCCAACCATCGAGATTTCTTCTTTGGTTGCCATATTGCGTTCCTTTCACATATGAACCAATGGAGAGCATCGCGTCCGGGCATACGCGCTGCGTTGTGTATGACAGAAACAATAACATTCAAACAAAAAAGAACAGCGTAAAACGTAATTTCGAGCTATGAACGGTCGCTTTTCGCCCGTGAACGGTTTTTAAACCAATCTGAACAATATCGAACACAATTAGCGGCAACCCAAACAGACCTGCGCCCTAGCGTACATCGCGCACCGTATCGCCCTCGACGAGCACGCCCGGAAACAGCACGTGCTCCACACCGGGCGCAACGCCCTCGGCGCCGGCAATCTTGTCGACCGCCCACATGCCGACGCGCTTGTTGTCAAAGCGCACCGTGGTCAGGCGACGGTCGGGCACGATATCGCCCAGGCTGTCATCAACACCCACCACACTCACGTCCTCGGGCACGCGCTTTCCGCGCGACTCGAGCCCGCGAATGCAGCCGTAGGCCATGGCGTCGTTGGAAGCATAAATGGCCGTACAGGTCGGATCATCCGCCAGGGCCTGACCTGCGGCATATCCGCTCTGCGCCGTCCAATCGCCACGGATAAGTCGCGGTGGCTCAATGCCATGCGCGCGCAATGTCTCGCGCCAGCCTTCCTCGCGCCGCATGCCCGAAAGCGAGCGCTCGGGACACGAGATAAAGTGCACGGTCTTGTGCCCCCGCTCCAGCAAGTACTCGACCACCTGGCGCGAGCAATCGAACTGGTCGTTATCGACCGTTGAACAGAGCGGGTGCTCCAACATCGTAACGAGCACCGTCTGCATGCCGGGCAGCGGCTCAAAAGTGCCAAAGTCTGCCGGCATGCGATTCATGATCACAACCATACCGTCCACTGGCAGTGCGCTCATGCGCGACGATGCGCTCTCGAGGGTATACGGATGCCCGTCTACTTTAGTGAGGGTGATGGCATAGCCGTGCTTATCGGCCGCGGCGGCAAAGCCCTCCATACGGTCGAGATTGCCGGTGCCGGTAATGTTGAACATGGCGACGCCGACGGTCTTAAACTTACCGCGGCGCAGCGATCGACCGGCAAAATTGGGGCGATACCCCAGCTCGCGCATGGCGGCACGCACGCGTTCCTTGGTCTCGGGGCGCACGCTGGGCGAATCGTGCACGGTGCGCGAGACCGTCTGCTCCGAGACGCCCGCGAGGCGCGCTACGTCTTTGACGGATACCGATTTTTTAACAGCGGCCATAGGTCGATCTTTCTATGTCAACGATGCCATTGGTGGCACCTTGCGCAGTCATTTTTAACGCCTTCAAGTATATCCAACGCCTCCCCCACCATACGCTCACCACCCAAAACCTACCGTTCACCGACATTTTTGCTTCCCCGAACGGCTTTTGTCGCCCAAATGTTAACGTTGCCATTGTGCAAACACAGAGCCACCGGGCGGCTCAAACGTTTACGCGCAAGGAATCGACGGTCCACAGGCACAGGGGCCATCGGTTCGCGTCTTATTTTGTGTCGCAAAATGGCAACGTCAACATTTTGGCAAGCAAACGCTAAAAGTTACCATCGTTGCCAACCCACCGACTCTTAGGAGCTTTGCATGGAGCAACTCATCGCCACCATCGAAAAGGGCCAGCCCTTTTTCAACGCGATCGCCCGCAACAAGTACCTCAAGGCGATCCGCGACGGTTTTATCTCCGTCATCCCCATCATCATCTTCTCGTCCATCTTCTGCTTGGTAGCCTCGGTCCCCAACATCTGGGGTTTCTACTGGCCCGATGACATCAACAACGCCCTGTGGAAGTGCTACAACTACTCCATGGGCATCCTGGCCATCGCCTGCGCCGCCACCACGGCCAAGCACTTCGCCGACGCCCAGAACCGCGATCTGCCCAAGAATAACCAGATCAACTTTATCTCGTGCATGTGCGCGGCCATCATCGGCTTCCTGCTCCTTTCGAGCGACACGATCGCCACGGACGCCGCCAGCGGCTTCAACACCACCTACCTTGGTTCCAAGGGCCTGCTGACTGCCTTCATCGCTGCGTTTGTGACCGGTATCATCTACAAGTTCTTTATCAAGCGCAACATCACCGTCAAGATGCCCGAGCAGGTTCCGCCCAACATCTCGCAGACCTTTAAGGACATCATCCCCTTCTCCGTCTGCATCACCGTCTTTTGGGTCTTTGACATCGTCTTCCGCGCTGCCTTTGGCTTCTGCTTTGCCCAGGGCGTCATCCAGGTGTTCCAGCCCCTGTTCACCGCTGCCGACGGCTACATCGGCCTTGCTGCTGTCTCTTATACACATCTGACGC
>ENA-OZKX01000336-OZKX01000336.1-human-gut-metagenome-genome-assembly--contig:-NODE-336-length-23013-cov-7.366234_pt1 | contig 23013 bp, 22 predicted proteins | sample MGYA00244831_ERZ653774 | MGnify/ENA primary metagenome ERZ653774 (study PRJEB26926, sample SAMN06165314) | human gut metagenome | biome: ENVO:00009003; feature: ENVO:2100002; material: ENVO:00002003...
CTGCCTGTCTCGTGGGCTCGGAGATGTGTATAAGAGACAGGCCGCGAGATGAGCCGCCCCGTCAGCCGCCGCACGGCAATGCGCCGCCCCCGCCTCCGCCCGAGCCGCCGCCCTGCGGCGAATCGCCGGGACAGGAGGCGTCACAGTTTTTCTCACGCCTGCTCGACAAGCTGCCGCTCAAGGGCGTGGACAAAGCAGACCTTTTGCTGCTGCTCATCCTCTTTTTTCTCTTTGAGGAAAAGGCCGACGATGAGCTGCTCGTCGCGCTGGGACTGCTGCTCATCTTATGATCTCGGGCTGCCAAGAGCCGCAGCGGACGCCTCCGCCGCGGCTTTCTCCTCTCTCCTGCCCCTGCGCATCCTGCTTGAGAGAAGCAAAAAGCACCGCCGCGGCGGTGCTTTTCGTTTTACTTTTCCTTGTAGTAGAGGCGGCAGTGGCAGTAGCCCTCAAACTCGGGGTCTGCGATCTGCTCGCGAAACTCCCTGCACATACAGACGTTGTCCTCGGTCTTCTGGAAGCGGCAGGGACATTGCAGATCGCGCTTTAAGAGTGCGGCGCGCAGTCGCGCGACGACCTCCGCGTCCTCGTTGTATCGAATTTTCATCCTCTGCACTTCTCCAGCATCTCTTTGATATCGGCCTTGTCATGCACGCCGACCATGCCGGTCAGTGTATGGCGGTCCTGCACGACGGCAAGCGTCGGGATGGAGTCAATGCCGAACATGGAGGCAAGGTTCGGCTGCTCGTCAACGTTGACCTTGCAGAACTTGACCTTGTTCTCTTCCGCATTCAGCTCGGCAAACACCGGCGCCATCATCTTGCACGGCTGGCACCACTCGGCCCAGAAGTCAATGATGATGAGACCCGGATCGTCGAGCACCTCGGTCTGGAAGTTTTCCTCCGTCAGCGTAACGATCTCGGTAAAGGTGCGCGTCTCGACATACGGCTCGTGGACGCCGCCTCCGCATCCGCCGCAGCCACCGCCGCAGGCGGAGCATCCGGCTCCGCAGCCTGCACCGCAGCTGCCCGCGCTCGCGCCGCTGTCGCCGGTCATCAGCTCCAGGCTGCCGTCGAGAAAGCGGTCGACCGCCTGATCAGCCTCGCCGGAAACACCGGTGCAGAGCACCATGTGCGCGTTTTCGACCGCACTGCGCGCGCCGGGGCCGATGCTGCCGCAGATGATGAGGTCGACGCCCTTCTCCTTCAGCCCGGATGCGACCTTCTCATGGTCGGTATCGTCAAAGGTGACGGTCTCCTTCTCGATGGGCTTGATATCCTCAACGCTGTAAATGGTAAACTCCTTGGACTGGCCGAAGTGCTGGAGCACCTGGCCATTCTCGCAGGGGATGGCAATTTTCATGGTCATTTTTCCTTTCCGCTCTATTGCTTCGGCGGCAGCGCCGCCGCTCGATGCTATGTTGTAGTTTACCACGCTTTCGCGTGCCATACAACAGTAATTTGTAAACAAATCCGCATCGCGCTGATGACGCTTGCCATCTGTTTTCCCGCTCCTCATTTTTCGCCTATGCAAAAAACCGCCGCAGCAGATGATCTGCTGCGGCGGTCATTCATGCTATGGGGTGCAGACCGACTCAGTCGTCCTTCTCCTCTTCGTCCTCTGCAAGGTCAGCGGGGTCAAACTCGAGCGTTGCGCCGCAGTTGGGGCACTCGACCTTGCCGTCCTCGAGCACGGAATCGTCGAAGAAGATCTCCTCCTCGCACTCGGGGCAGGTCGTGGCGTAGCACTCCTCCTCGTCGTCTTCGTCCTCGTCATCCTCGTCGTCGAGCTCTTCGTAATCGTCCTCGTCGAAGACGACATCCTCCACGTCGCTCAGATCGTCGCTGATGACGTCCAGACCGTCGCCGAGCTCCATGACCTCGTCGGTCAGATCCTCGACCTCGAGGGCGATCTCATCGAGAACGTCCACGATCGCGCGGAAAAGCTTGCCCTCGTTGGAATCCGTGTCGACGTTCATGCCCTCCATCAGGCCCTTGAGATACGCAACTTTTTCAGAAATACCCATCGTAATACTCCTTTCTTCAACCGGAACTACGATCATCCTGTGATGGATTTGCTTACTTGGAACGGCCGATATACTCGCCCGTGCGGGTGTCGATCTGGATCTTGTCGCCGATGTTGATGAAGAGGGGCACCTTGATCTCCGCGCCGGTCTCGAGGGTCGCGGGCTTGAGGGTGTTGGTCGCGGTGTTGCCGGCCAGACCCGGCTCAGTCTCGGTGACCTCGAGATCAACGAAGTTGGGGGGCTCAACGCCGAAGACATTGCCCTTGATGGACAGGATCATGCACATGGTGTTCTCCTTGACGAAGCGGAACGCATCGCCGAGCATATCGCGGTTGAGCGGGACCATATCGTAGGTCTCCTGGTCCATGAAGTAGTAGAGGTCGCCGTCGTTGTAGCTGTACTCCATGTTCTTGCGCTCGATGGCCACTTCCTCAAACTTGGCGGTGGGGTTGAAAGAGGTCTCGGTCACGCCGCCGGTGACGACGTTCTTCATCTTGGTGCGCACAAAGGCCGCGCCCTTGCCGGGCTTGACGTGCTGGAACTCGACGACCTGATAGTACTTGCCTTCCATCTCGAATACTTTACCGTTTCTGAATTCACCAGCGGTAATCGTTGCCATATCTTTTTCCTCCTGTATTCCCGAGGATATCATCGCTATCCTCAAATTCACAAAGTATCGGCTCTAAACCTTTCGTATTTTACCGCATATAGTGCGGCAATGCAAGTGTTTTTCTTGATGTTGTGCTTGATTTTTCTAAATTCACGGCTTTTTTCGCGCATCGTGCGCGCTTCTCCGCTTGAACGGCTCCTGAAGCGTGTGCAGCACGCGGTTCCACGCACCGTCCGGCCCGCCCTTGGGCTCGACCATCAGCATCAGAACACCGCTGCGCCGCGCGCCGAGCGTATCGGTCAGCAGCTTGTCGCCGAGCATCGCCGTCTCGCTCTCGCGCACACCGTAGCGCGCCATCGCCTCACGAAAGCCGCGTGTGCCGGGCTTCCCCGCGTGGCCCACATAGCCGATGCCAAGCGGCGTGCAGAAGCGCTCCACGCGCGCGGGGCTTCGGTTATTGGAGAGGATCGCAAAGGTGATTCCGCCCTCGCGCAGGGTATCAAGCCAATGCTTCAGCGCCGTGTCCGGCTCCTTCTGCTTTTTCGGCGCAAGCGTAAAGTCGAGATCCGAGAGCAACAGCTTCACGCCCTGCGCACGCAAAAAGTCCGCCGTCACGTCCGTATAATCGTCAAACACCCACTGTGGGCATAGCAAACCGGGCATAGCCGTCCCCCATCGCACATAAAGTATGAATATTATTATACGCGCTTCGCGTGCATTTCACAAGGGGGAATCGCTCTGACCGTCTACCTCGCCATTACGCCCGCCGCGCTCGCGCGGCTGCCCTCGCCGCCTCCGCTACCGCTCGTCCACATGGCCTATGCCGTCGGTCAGGGCGGCTGTCTGTCGCGCTGCGGCGCGGCCGATGCCCCGCGCGGCGGGCTCATGGGACTCTCCGACCGCTGCACCGGCTCGCTGATGCGCGCGGATGCCCTCTGCCGTACCATCGCCACCGAATGCGCCAGGCGCGGCTTCCACGGTGTGCTGGCGGATCTTGACGGCACGCCGTGCGCCGACCGTCTCCCCTTTCTGAGCCGGCTTGCGCGCAGCCTGAACGCGCAGGGAAACCATCTCTACTGCCCGATCATCCTTCCCGCGGAGGGCGCGGTGCTGCTCGTCGGCACCGCCGTCTCCGGCGGCTCGCTGCGGACGCTGCTCGAAGGCGCCGTCAACCGCTGTGGTCCCGAGCGTCTGGCGCTCGACCTTGAGCGCGTACAGATGGACTTTCCCCTCCCCTGTCCCACAGGCTGCGGTACACCCTTGACGCACGGAGAGCTGCTCTCGCTGCGGACGCGGTATCCCGCCTCTGTTTACTACTCGCGCGAGCTGATGGCAAAGTATTTCACCTACACCGCGGAGGGCGGCACGCACTTCGTCCTCTTTGACGACGTTGAAACGCTGCGCCGGAAGGTACGCCTCGCGCAGGAGCTTGGGATACAGAAAGCGTTTCTCATGTATCCCGAGGTCGCAGATCTTCTCCCCGAGCTGGGGCGTATCTGAGCCGCGCAATGCGCTTCTCAGCGGTATGGCGAAACGCCCTCCCGCACAGTGCGGGGAAAAAATAGAGACTTCCCCCTTCTGTGCGCCCGAGAAGGCCGGCATCGCGCAGGCAGATGCAAAAAAGACCTGTCACACGGTGACAGGTCTTTTTTGAAGCAAATTAGTAATAACGCTTGTTGCGGTTCTTACGGGCGGCCTCGCTCTTCTTGCGGCGCTTGACACTGGGGCTCTCATAGCACTCTCTCTTGCGGACCTCCGCCACGATACCGGCCTTGGCGCAGCTTCTCTTGAAACGCTTGAGCGCGCTGTCGAGAGATTCGCCTTCCTTGACGTGGATCTCGGACATTTATATTTTCCCTCCCTCCGATACACCCGGCTTGATCCTGGGTGCTCTTTAAGAGTCACTTACATGACTAACGGTGGTATTATATGAGAAAAATCGCATCTTGTCAATAAGCTTTTCTCATATTTTCAAAAAAATCCGAAATTCTGCTCAGCAGGGCTTCACGATCAGGTTGACGAGCTTGTTCTTTACGTGGATGACCTTGACGATCTGCATCCCGGCAAGCGCCTTGGCCACCTTTTCGTTCGCCTTGGCCGCCTCAACGACGGTATCCTGATCGCTGTCGACGGGAACGGTGACCGTGCCCTTGAGCTTGCCGCCCACCTGCACCGCCATCTCAACAGAGGAAGCGACCGTCTTGCTCTCGTCATACTCGGGCCAATCGCACTGCATGGCCATTTTGCCGTCATGCTCAGCGGCAAAGCCCTTCTGCTCCCACAGCTCCTCGACCATGTGGGGCGCGAAGGGAGAGAGCATGAGCAGCAGCATCTCGAGGTCGCCGTGGCTCAGGCCGTTTGCGTAGAATTCGTTGACCATCGACATGAGCGCGGCGATGGCCGTGTTCATCTTCAGCGTGTCGATGTCGTCCGTGACCTTCTTGATGGTCTTGTGGACGATGGGCGCGTTCTTTTCGGAAATGCCCTTCTCCTCCGTCACCTGATCGGCGAGGTTCCACACGCGGTCCAGAAAGCGCTTGCAGCCCTTGACGGCGTCGTCGGACCAGGTCGCGACCTTTTCAAAGTCGCCGATGAACATGATATAAAGGCGCATCGTGTCCGCGCCATAGGCCTTGACCACATCATCGGGGTTGACGACATTGCCGAGGGACTTACTCATCTTGACCGCCGGGCGCAGCGCCTGATTGCCGTACTTGGCGATGAGCGCGTCCTTCTCCTCCTGCGTGGAGACGTTGCCGACGTAGTGCGGGTTCTGGCCGAGGATCATGCCGTGGCTCGTGCGCTTGGCATAGGGCTCCTTCGTGTGCACCACGCCGATATCGTACAGGAACTTATGCCAGAAGCGGGAGTAGAGCAGGTGGAGCGTGGTGTGCTCCATGCCGCCGTTGTACCAGTCCACAGGGCCCCAATACTGCTCGGCCTCGTGAGAAACAAGCTCGTGATCGTTGTGCGGGTCCATATAGCGCAGGAAGTACCAGGAAGAGCCGGCCCACTGGGGCATGGTGTCGGTCTCGCGCTTGGCATCGCCGCCGCACTTGGGGCACTTGGTGTTGACCCAGTCGGTCATCTTGGAGATGGGGCTCTCGCCGTCGTCGGTCGGCTCATAGCTCTCCACCTGCGGCAGCACGAGCGGCAGCTCCTCCTCGGGCACGGGGACCCAGCCGCACTTGGGGCAGTTGACAAGGGGAATCGGCTCGCCCCAGTAGCGCTGGCGGGAGAAGACCCAGTCGCGCAGCTTGTAGTTGACCTTTTCATGGCCCCAGCCCTGCTCGACGGCGTACTTCTTCATCGCGGGGATGGCCTCCTTGACGGTCATGCCGTTGAGGAAGCCGGAGTTGACCATAATGCCGGTGTCATCCTTGAGCGTGAAGGCCTCCTTCGTGATGTCGCCGCCCTCGACGACCTCGACGATGGGGATACCGAACGCCTTGGCGAAGTCCCAGTCGCGCTGGTCGTGGCCGGGAACGCCCATGACGATGCCCGTGCCGTAGCCCATCAAGACGTAGTCGGAAACAAACATCGGCACGACCTTGCCGGTGGCGGGGTTGATGACCTCGATGCCGTCGAGACGAACGCCGGTCTTTTCCTTGTTGAGCTCGCCGCGCTCAAAGTCGCTCTTGCGCGCCGCGGCAGCCTGATAAGCCTCGACCTCGTCCCAGTTTTTGATGATGCTCTTCCACTTTTTGAGCAGCGGGTGCTCGGGAGAGATAACGGTGTACGTCACGCCGAAGAGCGTATCGACGCGCGTGGTGTAAACGGTGATATCGTCCTCGGTATTGGTCTTGAAGGTGACCTCCGTACCGGTGGAGCGGCCGATCCAGTTGCGCTGCTGGGTCTTCACGCGCTCGATGTAGTCGACCTCGTCGAGGTCATCGATGAGGCGGTCGGCATACTTCGTGATGCGCAGCATCCACTGAGACTTTTCCTTGCGGATGACGGGCGCGCCGCAGCGCTCGCACACGCCCTCGACGACCTCTTCATTCGCCAGCACGCACTTGCAGCTCGTACACCAGTTGACAGGCATCGTCGTCTTATAGGCAAGGTCATGCTTGAACATCTGCAGGAAGATCCACTGCGTCCACTTGTAGTAGCTCGGGTCGGTCGTGTCCACCACGCGGTCCCAGTCGAAGCCGTAGCCGAGCATCTTGAGCTGGCGGGTGAAGTTCTCGATATTCTGCTTGGTAATGATGGAGGGGTGGATGTGATTCTTGATGGCAAAGTTCTCCGTCGGCAGGCCGAAAGCGTCAAAGCCCATGGGGTTGAGGACATTGTAGCCCTGCATCCTCTTCTTGCGGCAGATGATGTCCATCGCCGTAAAGGGGCGCGGGTGGCCGACGTGCAGGCCCGCGGCGGAGGGATACGGGAACTCGATCAGGCCGTAGAACTTGGGGCGCTTGTCGCCCGTCACGGCGGCGTAGGGCTTTTCCTGCTCCCACTTTGCCTGCCATTTCTTCTCAATGGCTGCGAAATCGTACTTCATGGATCTTCTCCTTTATGTGAAATGGTTTTTGATGCAAAAAAAGTCCCTGACCGTTTTTTGAAAACGGTCAGGGACGTAAAAACATTTACGCGATACCACCCTGCTTCGGCGGGCAGTTCCCTGCGCACCCTCAGCGGCTTCATAGCCTTGCCCGTAACGGGGACAGACCGTCCCGCCCTTTCAGGCGGGCTGCTCGGGAGTGAGTCATCCACGCGCGCTTCCCCGCCGGCTTGCACCGTCCGCCGGCTCTCTCAGGGCGGAAATCGCGCGTCTTTATGCTCCGTCATCGCGTTTTGCATAAATTCAGCATGACTATTTTAGGCGTTTTGTCCCGCCTTGTCAAGCGTTATTTTTCCTCGGCGTGAGGCAGCACGGCGCTCAGGTCGACTTCCTCGCCGTCGGCCCACAGGTGTTCGAGGGAATAGAACTTGCGCGCCTCGTCGTTGAAGACGTGGACGACGACGCAGCCGTAGTCGAGCAGCACCCACGTGCCGCCGCGATAGCCCTCGCGGTGCAGCGGCTCCTCGCCCTTCTCGGTCAGCTCCTTTTCCACTGCGTCGCACAGCGCGTTGATCTGCGTGTTGGACGTACCGGTGCAGATGACAAAGTACTCTGCGAGCGTCGTGATCTTGTCGATGCGGATGAGCTTGGTGTCTTTGCCCTTTTTGCCGTCGAGCGCCTTGGCAGCGATCTCAGCCAGTTCTCTTGCAGGAATCATGAAGTTCTCCTTTTTATCTCAAGTTTTTGTCTGGTATTTTCGTTTTATTCTTGCGGACGCAGCCAATCAGGCATCTCGTCGCTGCCGCTTGTTCCGCTGTCGCCGGTATTGCTGCCGTCACCCGTGCTGGGGTCGGTCGTCCCGGTATCACCGGTGTCGGGCGTGGTGGGCTCGCTTGGCGTGGTCGTGCCGCTGTTATCGCCCGTATTGCCGGGGTCGACGGTCGTGCCGCTGTCCCCCGTGCCGGGATCGACGGTCCCAGTATCACCGGGGTCAGTGGTCGTACCCGGGTCGGTCGTTGTGCCGCTGTCCCCTGTGCCGGTCTGCGAGCCGGAGGAGGACTGGTGATTCTGCGGCTTGGCAGCCTTGCTGTCTTCCACATGGCCCGTGGACGAGGATACCGAACCGTCCGAATTGACGGACATGATGTCAAGGTCGCTCATCGTGAACTTCTCGACAAAGGGGCTGAGTTCATTGTTCACAAGGTCCAAAAGCTCCTGCGCGTTCGGCACAACATAGGAAAGCGGCTCGCCGATGGAGCGGCTGTAGATGTATTTACCGGTATTGGGCATGGTGACGAAATTCACATCGTCGACTTTGAGCCCGCCCATGACGGCCTGCGAGCCGAACCAGAGCATTTCCTCAAACGTGAGGTCGGAGGTGACGTTATTCTTCACCACGCGGGCAAATTCGCCGATCTTCGTCACGTTCTTGAGCTGCAAAAGCTGCTCGATCATCGCTTTCAGAAGTCCCTGCTGCGTCTTGATGCGGCCAATGTCCCCATCAAGATAACCACGTCTCTTACCCGTCACTGGGTCCTTATTGTCGTGGCGGTAGCGCAGCACCTGCATGGCGTCCTCGCCCGAGAGCTTGCGGTAGCCCTTGGTCTGATGGATATACAGGTCCTGATAGGGGTCGTCGTAGTTCATGTCGCGCGGCACATCGTAGTAAACGCCGCCCATGGCCTCCACGATCGCGCCGACAGCGTCCCATTCGATAATAACCTGATAGTCCGGCTCAAAGCCGACGAGCTGGGAAACCTCCTTATAGAGCGCCTTGATGCCCTTCTCGCCCGCGCCGTAGTAGTTGTAGACGGAGTTGATCTTTTTGATGTCCCAGGGGACGTTGACCATCGTGTCGCGCGGGATGGACATGACGGTCGCCTTCTGGTTCGTCACGTCGTAGCTCGCGAGCAGCATCGTGTCGGTGTTGCCGCCGCCGCCCGTGTCGCGGCCGAGGACGAGCACGGTGTAGAAGTCCTTGCTCTTGCGCTCGCCGCTCGCCTTCGGGCGCACGCCGTCGCCGTAGTCGATGCCTTCGGTCTGCTCGGTGTCGTTATTCTTGCTGTCAGTGTCCTTGCTCGGCAGCTCCGGCGCGCGAATTTTCAGCAGATAGCTGCCGCCGGCGACCACGCCGCACAGCAGCACAATGAGCAGCACGCGTCCAAGCAGCCGCCCGGGGTGGGAAAAGGTCTCTTTGACCTGCTCCCAGGCCTCGTCGCAGTTGCGCTCGAAAAAGCCCTCTTTCCGGTGCGTGTGCCGCCCTTCATAATAGGGGTCCCTGTCTCTCTCGTAAAAGTCCTTGCGATCACTCATGGTTATGTCCTCTCAGATATTCCAGCGCTTCCAATGTGTTGTAGTGGACGGGATTCCCCCGCTCTTTCATTTCCTCCACCGTCATGGCAAGGCCCATCGCAAGTCCCCGGTCCAGATCCTCCCACACGACCTTGCGGAGATCGTCCACGCCGTCAAAGTCGCGGTTCGGCTCAATGTAGTCGGCAAGGTAGAGTACCTTTTCCAGCACCGTCATTTTGGGCTTGCCCGTCGTGTGCCAGAGGATGGCGCTGTAGATCTCGTCGTCCGCGCCGTATACGTCGCGCGCGAGCGCCGCGCCGGTCTTGGCGTGCAGCAGCTTGAGCGCGTGCTGCTCGAGCTCGTCGAGCGCGATGTGGTAGTGCTCGCAGAGCGCGAGCTGCTCGGCCATCGAAAGTCGCTTGGTCGCGTCGTGCAGAAGCGCCGCAAAGCGCGCCTTGTAAACGTCCGCGCCGTACTTTTTCGCCAGCGCCTTTGCCGTCTGCTCGGTGCCGAGCACGTGGGGAATGCGTTTTGCCTTCAGGTAGGAGAGCGCGATGGGTCTCAGTTCCTCTAAGGTTAGACGTTTCAAATCGAGATTTGTTCCATAAAGATGCTCACGCAGGATGTAGCCGAGCACGGCGGGGGCAAGAAGCCCCTCCGTCTCCCCTCTCGGGATGCGCTCGCGCAGCTCGGTGGACGAAACGTCCACAAGGTTTGGCAGCGTCATCGTCACGATGCGGCTGCCGGGGAACTTTTCGCCGAGGAAGGCCCGCTGGGGGGCAAAGAGCTCCTCGCCGTCCTTCTCCGTGCGGCCGAAGGCGCAAAGACCCGCGTAGCGCAGGATCTCCTCCGGCCTGTACCAGTTCTGGAACGAGAGGAACATATCCGTTCCCATCAAAAGCCACAGCTCCGCGTCGGGATACTGCTCGTGCACCTCGCGCACGGTGTCAACGCTGTAGCTCTTGCCCTCGCGTTCGATCTCCATCGCCGAGATCTCGACCTCAACGCCCGTGTCGAGCGCGGCCTGCTCCCCCATGAGGCGCGTCATCGCAAGGCGGTGGGCCTTGCCCGGCTCGTCCGCAGAGAGCGCCTTGTGCGGCGGGATACCCGCAGGGATGAGAATGAGCTTGTCGAGCTGCAAATACTTCGCCGCGCTCTCCGCCGCGGCCAGATGACCCAGGTGCGGCGGGTTGAAGCTGCCGCCGTAAATTCCGATCTTCAAACTTCTCGACCTCGTTTTCTTTTTGATCTCTTAAACGGTCTTCTTCGCCGCCTTGGGCAGCACGATCTTGTCCTTCTTGTCCTTTTTGTGCGAGGGGCGGTAGAGCACGAACTTGGTGCCGATGACCTGCACCTGCTCGCTGCGCGTCAGTGCGCTCAGCTCGTCGCACGCCTCGCGCGCGGTGAGCATACTGTTTTCCAGCACCCGGCACTTGATGAGCTCGCGCGCTTCGAGCGCGTCGTTTGCCTGCTTGACGAGGTTTTCGCCGATACCGTCCTTGCCGATGTGCACGATCACATCGAGTTCATTGGAGAGGCTGCGCAGATATGCGCGCTGTTTACTGCTTAATTCCATAGTCGTTTCTTATCCTTTTTTATTGATGTTCTGCAAGATAGTTCTTGAGCGTTTCCTTGAATGCGCGCAGCGCCTTGCCGCGGTGCGAGATCTCCGCTTTTTCTTCCGCCGTCAGCTGTGCAAAGGTCTTTCGCTTGTCAGGCACGAAGAACACGGGATCGTAGCCGAAGCCGTTTTCGCCCATCGGCGCGAACGCGATCGTGCCCTCGACCTCGCCGTCGTCCTGCAAAACGTCGCCGTTCGGGAACGCACAGGTGATCGTCGTGTGGAAGTGGGCGCGGCGATCCGCCTGACCGTGCATCATTTGCAGCAGCAGCTGATAGCGGCCGATATCATCCAGCCCCTCGCCGCCGAAGCGCGCGCTATAAACGCCGGGGCCGCCGTTGAGGGCGTTCACGCAGAGGCCGGAATCGTCCGCAATGGCGGGGAGCTTCGTCGCCTCCATCACGGCCTTCGCCTTTAAGAGAGAATTCTCCGCAAAGGTATCGCCCGTTTCCTCCACCTCGATTTTCACGCCGAGATTGGCCTCAGACACGACCTCCACGCCGAGCTCTCCCAGAATAGCGCTCATTTCCTTCAATTTCTTGGGGTTCTGCGTTGCCAGAACAAATTTCATCGTCAAACCTCCCACGGGTCTTTTTCCCGTCTCTTTCTGCTTTTTTCTTCGCGCTTTTCTTCCTCGCGCTGCGCCTTGCGCTCTTCGCGCTGCGCGCTCATCTTTTCCTGCCATGCCGTGAACTTTTTGTCGAGCTTATCGAGCGGCCACTCGATCTCCGGCACGGGCACGATGACCACCTTGCAGCTCTCACAGTAACGGGCGGGCGTGTAATAATCTCCTAACAGCCCCGCTCTGCCAAGCCAGACCTGTTCCTTCTCGTCGCCAAATCCGTCTTTGAGCATGCCGTCCTCACCTCTTGGACACCAGTAAATATCACGCAAGACAGGGATGGCTCCGTCTCGCATTTCCTTTCCGCAATAGGGGCAAACAGAAGTGATTTCCATATTCGTCTCCTTATTGTCTCGCAGGTTTATGATTTTCCCATCAGATGAGCGCCTTGACGTATTCCTCCGCGTTGAACGGCTGGAGATCGTCGATGCCCTCGCCGAGGCCCACGAACTTCACAGGCACGCCCAGCTCCTGTGCGATGGCGACGCAAATGCCGCCCTTGGCCGTGCCGTCGAGCTTCGTTAAGATGATGCCGGTGAGCCCTGCCGTTTCGCGGAAGACCTTCGCCTGCTGAAGACCGTTCTGCCCCGTCGTCGCGTCGAGCACGAGAAGCGTTTCCTTCGCGGCGTCCGGCGTCTCGCGGTCGATGATCTTGCGGAGCTTTGAAAGCTCGTTCATGAGGTTCACCTTGTTGTGGAGTCTGCCCGCCGTGTCGCAGAGGACGACATCGACATTTCTCGCCTTCGCCGCCGCGAGCGAATCAAACAGCACCGCGCCGGGGTCCGCGCCCTCAACCGAGCGGACGATCTCGCAGCCCGCGCGGTTCGCCCAGATCTCGAGCTGATCCGCCGCCGCCGCGCGGAAGGTATCCGCCGCGCATAAAAGTACGCGCTTGCCCTCGCCCTTCATCCGGTGGGCCATCTTGCCGATGGACGTGGTCTTGCCCACGCCGTTCACGCCGATGACCAGCACAACGGAGGGCTGCGTCGTGAGGTCGAGCGCGGTATCGCCCACGTTCAGCTTTTCGATGAGGATCTCGCGCAGCGCCTGCTTGACGTCGTCTCCGCGCTGGATACTCTTCTGGTACACGACGTCGCGCAGCTTTTTCACCGCGTCGTGCGCGACCGTCGCGCCGAGATCGGCCATAATGAGGCTGTCCTCGAGCTCGTCATAGAATTCGTCGTCGATGGTCTCCCACACGATGGTGTCGAACCACGCCTTTTTGATCTTTGCAAAAATACCCATTTGTTTCTCCTCGCGCTTTATTCCTTAATGTTGAGTTCCTTGGCCATGTCGTTCATGTTGATCGTCAGGATCTTGCTCACGCCGCGTTCCTGCATCGTCACACCGTAGAGGACGTCCGCTGCCTCCATCGTGCCGCGGCGGTGCGTGATGACGATAAACTGCGTTTTGCTCGTGATGCGGCGCATATAGTTGGCCACGCGCACCACGTTCGGCTCGTCGAGCGCCGCCTCGATCTCGTCCATGACGCAAAACGGCGTGGGATGGACCTTCAGGATGGCGAAATACAGCGCGATGGCGACGAACGCCTTTTCGCCGCCCGAGAGCAGCGTGATCGTTTTGAGCGCCTTGCCCGGCGGCTGGACCTTGATCTCGATGCCGCAGGAGAGCACGTCGTTCTCGTCCTCGAGCTCAAGCGTCGCCTTGCCGCCGCCGAAAAGCTCCAGAAAGGTCTCCTGAAAGCTCTCGCGGATGAGCGCGAACTGTTCTTTGAAGATACCCGTCATCTCGCCTGTGATGCTGTCGATCACGCCGACGAGCTCGCTCTTCGCCTTTTCCACATCGTCGCGCTGCTCTGTCAGATAGGTGTAGCGCGTGTTCACGCGCTCAAATTCCTCGATCGCGCCGACATTGACCGCGCCAAGGCCGCTGATGGCCCGCTTGAGCTCACCGATGCGGCGGCTCGCCTTCTGCACGCTTTCAAGCTCGATGCGCTGCTCCTGCGCGGCGGAGTGCGACAGCTCGTAATTTTCCCACAGCTTATCGAGTATCTGCTGCTCCTCCATCGCGCTCGTCGCGCGCTTCTGTTCGAGCTTGCTGACGCTGCGCTCCACGTTGAGCACATTTTCGTTCAGCTCGCGCCCGCGGCGATCGCTCTGGCTGCGCTCGGCTTCAAGCGCGAGCTTCGCCTTCGAGAGTTCTTCAAGCTCCGCTCGCTTCTGCGCTATTTTGTCGTTCAGCGCGGCGATCTGCGCCGTATGCGCGCCGATCTCGCGCTGCGACTGCTCGCTCGCGGCCCTGTACTGGCCGATGAGCGCGCGCCTGCTCTGCTCATCGCCCTGCATCTGAGCGCGCAGGGATTCGAGACTTGCAAGCGACTTCTCCGTCGTCTCGCACTCGGCGGCATATCCCGCGAGCGCGCTCTTTTTCTCGGCGATCTCGTCGCCGAGGCGCGAGGTGGAACGCAGCAGCTCGCTCTGGCCGGAAAGACTCTCCTCTGCCTGTGCGCGCAGCGCGCCCGCCTCCTTTTCCTGCGAAAGCGCAAGCGCTTCCTTTTCCTCTGCCGCGCGCTTTACCTCACCGCGGCGGCGCGCGATGGTCTCGCGCTCGGTATCCAGACTCTCGAGCCGCTCACGCAGCGAGGAAAGCAGCAGATCGTAGTGATTTTTGTCGCCTTGCAGCTTGAGCACGGCGTCCTCTGCCGCGCGCTGCTGCCCCTGCGCGACCTCCAGCTCGTATCTTGCCTTCGCAAGCTCACGCTTGGCATCCTCGGCGGCTTTGGCGGCAAGGTCGAGCTTTTCGGCAAGGCTGCCGCGCCGCGCCGTCAACTCGCGCAGCTCGCCGGCTCTGCTGAGGATGCCCGCGCTGCGGGAGATCGAGCCGCCCGTCATCGAGCCGCCGCGATTCAAAACCTGACCGTCGAGCGTCACGATGCGGAACGCATTGGAAAATTTACGCGAGATCGTGATGCCGCAGTCAAGATCCTCGACCACGACCGTGCGGCCGAGCAGATTTTTGAAAATGCCGTCGTATGCGCGCTCATATTCCACAAGCTCGCTCGCAAGGCCGACGTAGCCGTACTCGCTGCACACGCGCGCATCGCGCAGCGCCTCGCCGCGGATGGACGAAAGCGGCAGGAACGTCGCCCGTCCGCCGTCGCGCTGCTTGAGTAACTGAATGGCGCTCTTGGCGTCCTCCTCACGCTCGACGACAATGTTTTGCAGTCCCGCACCGAGCGCGATCTCGATCGCAACGGCATACTTTTTGTCGACCTGCATCAGACCCGCGACCGGGCCGTGCACGCCGCGCAGGGCATTGCGCTCGCGCGCCTGCATGACCGTGCGCACCGCCTTATTGAAGCCCTCGTACTCCTTTTCCATCTCGCTGAGCAAGCGGATGCGGGAGTCTAAGTTGTTCATCTCCATCGTGAGGGAAACGTGCTGCTCGCCCGTCTCCTTCTCTCGCTCGACGCGCCCCTGCATCTTCATCGTGTGGCCGGCGATGATGTTGCGGATGGCGTCGGCCTCCTCCTGCGCAGTCTCGAGCGCCTTGCGGTTCTCCGCGGCGCTTTTGCGCGTTTCGGAAAGCTGGGCTTCCCCGCTCTCCTGCTCGGCGGCGATGGCGCTCTCGCGCTCGTCCATTTCAGAAAGCGTCGAGCGCAGGGCGGCAACCTCCGCGCGGCTGTCCGCCGCGGCGGACAGGGCGAGCGCCTCGCGAGCGCGCAGGGCTTCCGCCTCGCTCGCGGCCTCGCCCGCGTTTTTCGACAGCTCCTCCGCCTGCTGCAAAAGCGCGGCAAGCGCCGTTTCGACTTCGTTTTTGTCGTGTTCCAGCTCTTCGATGCGCGCGCGCTGCTGCGCGATCTGCTCGCCCATCGAGCCGACGCGGTCAGACTGGCTTCTGAGTTCCTCCTCCACGCGCGCGATATTTTCCTCGTTGTGCGCGATGCCCGTTTGCAGCACCGCAACGGCGGATTCCTGCTCCTTGACCTGCGCGTCGAGCTCCGAGAGCTGCGCGCGCTTTTCCTCCTGCGCGATATCGTTCTCATGGATGCGTGCGGAGAACTGCTCGGACGCAGCGTACAGCGCCTCCAAATCGGCGTTCGCCTTTTTGAGCTCCTCGCGCGCAAGGGCAAGGTCGGTGTCAAGCTTGATGGCGCTCGTGCGGAGCGTTTCAAGGTTCTCAAGCCACACGGAGATCTCCAGAAGGCGCAGCTCATCGCGGTAGATGAGATACTGCTTCGCCGTCTCCGCCTGCGCGCGCAGGGGCTCGACCTGCAATGCAAGCTCCGAGATCTTATCGTTGATGCGCACTAAGTTTTCCTCCGTACGCTCAAGCTTGCGCTCGGTCTCCTCCTTGCGGTAGCGGAAGCGCGAAATGCCTGCCGCCTCTTCAAAGATCTCGCGGCGGTCGCCGCTCTTCTGCGACAAAATTTCGTCGATGCGGCCCTGACCGATGATCGAGTAGCCCTCGCGCCCCATGCCGGTATCCATGAAAAGTTCGTTCACATCGCGCAGCCTGACGGACTGCTTGTTGATATAGTATTCCGACTCGCCGCTGCGGTAGTACCGGCGCGTGACGGCGACCTCGGCTTCCTCCATGCTGGGAAAAATGTGCTCGGTGTTGTCGAGCACGAGCGTCACCTGCGCAAAGCCCATCTGATTGCGCGTTTCCGTGCCGCCGAAGATGACGTCCTCCATCTTCGCGCCGCGCAGCGACTTGCTCGACTGCTCGCCCATGACCCAGCGGATGGCGTCCGAAATATTCGATTTTCCGCTTCCGTTCGGGCCGACGATGGCGGTGATATCCTCACCGAAGTTGAGCACCGTCTTGTCTGGAAAGCTCTTGAAGCCCTGGATCTCCAATGCCTTTAAGTACACGGGCGATATCCTCCTTGAAAAAGGCGCATCATCCCCTATCAGGGTATAATGACACATTTTGACTTTTACTATATATCATTTTTTCACTCTTTTTTCAAGGGGATTCGATGAACAAAGCGTAAAAAGACGCCCGAAGGCGTCTTTTTCTCACTTGCTTTTCTTTTTTTCGTCGATGAGCGCATACAGCGCCTCCAGCGCGTCGGACAGACTGCCGAGGCGCCGTATGAGTCCGCAGGCGACCGCCTCTTCCCCGTAGAGCACGCTGCCGACGTCGGAGGCAAGGTCCTGCGTGTCCATCATCAGCGTCAGAAATCTCTCCCGGCTGATGCCGGAATGCTTTGTCACAAAGCGCACGATGCGCTCCTGCAGGCGCTCGAAATACTGGTACGTCTGCGGTGCGGCGATGATCGTCCCGCTTGTGCGCACGGGATGGATGGTCATCGAGGCCGACGGCGCGATCATCGTCACCATCGGCGCGACCGCGAGCGGCACGCCGATGGAGTGCCCCCCGCCGAGCACGAGCGAGACCGTCGGCTTCTTCATCCCCGAGATGAGCTCGGCGATGGCAAGCCCCGCCTCCACGTCGCCGCCGACGGTATTGAGCAGGAACAGCACACCGTCGATCTCGTCGCTCTCTTCAAGGTACGCCAGAAGCGGCAGCACGTGCTCGTATTTGGTCGCCTTCTGCGTGTTCGGCAGCAGCATATGCCCCTCGATCTGTCCGGCAATGGTCAGGCAGTGGATGGCGGCGCGGCTGTTTTTGATGACGACCGAGCCAAAGTCGATGACCGGCTGGATGGGCGGCAGGAGCGGCTCCTGCTCATTTTTCTCTTTATCCTGTGACGGCTGCGTTTCGCTTCTCATGGCAAGTCCTCCCGAAAGTCATTTTCGGTAGGATTTGCAGAAAGGCCGAAAAGCATACGTTTTCATTCAACTCCCTTTCTTTGCTCCGCAGCCGCAAAAATCGGAACGCCGCCCTTTCGACATAAAAAGCGCCCAAGGGAGATCTCCCTCGGGCGCTCGGCAATGCTTTATTGATATGTCAGCAGGTCGGAAACGCTTTTGCGCTTCGGCACGGCGGGCTCCTCGTCAGGATAGCCGAGGCCGATGACGCAGCCGATCTTCCGGTCTTCCGGCAGCTTCAAAAGCTCGATGATCTTCTCTTCATCAAAATAGCCCGTGATGACCGTGCCGACGCCGCGCTCCCACGCGGCCAGACAGAAGGTCTGCGCCGCGATGCCCGCGTCGAACATCTCAAAGCCCGCCTCCTTGGGCGTTGCATACGAGCCGTCGCGCTCAAAGCCCGAACGCCCCGTGATGTAAGTGAGCACCATGAGCGCAGCGCAGTTTTTGAGCGTCTTTTCGTTGAACTTGAAATCAAGCACCATCTCTTCCGCCATCTTGTCGATCGCCGCGCGGTCCTCCACGAGCACATAGCGCGCGATCTGCGTGTTCTTCCACGAGGGGGCGTAAGCCGCGTCCGCGACGATCTCCTCGATGAGCTCGTGCGGAACGGCCTCCTGCTTGTATTTACGGATGCTTCTTCTTGTTTTGATCGCCTGTGATACGTCCATTTTTGGCTCTCCTTTGACTTTCCTTACTTTCCCGTGCCGTAGAAAAAGAGCGCGACCGTTCCGGGGCCGACGTGTGCGCCGGTGACGGGCTCATAGACCACGTTCAGGCACTCGCCGGTGAAGCCCTTTTCCCGCAGCAGCGCAAGGAGCGCCTGCGCGCCCTCAGCGTTATCCGCGTGGGCGATGCCGATGCTCTCGCTCTTATCGAGCGCGCGGGTGTCATAATAGTTCGCAAGCTCCGCGTAGGCGCGCTTCATGCCGCGCACCTTGCCGCAGGAGACGATGTGTCCCGTCTCGTCGCCGCGCAGGATCGGCTTGATGCTCAGTACCGTGCCGATGAGCGCCGTTGCGCCGGAAATGCGCCCGCCGCGCTTCAAGTACGCGAGGTCGTCCACGGTGAAAAACTGGCACATATGGGGTCTGCGCGCGAGCAGCTGCTTTTCGATCTCCTCAAGGCTCTTCCCTTCTTCGATCATGCGCGCGGCTTCCAGCACCTGCAACCCCTCGCCGAGGGATGCGGCATAGGTGTCGATCGTGACGATCCTGCGCTCGGGGTATTTCTCCGTCAGTTCGCCCGCGGCAATGACCGCGGCCTGCGCCGTGCCGCTGATGCCGCCGGACATACCGACATACAGCACATCGTCGCCCGCGGAAAGCGCGCGCGCAAAGTACTTTGCCATCAGGTCAGGATTGACCATCGAGGTCTTGACGACCGCGCCCGTGCGCATCGCGCCGTAGAACGCCGCGCCGTCGAAGTCCGCGTCGTCGGGATAGTCCGTCTCCTTCCCATCCACCGTGTAGGAAAACGGCACGACGGTGATGTGGTATTTTTTCGTCAGCGCGACCGGCAGGTTCGCGGACGTATCGGTGAATAACTGGAGCATGACTCTCTTCCCTTTCCGATCCTTCAAAATCATTGTAGGATAGCTTATCACGCTCCCCTCGCTTATGCAAGCAGAATTGCAGAAAATTTGCACGTTGTTGAGGCTTCTGTTCACTTTGCAGATGAAAATGTAAGGGACTCTCTCAAGATTGAGAGAGTCCCTCCTGGTTTTTTTGCTTACGCCTGCTCGAAAATGGTCTTCATGCACTTGTAGGTCATGTAGCAGTCGAGCTTGGCAACCGTTTCATACGGCGCGTGCATCGACAACACGGGCACGCCCGCATCGAGCGTGTCGATGTTGCGCTGGGCCATGAACTTCGCGACCGTACCGCCGCCGCCGGCGTCGGTCTTGCCCATCTCGGCCATCTGCCAGAAGACGCCGTTGTCGTTCATCAGCTTGCGCACCTTGCCGACGACCTCGGCGCTCGCGTCGGACGCGCCGCCCTTGCCGCCGGAGCCGGTGTACTTGCACAGCGCCACGCCGTAGTTGACAAACGCCGAGTTGCGCTTGTCGTAAACGTCGGCAAAGTTCGGGTCGTAGGCCGCCGTCACATCCGCGCTCAGGCAGAAGGAATGGGCAAAGCAGTCGGCAAGCGACACGCCCTGCGTGCGGCACATATCGCCCATGAACCACTCAAACGCCTGGGAGAGCATACCGGAAACGCCCTCGGAGCCGATCTCCTCCTTGTCGGCGAAGATGCAGACGGCGGTCTTTTTCGGAGAAACCGCGTCGAAGATGCCCGCAAGCTCTGCATACGCGCAGACGCGGTCATCGTGGCCGTAGGATGCGATAAAGCTGCGGTCAAAGCCGATGTCGCGCGCTTTGCCGGCGGGCACGACCTCGAGCTCGGCGGAGATGAAGTCCTCCTCCGTGATGCCGTACTCCGCGTTCAGATACTGCAAAACGCCGAGCTTGAAGCGGTCGGAGCAGTCCTCATCGGCAAAGGGTCTGCCGCCGAGCAGCACGTTCAGGCTCTCGCTCGGGATGGCCTCGTTCAGGGGCTTTTTGCCCTGCTCGCGGCCAAGGTGCGGCAACAGATCGTTGATGATGAACTGGGGGTCTTCTTCCCTGCCGCCGATATGGACGTCGACCTTCGAGCCGTCGCGCAGCACGACCACACCGTGCAGTTCGAGGGGAATGGTCACCCACTGGTACTTGCGGATGCCGCCGTAATGATGGGTCTTGAAGTAGGCCATCTCCGCCTCTTCATAGAGCGGGCGGGGCTTTAAGTCCAGACGCGGGGCGTCGGTGTGCGCCGCGCCGATGTTCGCGCCGTGGCTCAGGTCCTTCGTGCCGATGACGGCGAGCATGATGCCTTTGCCGCGGTTGTTGCAGTAGACCTTGTCGCCAGCAGAAAGCTTCATGCCCGCTTCATAGGGCTTGAAGCCTCTCTTCTCCGCAAGCTCGATGCAGTACTCCACGCAAAGGCGCTCGGTCTTTCCGTTGTTGAGGAACTTTTTATAGTCCTCGCAGTAGGCCTCCATCGCCTTTTCGTCCTCCGCGCTCAGACGGTCGTAGCCGTTCTTGGGCGCGTAGAGCAGCTTTTCGGCAAGCTTGTTCTTTTCACTCATCTCTCAGTTTCCTCCTTCAAATTTTTGATGATCGTATGGATAAAGTCCTCTGCCGCGGCCGCCGCTTCTGCAGCGGTGGGCAGATCGTTCACAAATTCGCAGCCGCACTGCGCGCGGAAGTATTCCGCCGCCTGCTGTGCGGCGATGCGCGCGCGGGCATACTCCTCCGTGATGCCGTCGCGCGCCATGATGCGCTTAACGCGCACCTCCTCGGGCGCGGTAACGGCGACGGTCACATCGCAGATCGCACCAAGGCCGCACTCGATGAGCTTGATGGCGTCAAGCCCGATGAGCTTTGCATTGCTTTCCGCCATGCGCCGAGCGCACTCGCGCGGGACGTGTGCGCGGACGATGGCATCCAGTTCAGAGAGCTTTTCCTTGTCATGGAAGACGACGAGCCCCATCGCGTGCACATCCACGCTGCCGTCCGCGCGGAAGATCGCGCCGCCAAAGGCTTCACGCAGTGCTTTGCGCAGACTTTCGTCGCTTTCGAGCATTTCATGGTAGATTTTGTCGCAGTCGAGGATGCAGGCGCCCTCCCGCTCAAGGGCATGGAGAAGGCTCGTCTTCCCCGCGCCCGTGCAGCCGGTGATGCCGACGACTGTTTTCCCATCGTCCGAGGCTTCCGTATGGAAGCCCGCGGCCTTTTTGAGGCGGTTTCCGATAGCAAGGCCAAGTCCTTTACCGTCCGGACACTGCGCCCATATTTCTCTGACATTCGTCTCGTCGAACGTCCGCAGCGCGTCGAAGACGTGCTGCGCCTGCGCGCGCTTGTCGCCGCTCGCGCCGAGGGGGTGAACGATGTGCCCTGCAAAGAGCGGCACGAACTCATCAAAGCAGATCACGCCCGCGTCCTCCGATGCGTGGGTCAGAAGATAGCGCGCGCTCGCCTTCGCCCCGCCGGTCACGACTGTGACGGGGGCCTTAGGCGCATAGTGGCGGTACTTCATGCCCGGGGCGCGCGGCTTTTCGCCGTCATTCATCTTCTGCGTCACGGCCTTGTCGACCGTCACCTCACCCAGCGCGTCAATAAGGCTCTCCAGCGGCAGCCCGCCCGGGCGCAGCAGCTGCGGCGGCGTGACCGTAAGGTCGATGATCGTCGACTCGACCCCCACCTCACAGGCACCGCCGTCGACGATCCCGTCGATCTTGCCCCACATATCCTCACGCACGTGCTCCGCCGTCGTGCAGCTCGGCCGGCCGGAGGTATTCGCGCTCGGCGCGGCGACCGGCACGCCGGCTTTTTCGATGATGGCGCGCGTGACCGCATGGTCGGGGCAGCGCATCCCGACGGTTTCAAGCCCGCCGGTCGTGCGCAGCGGCACGCAGGGCTTTTTCTTCAGGATCATCGTCAAAGGTCCCGGCCAGAAGCGCTCGGCGAGCTTGTAGGCGGCCTCCGGCACATCCTCGCAGTAGCGCGTGAGCCAGCCTGCGTCGGGAATGTGCAGGATGAGCGGGTTATCCTGCGGACGGCCCTTGGCTTCGAAAATATGCAGCACGGCGGTCTCGTCAAGTCCGTTCGCGCCAAGGCCGTAGACCGTCTCCGTCGGGATAGCCAGAAGTCCCCCGCGGCGCAGAATGTCCGCCGCCTGTGCGATGCTCTCTTCGTCCTCCGGCGTGCGGAGGGTAAACCATTTTGTCTCCAATACTCTCTCTTCTTTCTTAAGCTTCGCTGCTCTCGCGCAGCTTTTCCGCCTGCTCCTGCATCGTCAGCGCGTCGATGATGGGATCAAGGTCGCCGTTCATCACGGCGCTGATGTTGAAATTCTTATTCTCGCCCGTCAGCCGGTGATCCGTCACGCGGTTCTGCGGGAAGTTGTAGGTGCGGATGCGCTCGTTGCGCATCCCGCTGCCGACCTGCGCGCGGCGCTCGCTCGTGATCGCGCCCTCCACGCGCTCGCGCTCAGCCTCATAGAGCTTGCTTGCGAGCATCGCCATGCACTTGGCACGATTCTGGAGCTGGGAGCGCTCCTCCTGGCACGAAACGACGATGCCCGTCGGCTTATGGATCAGGCGCACGGCAGAGCTCGTCTTGTTGACGTGCTGGCCGCCCGCGCCGGACGCGCGATAGACCTGCATTTCAATGTCCTCGGGACGAAGGTCAACGTCGACCTCCTCCATCTCCGGCAGCACCGCGACCGTCGCGGTCGAGGTGTGCACGCGCCCGCCGGACTCGGTCTCCGGCACGCGCTGGACGCGGTGGACGCCGGATTCAAACTTGAATCTTGAGTACGCCCCGTCGCCGCTGACGATAAAGTCAGCTTCCTTTACACCGCCCAGCTCCGTGTCGTTGTAGTTGAGCAGCTCCACGCGGTATCCGCGCTTTTCCGCGTACATCGCGTACATCCGGTAGAGATCGGCGGCAAACAGCGCGCTCTCCTCTCCGCCCACGCCGCCACGGATCTCGACGATAACGTTCTTGTCGTCGTTCGGGTCTGTCTCTTATACACATCTCCGAGCCCACGAGACAGGCAGAA
>ENA-OZKX01000346-OZKX01000346.1-human-gut-metagenome-genome-assembly--contig:-NODE-346-length-22769-cov-6.287796_pt1 | contig 22769 bp, 17 predicted proteins | sample MGYA00244831_ERZ653774 | MGnify/ENA primary metagenome ERZ653774 (study PRJEB26926, sample SAMN06165314) | human gut metagenome | biome: ENVO:00009003; feature: ENVO:2100002; material: ENVO:00002003...
CGAGATTTCTGCCTGTCTCGTGGGCTCGGAGATGTGTATAAGAGACAGAACGTGCAATTTGGGAATCTTGCTACCGCCCTCTCCGTTTCGATGTAGCTTGCCAGCTTATCGTCCTTTGCGTGGAAAATCAGCGTGGGAACCTGTAAATCCTCAATCGGATACTCCCCAAAGTCCCTCGCCATATCGGGGTTGGTAACGGAAGCGTCCAGTATCACGCCGACTTTTCTGTCGTTTATGGGCAGCATACTGTAAATGGTGGACGGCTCCATCCCCATGATTGGCTCAAACATAGGGCTTAACAGGAACATGACGTAATCGTTGCACAGGAACGGGGGCGGCCCGGCATATTCGGCATATTTCTCCGGCTTCTCCACAGGCGGCATGGCGGAGCAGTATAAAATCAGACCCTTCGTGCGCTGGGGATAATCAAGGGCAAATCGGATCGCGACGCTGCCGCCTGCCGATGTGGCCAGCAGGTAAACCTTGTCAATGCCCAGCTTGTCCAGCAGCTCCACATAGGCCGCCGCCTGCCTGGCGGGCGTTCCGTCGCCGGAAACGTCGCTTCCCAGGTATCCGAACCGTGAGGGAGCGATGATCCGATAGTCGGAGCAAAAGTCCTTACAGGTGTCATAAGCCTGGTCATAGCCGCCGAAAATGCCGTGGACGGATAAAATCACCTCGCCCTCACCCGAATCGACATAGGTTATTTCGCCGTAGCTTAATGCCGCCGTCTGGGCATTGTAAGCGGCAAGACGGTTTTTGCTTTCTCTCACCGCCGCGCCGCATCGTATCCCCTGAACAAGAAAGTAAATTGCCAGAGCAAGGAATACTCCCCCCACTATGTAACTCCACATTCGCTTACACCTTCTCTTTTCAGTCACTGATTTCGTAAAATCAAACCTCCAGACACTTCGCCCGCTGAGCCAGCTGTTCGATCAGCCGGTTTACGATTTTCGGCTGGTCGGTGTTGGAGTTGTGCCCGGCATCTTTGATCCATTCCAGGGGAATTCCGGTGTCCTCATGCCACGCCTTGTTGTATCGAATACAAGACCCCGCCTTGTCCTGTTCGCCGCAGATGAGCAGGGCGGGGCATTTGATTTCATACGACAAATCCCGCTCCACCGCCTCGGCAAGGATTCGGAAGCCGTGACCGGCAATCTTTGCGTAGCGCTTCTGGTCGCCGTCATACACCAGCATCATGTCCCACATCAGGTTCCTTCCGTATTCCGTCAGGGCAACGCCCTTTGTCCCAGACTTTAAGAGGGCCTTCCACGGATAGTGGCGATAGACTGGCTCCATTCGTTTCAGCAGCCAAAGCTCCGGCGTTGTCATATACTTTCGTTGCAGCGGCGCGGAGTCGATGGACACAAAGCCCTTCAGCTTTTCGGGGTAAGTTTGCGCATACGCCTGTCCCACATAGCCGCCCATAGACTGCCCCACGATAACGGGTTTTGTGATTCCCTCCTGCTCCAAAATTCCGTCCAGCCACCTTGCCTTGTCCATCAAATCGAAGCCAAAGGCAAAGGGCCAGGAGGCGGCGTGGCCGGGGGCGTCCCACACAAGGACATTGTATTTCCCCTGAAAATACACGATTTGTTTGTCAAACAACCGATGATCCGCTGTCAGACCGGGCAGAAACACCAACGTTACCCCGTCCGGTGAAATCAGATGCACCCAATAATGGATTTTGCCCAATGGTGTCGAATATGTTCTCTCGTTCATACTTCCTCACTCTCCCGTTTTGCACCAATCCTTTTCTCCCAAGGAGAGGGCATAAGGCTGCGCCCAATCCTCGGTGTCGTAGAAGGTGGCGGTCAATTCCCGCTGGTCATAGACGCAGCTCCAGCAGGTCTTCTCCCCGCCGTTCTCGCCGGGGAAGTTGCTCTGCGCCACAGCCGCCAGCGAGGTGCGGACTTCCTCGGCGGTCATCACGCCCTTTGCCGCATCCCGCCGCCGGGTGAGCGTGTTAAAACGCACATAGGACTGGCCGCTGCCGGAGGTGCCGTCGTCCCCGTGGAGATAGAAGTTGGTCACCACCGGGGTGTCGGTCACTACCATCTCGCCGTCTTTCCATTCCACCGCCACGCTCCGCCCGGCAGCGTCGGAGAGGGAGAAGTGCTGGGCGCGGCCCAGGGAAAAGTGCATATCATACTGCGAAAGCAATTCCAACGCTTCCTCTACATTCGCCGCCTTGTCCAGCAGCAGCCGCAGACCGGAGACAATGGTGATGTCCGGTTTATCGGTATTCTGGTCGATGCCCTCCTCGTGGCTCACCATGAGATCAGCCACGCACAGGCCCTTTTCGTTCATGCCGTCCAGGATAGCGTAGACGGAAGCCAGTGCCATGAACTTATCTCCCATGCTTCCATCGGGCTTCCAGTCCTCCCCAAAGCCCAGGAAGTTCAAATTGCAGGTGGCGATGGACTCATAACCATTTTTGGGGATGGTATGTACCAGCATTTTGTCACATTCCTCCCAGCCGAAGTTCCGGCCAAAGAGGGCCGCACCGTCGGGACTTGTCACCGTGACGGTGGAGCAGCCGTAGTTTCCCCCGGCGGTGGAGGTGTCCGGCTTCCAGATGCCATGAGAGAGGAATGAGGCGATGTAGTCTCCCATCTCGGCGTCGCTTTTTGCCCCGCCCTGCTCCAGAAATCCATCGAAGCCATAATCTCCCTTATATTCCATAGACCACAGATGATCATCCAGCTTCTCGATGGTCATAGCCGCCGTGAGTTGGGTGCCGAACATGGTCCACGCCCCCGCAAGGGCTGCAATCAGCACAGCCGCAATAACCAGAAGCGCGATTATCGCCTTTCGATGTTTCACCAAAGAAGACGAGTCCACCGCGCCCGATTTCAAAAGTTCTTTTTCCGTAACGTTCATTTTCATATGCTCCTTCCTTGCCCATCGGGACGCACAGCAAGCAGGGAACGAGACCAAGCGCCATGCCGATCACCGAACGCACCACATGATACTTCTTCTGGTGATACGCCTTGTCCATGTGCTCCGTTCCCGGCAAACGGATGCGCTTGACGTTGGCAAACAGCACCCAGTCCAGGAAAAAGCAGTCGTACCAGTCCACCAGCAGCCATAGACCGTATGCGTACAGGAAGCCGGTCTTGAAATCCGTCGCTCCTGCCGCAAGCGCCAATGCTGTCAGAATGGATAAAGCCAGCAACACTGCAAAGCCCTTTTTCAAGAACACCGGGGCACTGAGCACCTCGGTGGGAATGCGCTCATGGGTTTCAAAATATTTCTCCTGAATGTCCTTGGGGTAATCGTGGATCCACCAAACCGGATTTTTGCACAGTGGGATCATGATCAGGCAGGTAAAAAAGCGCGGTGAGCAGCATGGCAAGAGCGTTCTCCGGAAAACCGCTCTCAAGCGCCCCCGCCGCCGTTTGTACATCGGAAAAGGGAAGCCATGTGTGCACATTTCCCGCAAAGAGGTTATACAGGAGATCTGGTACGCAGCACAGTGCGCGCAGGGCAATGGCGGGCAACAAATGCTTACAGGTAAGGCCGTGATCCGAAAATCGTTCCTTTCTGACAATGGCCACGATGGTGATGCCCAGTCCGGCAATGCCGAACTGAAAGATGCCGCCCATGAACAAAACCCGCAGCACAATCGGAATCTCGGTGTCGACGGCGATGTTGTCGATCTCCCTGCCGAAAACGGTATAGATGACAAGAACCAGAAGGGACACACCGGCGATGATCCACAAATCTGTATCCAGTTGTTTCTTTCGTTCTTTTGTCAGCATGACAGCGTCCTCCCTGATTCGGTTTCTATCTTGTTTGTATTCTCGTGAAGCGTTCCGAAGGAACAGCAGCCAAACTCCCATGCCTGCTGGCGCAGGCACCGCAACGCATGAAAGCCCATTTACAGTGCCGCAAACACCCCGCAGCCCCGCTTCTTCAGCCACAGATACAGCACCCCGCAGAGAACAAGGTTCAGCCCGATGAACGCTCCCATGTATCCCGCAAAGCCCAGCTTCCAGCCGGGGAACAGCAGAAAGCCCACGTAGAAGAGGACGGTGTAAGCCCAGCCGCCGAACATGGCGATCATCACTCCCATGCTCTGCTTGATGACCGTGATCTCCTGCGTCCAGTTGAGATTGGGCATTTTCAGCCCCATAAAGAGCCCGAACAGCGCCGAGAGCATTACAAAAGACAGCGTCTGAACTGCCGCAAGCAAAAGATCCAGCGGGGCAAAGGGGTAGACCATCGCCAGACACAATAGGCAAAACAGCATGGGGATGCCGGTGAGCAAAAGCTGGAGGGACAGCTTCGCCCGGAGCGCCTGCCAGGGCTTCACGGGCAGGGACTGCATCAGCCACAGGGATTTACCCTCCAGTGATACGGAGGGAACTGTCATATCGTTCATAGAGGCGATCATGCACCCCATGGCGCACAGTAGCACCGGAACGCTGCCCGGCTTTTCGCCGAACACGCCACCCAGCAGTTCGATGAGTGCTCCGCCCTTCCAGAGAAGCGCCACGCCGCAGACGGGCAGCATCAGGATGCCCAGACCGCAGTTGAGCATATAGTTGGGGCTGGCGAGAAACCGGGAAAATTCTTTCCCCAGCAGGGCCAAGGAGACGCTTTTCTGCCTGACGGCGGTTTCCTTATAGACCTTCCGTTCCGATTTCCCGGTGGAGGTGGCCAGCTTCAAAAAACTGCGGGAGATGAGCGCCCACATCAGGGCGAACAGCGCCGCCACAACCAGAGAAATAACCAAACAGGGAATCGGATCGCCCACGCCCACCTGGCCAAACAAATAGATGGGATAGGCAGCACCCTTGACCGCTTCGCCAAAAGCCAGCGCGTTTGACAGAAGCCGGCTGATCAGGGTCTGCGCCTTGAACACCACGAAGTAGTACACGGCAAAGAAGATCAGAGAGACGATGACGGTGATCAGACTCTTGCGCTTCAGCTTCAGGCTGATCTTCGCCACCACAAAGCCCAGGGCGCAGGAAACCGTCATGACAAAGACGGAGATAAGCGCGGTAAGCAGAAGCCCACCCAGCAGGTTGGTCATGGTGAATGCCGCCTGGATCCAGTAGACAAGGATCGCCGGAAGCATCACCACGCCGGAATACAGAAGACCCATGAGGTAAACCGTCACAAGCCGGGAGACCATTAGCATGGAAACCGGAATGGGCAAAGACAGCAGCAGGTCGTTGTCCTTTGGCAGGTACAGCGTGGAGTAGGTGTTGAACACGCTGCCGAAAGCCCCCAGCAAAACGGCGATCAGCCCCATCATGGCAAAGTAGAGCCAGTCCACACCGGCAGCGTGGAGCGGAGCGCAGAGGGTCTTAGCCAAAACTGCGAACATCCCGCCCAGGATACCTGCCATCAGAAGGGCAAAGAGGACAAAATAGGCTGCCGTGGCCCCCTTGGAGCGGGCCTTGTTCTTTTTCGCGTTGTAGAAATAGCTGCGGAAAAGTTCCGCCATCTCCTTTTTTACCAATACTTTCAGCATGATTCTCCCTCCAGTTCCAGGAACACATCCTCCAGAGACTCGTCCCCCTTGACCTCCTCCATGGTGCCGGAGCGGATGAGTTTTCCGTTTTTGATGATAGCCACCTTGTCGCAGAGCTTTTCCGCCACCTCCAGCACATGGGTGGAAAAGAAGATGGCGCCGCCCTCATTGCAAACCTGGCGCATCATCTTCTTGAGCAGATGGGAGGCCTTCGGATCAAGGCCCACGAAGGGCTCGTCCATAAGAATCAGCTTCGGCTCATGGAGCCAGGCGGCGATGATGGCTAGCTTCTGCTTCATGCCGTGGGAGTAGGCGGCGATGGGCTGCGCCAAATCGGCGGTCAGTTCAAATGCATCGGCGTATTTGCGGATGCGCGCCTGCCGCTCATTTGCGCCCACGCCGAAAATGTCGGCGATGAAATTCAGGTACTTGATGCCCGTCATGTAGTCGTACAGGTCGGGATTGTCAGGGATGTAGGCAAAGCGCCGTTTGCATTCCAAGGGATTTTCCTTGATGGATATCCCGTCAATGGTGATTTCTCCTGCGTCAAACTGCAAAATGCCCACCACGGATTTTAATGTTGTGGTCTTTCCCGCCCCGTTGTGACCGATAAAGCCGTAAATCTCGCCGGGGGCGATGTGTAAGCTTAGATTGTCCACGGCTTTCTTCTCACCGTAGGCCTTTGTCAGATGTTCGATGTTCAGCATGGTTTTCTCCTCCATCATTTTCATTTTCTAATATTTAAGTTCTGTTTTAACATCCGTTCCCAATAACTCCTGCGCTTTTATTGAAATCATATACCTCATTCAGCTTATCGTGGACGTGTAAAACTTTTGTGTCTATTGTATAGATCTGAAGAGTCTGCCTGGTGCCATAGCCAGAGTGAGAAGCACACCTCTGTGCCTTCGGTGTCCTGCACTTTAAAAACACTACGCGCACTGCAAGCCCCGTGTCTAAGCATCAGGCTCTCTTGTCATAAACGCTCTATTGTACCTTGGTAAAACAATTCTCCAAAACAGCAGGCAATGGATCACCAGCATTACTCCAAAAAAGATTCTTACAGCCCATTCAGGGAACAGCAGTGCAATTCCATTCATATCGCCTCCGCCGAAAAAAACGCACAATATGCTCAGATACAACGGATCAATCAGCAGCATGGCAATCGTGATATAATACAGGCAGGCTTTGAATATTTTGGAATCGGCTTTACAGATTTGAGACGCTGTTAAAGTCAGCACATTTTGAAAACTTCCAGCAGCAGCCCAATTCCGCCCACTGCTGCCAGCAAGCTTCCAAACACCAACCGCGCTGTCAAATCGGAATAATACCGGCTGATATTCATATGGAACAGTACCGCTAAAAGCTCTGCCGCAAACAAGGCACTCCAAATAATAGCTCTTTTTCGTATTGTACTGCACCTTGTGCTTCATGGATTCGGAATTCTATCCTCCGGAATCCCTGCCTGCTTGAGGAAACTATTACCTGCCTGATGTAACATGCTCATGATTTCTCCTTCCGATAAGTGCATCATACCGGTTGCTAAGAAGGAAGCGATCCCATGTGTATATATTACAGTGTTTCGAACATACTGCTCTGCGCTTTTCTCTGATATCTGAAATTCCGCCGCTATCATTTTGATCAGCTCACGGTTATCTTTATCGTCAAGAATCACATCAGAATCTCCCACAGGATAGCAGTCACTTCCATTCAAAAATACAAATTGAAAAAGATTAGGTTCATACAACGCCATTTTTATATAGGCTTGTCCTACCTGCTCAAAAGCATTGACTGACTCACTGGCTGAGGGGCGCATTTTGATGTTCGCGTATTTCAGCGCGTGATCGGCTAACGCCTTACGGAGTCCCTCCATGTTATCAAAGTGCCATACCAGGGGCTGTGTAGAGCAGCCAATTTCCTTTGATAAGGTCTTGATATTGATTGCGGAATACCCATCACGGATCAGCATTTTTAATGCCGCTTCTAAAATAACTTCTTTGGAAATCTGCGTTTTTCTTGCCATTTTAGTTTCCTCCCCCGAATTACAGAAATTATTTTATATAATTCGATTTATATAATAGACTTGATTTAGAGCTTTGTCAAGCACCCTAAATGATTTTTTCAATCAAATCCTACCTGAACCCTACTTCTTGAGTAACCGTCAAACCAACCATCGCCTTGCAACCATCTCTCATCCATGCAACAATAGCGGCAAAGGATCGGATACCCGGCACTGTCATAACAAGGTTGAGTTGAGGAAGATACTTCTCAGTACTTCTGTGAAGATCCACTTCACGATCTCGCTCTGCTCCGGGTTCACTACCATCTCACCGTCAATGTAATCGTAACCGTATGGTGGGTACGAAATCTTGAAGGTGCCGTTGCGGAAGCGTTTCTGAATGCTCCAGATTTCATTTTCTGAAATGGAATGGGATTCACTTTCTGCCAAACTGGACAAAATGGAGAGCAACAGTTCGCCCTCCATCTTTCCGGTGTCAATATTCTCTTTTTCGAACAGGATGTAAATACCCATTGAACAGAATCGATATTTCTTAATGCGTGATAAAGATTGGGAAAAGATTTTTGCAGATATTGAAGAAAATAAAGAATCTTTTGGTCGTTATTATCCTCTTTTTAGAGTGAGGATAGAAAGCGATGGTTTGATGGATATGAGCATTGCTTTATTAATTAATGATGACTTGTATGCTTATAGTAAAGAACTGGCTGAACAGGAGGAAGAATAAAAGAACGTTATTTTCCGTTACTGTCCTCAACTCCTGACTTGCAATATCAACATGTATATGGTAAGATAAAAAACAGAAAATACAAAAAAGGATGATGAATTATGGAACAAAAATTTTATGTTTGTGAACATTGTGGAAAAATTGCAGCGATTGTTAAGGAAAGCGGCGTTCCGCTGATGTGCTGCGGGGAAAAAATGAAAGAGTTGATTCCGGGTGTCACAGAGGCAGCAGCAGAAAAACATATTCCTGTTTGTGTAGTAAAGAATAATCAGGTGACGGTGACAGTAGGTGAGGTTTCTCATCCAATGCTTCCGGAACACTATATTGAATGGATTTCTCTTGAGACAAAACAGGGAAATCAAAGAAAGGTTTTAAAGCCTGGTGATAAACCGCAGGCATCCTTTGCTATTTGTGAAGGTGATGAAGTGGTTGCCGCATATGCGTACTGCAATCTGCACAGTCTCTGGAAAAAAGAAGTGGAGGAGAAAAAACAGGAGGAGAAGATGCCGGATGGCGATTACATAGTATGTAAATGTAACCACGTTAGCTACTATGATATTATTGATGAGGTACATAAACACAGCAACATGGAAGAGCTTCTTAAAGTTTTTGAAGATGTAAGAGACACAACACGGTGCTCTACAGGATGTGGAGGCTGCTACGATAAGGTTATGGATATTATTTCCAGAACTATTATGGGATAGAAGGACAAGGGGACGGTTCTCTGTCCGGATTATCACAACATACCTCAACTACCAAGCACCCGGGAAGGCATGGTAGTTGAATAAAAATCATTTATGAATGAAAAAGAAAGCCATTGTATCATTAGTTTGGTACGGTGGCTTTTCAAAATTAACGCTCCATGCTATAATCCCTATATAGAATTCCTCTGTACATCGGAGGAAAAATACTTCAAAAAAACAATTCATCAGATTAAAAGCGATCGGGAGATGGCTTAACCGTGCAGCTCAATCCTTAGCTGAAGCACTGCGACTGGTAGCAAGCAAAAAACTCGATGTTGAATTCACCGAACTTGTCACCGGTTATCGTCTCAGGACTGGGGCTGAAGCCTCCTATGTCGATATCTATCTTTACGATAGTCTATAAAAATGAACAAAATCCGTTCCATTACATTCGGAAGCAACGTCCAGTAATTTTCGCTTCATCGGCCCGTCTCCGACAATATGGAGCTCTGTCGGAATGCCGACCTGATTCACATGGAAAATCGCCTGAATTCCACGTTCTATCCCTTTTTCATGCGCCAATCGGCTCACCATTACAACATGAAGTTTCCCTTCCTCATATGCCACAGGGTTTGCTTTTGACTGGCTCAAAATTTGTTCGTACCGATGAAAGTTCCTTACAGTAACACACTTTTGCTCCAGATCCGGCATGACATGGAGGAACGCATTGCGGCATCCGTCTGAACAAGCTGCGATTTTATCAAAAGCAAGGTACAGTTCATTGTTCTGCGGATGATTGGCTCCGCACTTTTCATAATCACAATGCAAAAAAGAAATTTTTTTCTTCGCGCGCACTTTTTGCAGCACGAATTCGTTCACGCCGCCGTAAAAGGAATGGATATCCCCATTCTGAAGATAAGAAATCGCCACATCGTATTCTTCCGCAAGAGGTTTCTGGCTAAGAGATATCAAACGCATTACAAACGGACGGCCGAGCAGTTTGCATAATGCTGCCAATACACCACGCGTCAGCTTGTCCCGTAAGCAATTTTTACTTTCCGCCTGGCTAACCCCAAGAAAGCGAAAAAGGGATGTACAGGTCTGAATCTCAACGGTTGGCGGGAGATGATCGATGTATTCGCCGGACTTGCTGAACAGATATAGGGTAATATCATATTTTTCCGAAACACCCCACAGGAGATTGTACAGGCTCTTCTGTACGCCGCCCACTTTCATATTGTTATTGACAATGATGATTTTCTTCATGCTTTGATGACCATTCCACATAGGAGATCAGATCAGGAAAGCTCCTGTACCCGCTCCATAAAAGCCTTATTTTCTTCCAAAAGCTCAGATCGGATTCCAAATCCTTCCGAGCCATGTGTACCATATAAGGAACAGCGGCCAGCCCTAACGAATGTCTTGCCAGGGCGCCCTTATCGAAAAAGAATTTTTCACCGTAGCCGGAAAAGCAGGTTGACGAATCCTTGCTTGTGGCCGCAATCACTTCACTGTAAGAATAAATCCTCAAATGCTTGCGAAAGCACTGAACAATAAAATCAGTATCCTCTCCATAAGAATACCGGCATCCTCCGCCGAATAACTCTGTGAAGTGCAGATCGTGCTTCAGAACAGAACTGCGGCGGACAGCCAACGCACATGTGCCATAGCGAAGGGCTCTGAAAAAAGGAAGCTTTCCGGCCTTAGGCTTTCGGCATTTATATACATTCCCGTTTTTCGTATATCTTGTGCCAAATACGATCATATCTGCATCGGGGAAGCGCTGAAATCCCGCGCTAATCATCCGGGGCATATCAGGCTCATATGTCAGATCGTCATCAGCAAATAACAATATTTCACCTGATGCCAATGCCAGCGCCAGGTTGCGGTTTTTTCCCACCCCTCTTGTGGCTGTGGTCAGCATCTTCACGGAATTAGATCCGACCGTCATCTCCTGATAGGAAAACTTGTCAGCCTGATTTGCGAATACAACATCACAATCATGAATGTTCATGGTATCATGTTTTGAAAAGTCGTACTGATGCATGGTTGCGCAGAGAATCTCAATATTCTTACATTCGCTCATCATTCGCCCCTTTTCACACAGCTCAATAAGAAACGCATAACCTGGTGCGCAGAATGCGCACCAGGTACGCGTCTGTTCCTTATCGAATCATCTTGCCGTCCTCGGCAAACGCATACTGACCGGCTTCTACCGGCAGGCCGTTGGTCATGGTGATCCAATAGCTTCTGCCATGGACCACCTCGCCGGTGGAGGTTCGGACATAGTAGTAGTTGTCCCCGATCTGGATCAGGCCGGCTCCTGTCCGGATGCCGTCCACATAGTAGTACAGGCTACCGTCCTCTGCTACGATGCCATTCTTTACTTCCGGATCTTCTGGTTCCTCAGGCTCCGTCTCGGGCAGGATCATTTTGCCGTCATTCGCGAATTGATACTGACAAGCTTCTACCGGCAAACCGTTGGTCACGGTGATCCAGTAGGTTCTGCCATGTACTACCTCGCCGGTGGACGTCCTGACATAGTAGTAGTCATCGCCGATCTGGATCAGGCCCGCGCCGGTCAGAACGCCATTCTCATAGTAGTACAAGCTGCCGTTTTCCTCCACGATGCCATTCTTCGTTTCGGTTTCCTCCGGGAAGACGATCTTACCTGTCTCATCGAACTGATAGATTCCCTCGTCCAGCAGGCCGTTTGTCTTTGTGATCCAGTAGCTGCAGCCACACACAAAGGCGCCGGAGGAGGTTCTTGCGTAATAGTAAGAACCATCGATCAGCATCAAGCCGTTGGCAATGATAACACCGTCAATGCAATAGTAATAATTGGAGGAGCTTTCATCGAAATAGATTCCGTTGATGGAGGTGTCCGCAAAGTGTGCAATGACGCCGTCTTCACCGAAGGTGTAATTGATTCCGGCAGGCAGCGCCAGTCCGTTGGTCTTCTCGACGAGATACTGGTTCTTTTCTGCCGTAGCCTTGCAGGCCTTGGAATCTTCTCCGAAGTAATAGTAGTTGACCTCGCCGTCCTCCTTGACAACGCGCTTCAAACCGGCTTCTTCTTCGATGATGCCGCTGTTGAGCCAATAGGTGTCCGCTCCGACGCTGTAAACACCGGTAACGTCGCTCTGGAATACGCCTTCCGCATCAAAGACGCAGCGGGCTTCTTCCGTTGCTCCATCGGGGACCAGTGTCGTGATTCCGGTAGCCGCGTATCCGGTTTCGGTGTCCAGATAGTAGGTATTGCCGTCAATGACTGTCCAACCAGTCTTCTGCAGTTCGCCGTCCTTGTAGTACTGCTTGCCGTTCACATCCGTAAACCAGCCGTTCCAGAACTGCCACTGTGCATACAGCGTCATATCTCCGGTCAGTTCAAGAATTGCACCCTCATCCGCATAGTATGCACCGGAGCCGTCCTCTGCGGTGTTCCAGCCGGTGAACTTATAGTTCTCGCGGGTGAAGGTATTGGCAGTCAGCTTGGTGTCTCTACCCTGAATGAATACCTGCGGCTCCATGCTGCCCTCGCCGCCGTTGGCGTCGAAGGTGACGGTGTGCTTCACCAGCAGTGTAGCAGTAAAGGTGGCCTGATAGGTCACATTTCCGGTCACAGAGCTGACTTCCGGCGTCCAGCCGCTGAAGGTGTAGGTATAGCTATCATCATCTGCCTTGGTGGGTGTCTCACCGTCATAGCTGGGCATTGTGCCGTAGGCCACGTTCTCGTCCGTTTCCAGAACCGCACCATCGGCATTCTGCCAAGTGACCGTGTAGGTCTTGGCAGTGGCCTCATACACAGCGGTATAGGTCACATCGCCGGTCACAGTGCTGACTTCCGGTGTCCAACCAGTAAAAGTATATGTGGCGCTATCATCTTCTGCCTTGGTGGGCGTCACACCGTTATACTCGGGCACAGTGCCGTAGGTCACGTTTTCGTCTGTCTCCAGAACCCTGCCGTCGGCATCCACCCAGGTGACGGTGTAGGTATTTACAGTCTCATCGTACTGCGCCGTGTATTCCGCGTTGCCGGTCACAGCGGTGATCTCCGGCGTCCAGCCCGTAAAGGTATAGCTGTACTGAGCATTGCCCACCTTGGTAGGCGTCTCGCCGGAATAGACAGGCGTAGTGCCGTAGGGCACCTGCTCTGTCTTCAGCACGGTGCCGTCCCAGTTCTTCCAGGTGATGGTGTACTGGTTTATCGTCTCTTCAAAGACAGCTGTGTAGGTAATGTCGCCTGTGACGGTATCCACTGCGGGAGACCAGCCATTGAAGGTGTAGCTGTATTGGGCATCGCCGGTCTTAGTGGGCGTCGCACCGTTATACTCGGGAGTAGTGCCGTATTCAACATTTTCGTCCGTCTCCAGCACGGTGCCGTCCCAGTTCTTCCAGATAACCGTGTAGGTGTTGATGGTATCGGTGAACACGGCGATGTACTCCGCTTCACCAGTGACAGGCTGAATCTCAGGTGTCCAGCCGCTGAAGGTGTAGGTATGCTCTGCATCGCCGGCACGGGTGGGCGTCTCGCCGGTGTAGGTGGGAACTTCACCATAGGCCACCTGCTCAGTTTTCAACTCTGCGCCATCCCAGTTCTTCCAGGTGATGGCGTACTGGTTGACAGTCTGTGTGTAAATGGCCTTGTAGGTAATGTCGCCAGTCACGGCGGAAACCACAGGATCCCAGCCAGTGAAGGTGTAGGTATATTGGGCATCGCCGGTCTTGGTGGGCGTCTCGCCGTCATAGGTGGGAACGGTGCCATAAGCCACATTCTCGTCCTTCTCCAGTTCGGTACCGTCCTCGTCTACCCAGGTGACCGTGTAGGTATTGATCTGCCACTGGGCATAGAGGGTCAGGTCCTCGGTTACGGTAATCGTAGCGCCGTTTTCATACATTGTGCCAGTGCCATCGGCATTCGTGTTCCAACCGATGAAATCATAGCCGTCACGGGTAAATATAGCCTCGCCTTCACTCGTCATATCCGGCATAGGAACTTCTGTGCCAGCGGGGACATCTACACGCACCACATCTCCGTCTGCGCCATTCGGATCCAGCGTCAAATTGAATGTCTCGACCTTATCGCCCCAATAACCGTTCAAATAGGGAATGGTCGTGCCCGCAGCGATCTCAGCAGTCTCGGTGTAACTGCCGTCCTCATTATGGAGCTTGGCAGCGGTGATGGAGATGGTCACCGCACTATTCTCGTTTGCATTGTACTGATAAGTCGTGGTTGCTGCACCTGGCGTACCCTTCTGAATGTATTTACCGGCACCGCCGCTGGAGCAAATGTCTGCGCCGCCAGCGGTGGTATAGATAGCACCGACTGCCGTCAGAGTGCCGTTTACGTCAACTTTAGCATCCCTCAAGTCGCTATTAGAACGGTTATATGACTTACCAGGCGCATAGGCCACAGACTTAAATTTGCAAGGACCCCAGACGAAGTTGTCGGAGTTCCATTCGTCACTGTCATAAATATAGACATTCTTACCGCTGGAAACAGTCAAACCTGCATCTTCGGCAATATTCACCTGAACGCCAGCCAGCAGAGCGGCGTCCTGGTTGATAGTCACGTTTCCGGACTGAATATTAATAGTGATATTGTTGGTTATCGGCAACACATAATCTGCCGAGTCGATACGTTGCAACCCGAGCTTCAGTGACAGCGTATTCAGCGCAGCTTCGCCGTTCACTGTAAAGACAAGGCGATCTGTCTTTTCGTCATAATCCTTGGTAAAGCTACCGGAGGACACTTTGAACATACCGTTGTCGCCAATAAAATTGATTGCGGTGGTATTTATTTTGTCCGACATAAAAATGCCGCTGTAAACCTGTTCATTTGCGCCGGCATTCAGTGTCAAAGGAACTTCAATGTTCTGCACGAAATACTGCGAAAACGGAAATACCTTGTTCCCGCTAAAAGCTATAGTGGCAGTATTATTGCCGCCGCGGAAGTCGGCAATCTGGTAGAACTCATACACTGTTGCGCCGGATTCCGCCAACACAGCCCCGCTGCCAGAGATAAAGCCCCAAGCATATAGGTTGCCGCCGCTCTTGACCGTGATAGAACTTCCATCTGCCATATTAATATAGCCGTAATCACCCACGGTGTGGCCTTGCTGACTACCGGCAGAGGCGTAATAACTGCCGCCCAGACTGATGGCACCATTGACCGTGATGGAACTGCCAGCGCCCATCGTCAGCGTCCGAAAAGGCTTAGACGCCGGAGCTGTACGCAGTACCGGGGGAGTATCCGTATACAGCGTCTTTGCATCATCAAAGGGAATCAAAAGGGTGATCCCGGTCGGGATCGTATAGCTTCCACTGATCGTGCCATTGCCAATCAGCGTGATCTTATTCTGATTATTTGCCTGTGCGTAGACAATTGCCGCACCCAGATCGTCGAAAGCCTGATTTCCCGTCTCAAACACAGCTACGTTATTCGGAACAAATTTTGCCGTGATCGTGCAGTTTTCTTCCACTTTCAATGGCGTGGAAGCGGTCGTTGCGACATACTTGCCGGTGGTAACATTATACCAGCCCATGAATTGATACCCATTATTGGGCGTTGCCGCAAGCTGATAGGCGGTCATGGAGCTTTGGGTCCTGGAGGTTTCTTCTGTAATTGCCGTTCCGTCTACGGTATAACTTCCGTTTTCAGCCGGCAGGAAGGTCGTAATGGCCGTCACATCGGCAACCAACGCCACATTGGTCAGCGTGATAACACTGGCATCTGTGATGCTGTTGGATTTGATATAGACTTTGATTGACTCACCGGCTGCCAATTCCTTGGAATAGCTGCCGCCTGTGGTGACAGTCGTTCCGCCCACCTGAAATGTTCCACTGCCAACAGTGTAGTCAAAGGACAGCGTTGCCGTAGTGCTCCTGTTATTCTTGATAACCAGTGTAGAATTATAGTGTTTCGTAAAGAATGCCCTGGTACTTATTGCCGAGCCAGTGATTGTCGTTCCACTGGCTGTCCATGCATCATCTGCCGTGCCGGAATAGCTCAGGCCAATATTCGTGTCGCTCAGGCCTGAGACCGTGCCGCTTGTCGCTGCAAAGGCGGTCAGCGTAAACGTTGGCGCGAGGGAAAATAGCAGCACAGCAGCAAGCATCAGCGCCGTGAACCGCTTGAATACTCGGTTAATCATAATCGTTCATCTCCTAACTTTTTTCTCTCTTGATTGAAGTTCAAAATAAATGCTCAAACCAATTAAACAAGAAAGGAAAGACCAAATAAACGCAGGGTGAAATGATCCCCAGAGTGTCGCTTCTTGCCGAAAAAGCTCAAGAAAAAATCTCAAAATCCCATATGAAATCATGAAAAAAGGATACACTTCTCCTTTTGTTTCCCCGTTCCATACTTTTCTTCCGTATATCCCGATAAATATCGTATAAAAAATGATTTCGATTTCTCTGATCGGCCATGTTAAATTATTGGAAGCAAAAAAAGGAATGATTGTCCCCTTGCAGCATCCCGTTACAAGGCAATCAATTCTCCCAAATATTAAGGTTATTACTAAACCAATGGCACATATATCAAACATTTTTGAATATTTGATCTTCCAAAGCTTAGCAATTATCCAGAACGCTATTGGATCAAAAAATACTGCTCCATACAACCTCATATTCGCTGCTGTTTTTAGATTACCGAGTGCTTCTATAACTGCCAATAATTTAAGATTAAACATACCTACAAGCATGAAAAAAATTGTAACAAAAAATATCTCGTACCATTTTCGCTTGAAAGTATTTTTAAAGCACATCAACCATATGTATACGATCAGTCCCGCTAATGTCAGAATAGCTATAAGCGCATGTTGGGATATCCACGTCAGAATTTCATTCAATGTTTCCTCACCTTCTTCCTAGCCCGGTCGCTTTCCTCTATGTACTGTCAGATATATAACGAGACTTCGAGGCCTTTGTTGGGTAAAACTCATTTCTCCCGGGGCGGCCCAAGCCAATTTCGTGCCGGAGCCGCCCGGTTGAATTACCATCCGTGGAAACGCGCTGATTCAGAAGACAATCTTGCCGGTTTCGTCGAAGGTGTACTGCTTGGATTCGAGGGGATAGCCATTTGTTACCGTGATCCAATAAGTGCGGCCGTGGACGATTTCGCCGTTGGAAGTCTTGGCGTAATAGTAGTCTCCGTCAATCTGAATCAGACCGGCTCCTGTCCGCACGCCATCCACATAGTAGTACAGGCTTCCGTCCTCTTCCACAATGCCATTCTTGACCTCCGGCTCTTCCGGATCAGGATCAGGATCGGGGTCGGGCTCGGGTTCAGGCTCAGGATCAGGTGTGGGATCCACGGCCGGAGGATCGACCATCTTGCCGGTCTCATCGAACGCATATTGTCCGACAGGAAGCAGACCGTTGGTCAAGGTGATCCAGTAGGTTCTGCCCTTTACAGCTGTACTGGTACTGGTGCGGAAATAGTAGTAGTCCCCATCCAGCAGAACCAGGCCGGCTCCCTCTACCAAATAACCGTTTTCGATCAGATAAGTGTCGCCGTTTTCCTCTGTATACAGGCCGCTGTAGTTTTCCTGCCATACGCCATTGCTGTCAAACAGGCAGCAGACCATCTCGGTCATGCTTCCATACTTATGGATCTTCAGGTGCAAATCTGTGACGAAGTATCCATACGGCTGCTTTCCGGCATAATACTTGCAGCCGTCGATCTCCACCCAGCTGTTCATGACCCACTCGCCGGCCCACTTATAATGTGTGCCCTCTGCACTGTGGATCAGCGCGCCACGGGTCAGAATGTGGTCTGTAAACGTATATTCGTATCCATCGATGGTCCGGATGCCATCCACTGCTTTGCCCGTCACCGGGTCAAAGTAGTAGTAGTAATCCGCGCCGTCGGTCTGAATGATACGCCATCCGGATTCAAGTACACCATTGATCGCATAATACAGTTCATCGTCCAACTCAAACAGCCCAGTCAGCTTCCCGGTATAAACGCCGTCCTCACCCAGATTGTAATAATACTCGTTGTTCTCATCCTGATAGCCAGGCAGCTTCTGGATGCCGGTGAGGGGTTCATTGTTCTGGAAGTAGTAGACGTTTCCGTTAAAGGTGGCCCAGCCGTCCTTGATGGTGCTGTCCAAGGTGTAGACGTCCTCGAAGGTGCGGAAGGTGGAGGCAAAATGGCCGCCACTGGGATGGGCGGTATTTTCCGGCTCGATATACGGATAAATACCATACTGCTGCTGGAAGGATTCCTGGCAGGCCATGGAGTAAAGCGCGTTAGCACCCAGGTAGATGTCATAGCTGATATTGCCGCTGTGTGCCAGCGCCAGGCAGTTATTTTCATCCCATGCCGCGTCATTCTTCGGAGTTAAAGAAATGCCGCTGACAATGACAATGGGGTTAGCAGTTTCGGCTCTGATTGCCTCGCTCTGCTTGATCCAGTTGATGGAAAGGGTCAGCGTGTTCGTTGCCTCATCCAGCTGTGCATCGCTCAGGGTGAAATAGTCATGGATGATATATACAGCTTCATATATAGTATTGTATCCGATTTTAATAATAAAAATTCTATTCAAGACAAGAGAAGAAGATGTGACTTTTATAGAAAAAATACAATTGAATTTTTCAGAATCAAGAGAAATCATACTTGTATTATTTGGATTCATTTTTATCTCTACTCTGGTTATTTTAATTCTGAAAAAAGTCAGACCGAATACACGCTATAAGGCGACATTGAAAAATAATGTAACATACGAAGTAGCATCATTTCTTGTTCCATATATTGTTTCAGTTTTGACCATTGATTTAAATTGGTATGGCTGGTTAATCAATATTATTATTTATGTATTCTTTGGTATAGTGATGATGTATGCTGATATAGTTCACCTATGCCCTATATTTTTATTATTGGGTTTTAAACTATATAAAGACTCTAACGAGAATTATGTGTATTCAAAGCTCTCAAAGGAGCAATATAATCAATTGTGTATTGAACAAATGGATGGTATTGAAGCCAAAACGTTAACAGGAAATTTGGCATTATCAACTGTTAAAAAATTTTAATCTATAAATACAAATATAAATCTACAGGTCTTAGGGTGTCACCCTAACGAGGTATTTATGGAATGTATCCATAAATACACTGCTCGCTGAAAGCACGAGCGACAGCACCGTTTTGGACAATCTGTCCATAAATGGTCTGCTCGCTCAGTATGTGCAGAAAGCGGGCAGATTACCGTTTGGTTATCCAACCGGTCTGCTCGCTAAGATTGCACACACCTTTTACCTAAGACAGTTTTACACTCAAAAGTAAATATCAAACAAAAAATAGGCACGGACAACAGAGTATTTCTGCAATCCGTGCTCAATTCTTTATGCGTATCCGATATAGAGTTCATACTGTGTATCGGATATTTTTTCTGCCCATATCCAAACCGATGTAAATCCATCAACATTCTTGTATCTGTTCAATCTGCTTTCTATATCGTCACCGATATTTTTGTTGTTTGCATTAGCGGATATTGGATTATCCCAACATTCGGTAGCTGTTTCGTCGAGGGTAAAGCCAATACTTTTAGCATAATTTTGTGCGTAAGAAATCCAATAGGATATATCGAATTCTTCAATTTGTTCAACTGCTGTTGTGACTTCCGAAACAGTATTTGTTGTGATTTCAGGCTCAGATTTTTCGCTTTTGGGCGGTTCTGTTTGCGTATGAGTATCTTGCTTTGGCTCGGTATTTGCTGTTGTTGTTTGAGAAAAAATCGGCTCATTTGGCACCTTTTCTGTGCCGGTTTCAGCGGTAGTCGTCTGTGTTGTTTCTTCCGCAAATGTACTTTTATCAACGGTTTCGTTTATGGTTTTCTCGGACAATTCTTCCGCTTGCGCTATGTCAAATACGGCATTACTCGATGAACTAACAACCGCATTTTTGCCAGGCTCACTATGGGCAGTACAACCTGCCATAGCGAAAATGACGGTCAATATCATAGTAAATATTACGATTTTTCTCATACAAAAATCACCTCGCTATTCACAATTTCCATCGCTCTGTTACGAATGTTGTTCATCTTTAGCACCCATAGCATAGGGTTATTAGCTTTCAGTTTTTCTGTAACATTTTCCTTTTCGGCAAATGCTTTGACAAGCTGTGAAAACATTGCTTCTGCCTGTTCCTCGATGTCGGCAAGATAAGGGTACAACTTTTCCGATGTGAGCAGATTGTAATATCTTATACGATGATGTTGTTTAAGATACTGTCTGTGTCGGTTTGCCCACACGCCGATATGTAATTCATTCTGCTCTTTGACAGTAATGCAAGGCAGATGATAATTGCCATGTATTACATAACTTACATTTTGATTTTCGTATTCTTTGCTCATAATGAAACCTCCTTGTATTTGGTAAAACAATTTTACAAGGAGGTCTTTGTTTTGTCGAATGTGCGGATTTTTAAGCATAGAAAAAGACATCAACCTTTCGATTGATGTCTTTCTGCCATGCGATTAAGATATCATCTTAAAATGTCGTAATGCTTCCTCAATCAACTTTATCTTTTCAGGCGGGCATTGAGGTTGATTTGAGTTCTCTTTTTTAGAATTGTTGTAGCAATCTCTTTCGATAATACCGTGCTTTTGCTTTACCTGAGCAACATAAAGCGAAGATACTTTTACACGATGTTTATCGAATATGTAATCTTTTATTTCATCATAAGTTGCCTTTGCTTCGGATGATGTTAAATCCAGCTCGTCCATATCAACGGTAATGTCGATATATGTATCCGGCTTTTTTCTAACCAACTGAACAACCGTCTCCACATGCGCGGTACCCGGGAACATATCGACGGGGGTGACGGCCTCAATATTATAGTCCTCGGCGGTAAACTGCTTTAAATCGCGGGCGAGGGTGGCGGGGTCGCAGGAGACGTAGACGACGCGTGTGGGGCGCATGGCGGCGATGGTCGAGATAACGGCGGCATCACAGCCCTTGCGCGGGGGGTCAATGATGATGACGTCGGGGCGCTCGCCGCGCTCGTAGAGGATGCGCGCGGCGTCTTTGGCGTCACCGCAAAGGAACTCGGCGTTCGTGACATGGTTGTGCGCGGCGTTTTTGCGGGCATTTTCAACAGCGGAGGGGATAATCTCCGCGCCGATGAGCTTCTTCGCGCGGCTCGCCATGGAAAGACCGATGGTGCCGGTGCCGCAGTAGAGGTCAAGCAGCGTTTCCGCACCTGTAAGCCCGGCGTACTCTGCGGCCTTGTTGTAAAGCGCCTCCGCCTGCGTGCGGTTCACCTGATAAAACGCGTGGGGCGAAATTTCAAACTCCAGCCTGCAGAGCGTATCGCGGATCGTGGGCTTGCCCCACAGCGTGCGCAGCTCGCGACCCAAAACGACATTTGTGCGCTCGCGGTTGATGTTTAACACAATGCCGGTAATTTCCGGCACAGCCTCGCGCAGCATTTTGACGAGCAAGTCTTCCCCGTGCAGCTTTGCACCGTTCGCGACGATGCACACGAGCACCTCCCCGCTCTTTTCTCCACAGCGCATGTAAAGGTGGCGCAGAACGCCGCTGTGCGCCGCTTCATCGTAGATGCTCTCCCCGCTCAGCTTTTGCCACGCGCGGAACGCTTCCGCCGCGCGATCAAACACCTCGGGCTGCAAAAGGCAGGTGTGCGTGTCGATGATACGGTGGGAATTCACGGCGTAAAAGCCCATCTGCATTTCGCCGTTTTTGGAAAGTCCGATGGGCAGCTGGCATTTGTTGCGGTAGCGCGTGCGGGACGGCGCGCCGAGGATCGGCTCCATGGGGATATTTTCAAAGCCGCCGATGCGCTCCAAGGCGTCGCGGACACGCTGCGTTTTGATCTTCAGCTCCGCTTCATACGTGATGTGGCGGTAAACGCAGCCGCCGCACGGGCCTGCAATGGAGCAATCCGGTGTGGTGCGATCGGGCGACGGCGTAAGCAGCTCCTCGAGCCGCCCGAATGCGTACTTTTTGAGGACTTTTACGACGCGCACGACGCAGCGGTCGCCCACGGCGGTACCGGGCACGAACACGGCCATGCCATCTGCGCGGCAGATACCGCTGCCCACGGCGGTCATGGCGGTGATCTCCGCTTCAAACAAATCATTTTTCTTTATCATGGAAAAACCTCCGTCAAACACAAAATTCTCTTTTTCATACATAAAGCAGAGAACATGCGGGTAATTTAAGGGTGAGATACGATTTCAAACGGCTTATGTGGAAGAACGCGGTCAATTTATATGTGCAAAATATACACAAATTTTTATTTTGATTTGTGCGACAATAGCAAAAGGGAGATTGTTGCAGAAACCGTTGACAATCGATATTTCAGTCGCTATAATAGAGACATAACAAATGACAACGAGCTCTGCGGTAAACGTTACCGCGACTTTTCAATACAACTCCTCCCCAAAAGAGAGCAAAAGGCGAGATTCATTTCTCGCCTTTTGCTCTTTTCTGCATTACTTTTTACCGAAGACTTTTGAAGTCTCCGCAAAAAGCGAAAAGAGCGGTAAAATCACGAAACGACGTTCTGCGGCGTGCCGTTCCGGAACGCTTTCAGGTTCTCGGCGACAGTCTTAATGAGACGGGCGCGCGCGTCTCGGGACGCCCACGCGATGTGCGGCGTGACGATACAGTTTTTGGCGGTGAGCAGCGGGTCATCCTTTTTCGGCGGCTCGTGCACAAGGACGTCAAGCCCCGCTCCGGCGATGCGGCCACTATTCAGCGCCTCGGCAAGGGCAGCTTCGTCCACAACTGCGCCGCGCGCCGTATTGATAAGGAACGCAGTGGGCTTCATCAGGTTAAGGCTGTCTCTTATACACATCTGACGCTGCCGACGACTAGTCGAGTGTAGAT